>JAEEGH010012687.1_pt1 | contig 18828 bp, 16 predicted proteins | sample 9134181 | NCBI WGS metagenome assembly JAEEGH01 (sample SAMN16246544, study PRJNA631951) | gut metagenome | biome: gut microbiome; feature: rumen; material: DP-attached | host: Bos | place: Iran: Karaj | collected 2018-10 | reverse complement strand
AGAAATCAGCAAGGTATGGAGTTTGCGCAAGGCGGGCTTGGGTCTGCTCACCGGCATAAAAGGCGATGCCAAACCCATTGGCGTCATTGAAGACACGGCTGTGGCACCCGAGAAACTGCCGGCTTACATGGCGGACTTTGCCCAAATGTTGGAAAAACTGGGCTTAAGCTGCGTCTATCATGCCCATATCAGTACGGGCGAGTTGCATCTGCGGCCTATCATCAACATTAAGGAAGCGGAAGGCAAACGCAAGTTTCGTGAAGTGGCTTACGAAACGGCCTTATTGGTCAAGAAATACAAAGGCTCGCTCAGCGGCGAACATGGAGATGGGCGATTGAGGGGTGAGTTCATCCAATTGCTTTATGGCGACCAAGTCTATGCCTTGATGCAAGACCTGAAAAAGTGTTGGGATCCGCTGCAAGTCTTCAATCTGCACAAGATTGTTGACACATTACCCATGGACAGTATGTTGCGCTTTGATGTTGGACAGCAATATGCTATCGAGAAGGAACTCTGTGGAAAGGACGGCCTTTCGACGGGCTTAAGGACCTGCAAAACTTATTATAACTGGAAGGCTGCTTTCGATGAATGCAAAGTGGAAGGCGCTACTGGTGCCAAAAATCAGCTTCATGCCTTGATGTGCAGCATCGAGCAATGCAATGGTGCCGGCGATTGCCGCAAATCGAACCTCATTGGTGGCACGCTATGTCCAGCCTTCAAAGTGAGTGGCGATGAGACCAAAGCCACCCGTGCGCGTGCCAATGTGCTCCGTGAAATCTTGACTAGAGGGTGGGAGAGCGAAGCTTTTACCCAAGTTTTAAAAAAGGATAAAAGCATTTTAAAATCGGAGGAACTGGCCGAGGTTTTAGACAGTTGTTTGGCTTGCAAAGGTTGCCGCAGCGAATGTCCTAGCAATGTCGACATGACGCGTCTGCGTTCTGAAATCCTACAACAAAAGTACGACATAAGCGGTATGCCTTTGCGTTCCTTTGCTGTTTCGCGAATGGCTACAGTGGAACAATTTGGACATATCGTTTGGCCATTTTACAATCTTTTTGCCTCGTGGAAATTCTCTTCCGACATCATCAAGCGTATAATCAAGTTTGCAACCGAAAGAGACATCCCGACCCTTAGCCGCGTCACCATGCGAAAAGCGGTGCAACGGGAATGCCGCAAACATCACGGCAATGCCACCAAAGGTAAGGTTTTTCTATTTGCCGATGAATTCACTAACTTCCAGGAAGCGGAGCTTGGTTTAACTTTTGCCAAATTGCTTCTGCGCCTAGGCTACAAAGTGGAAATCCCAAAACACGTGGAAAGTGGTCGCGCCGCCATCTCGAAAGGCAACCTGAAATTGGCCAAAAAGTTTGCCTTGAAAAATGTCAATCTGCTGAAAGACAAGATTTCGGAAGAAACACCTCTGGTTGGCATTGAACCTTCATGCATTCTCAGCTTCCGTGATGAATATCCCGATTTGGTGCCTGCCGAACTTCGCTCCCAAGCCCAACAACTGGGTCGAAATGCTTTGCTTTTCGATGAGTTTATCATGCGTGAAGTTGCAGCTGGTCGTATCACTGCCAATGATTTCAAAACCGATAATGTTGAAATCTGGCTCCATGGCCATTGCCACCAGAAAGCCTTGGTGGGAACGGAGAAGACGGTGCAAGCTTTCAAATTGCTCTCAGGTGCCAAAGTACATGTCATCCCAAGCGGTTGTTGCGGTATGGCAGGTTCATTCGGTTACGAGAAAGAGCATTACAAGACTTCGTTGGCCATTGGTGAGATGGTACTTTTCCCGACCATTAGAAAAGCCATCGAAAACAACACAAACATCACACCTGTGATAGTTTCCGCTCCTGGCACTTCCTGCCGCCAACAAATTCTTGACGGCACAGGAGTTCATGCCGTCCATCCCGTTGAAATCCTCTATCGTTGGGCGAAATAAACCAACAATTTTGGCGTTCTATAAAAAAGGACTATCTTTGCCTCGTTAAACCATAATATTATTAGTCATTATGAAAAGACTATTCTTCCCCATCACAATGCTTCTATTGGTCTTTATTGGTTGTAACTCCAAAGACCCCAATGAAGTAGACGTTGAACCTTATACCTTGTGTGACAGTGTTTTCATCAAAAGTGAGTATGGCGATGGCTATTCATATTTTAACGTCAGCCTCGACTTGCCTGTCACCAACAACAAAACCTTGCGCCAAAACATCCTTCATTGGATGCTTTCTGACGAGACAGAAGACCATGTCAGCTATCTTGAGACAATGAAAGATAATTTCTTTGAGGAAGACGGTAGCGAGCCTAGGTCGAACTATGAAGAAAACTTCAGCTTGTCGGAACAAACAGACGAGTATGTTACCTATACCACCGAAGGATTCCTTTATTCGGGTGGAGCCCATGAAATGCCTTGGTACAATGGCACGACTTTCAGCAAAATTGACGGTAGTATTGTCGGCTACGACCTGTTCGAAGATCCGGAACAACTCATTAAGATTATTGCAGAAAATATTGAAAGTCAATACTTTTCAAAATTTGAAGAAGAAGACTTCTTCTTTGATTATGAAGAGATAAACACCTTGCCAGAGAATGAACCTTGGATAGAAACCGACAGTGTTGTATTTTGCTACCAACCTTACGAAATCGCAGCTTTTGCTGCGGGAATGCCCTTGTGTAAGATTGCATTATCCGACCTAAAACCCTATCTGAGCGAAAAAGGGAAAATGTTCCTCAAAGACAATTAAAACCCAATGAACAACTACTGCATCATTATGGCAGGCGGCATTGGTAGCCGCTTTTGGCCTCTTAGCAAGGATAATTATCCCAAGCAATTCCTTGATATATTAGGCACGGGTAAGAGCTTTATCCGTAGCACCTACGAGCGTTTTAGTCCTGTTATTCCCGACGAGAATTTCCTCGTGGTGACCAACAAGGCTTACAAGCAACTCGTTTTGGAGCATTTACCTATGTTGAGACCCGATCAAGTGCTTTGTGAGCCTGCGCGACGCAACACGGCTCCTTGCATTGCCTATGCTGCCTACCATATCCAAAGCCGCTGCCAAGATGCGAACATTGTCGTCACGCCTGCTGACCATTTGGTTACCAATGAAATTGAATTTCAGCGCATTATTCGCTTAGGTTTCGACTTCTTGGCCAACAATCAAAATGCCTTGATGACCATTGGCATTAAGCCGAGTCGACCGGAAACGGGTTATGGCTACATCCAAGTTCCTAAACAAAACACACTGCCTGAAGTAGTAAAGGTCGAAATGTTCAAGGAAAAACCCGATTACGATACGGCTGTGAAATTCGTGGCCGAAGGCAATTTCTTCTGGAACAGCGGCATTTTCCTCTGGACCTTGGACGGCATTATGCAGGCGTTCAAGCATTATCTACCTGAAATGGTTGAAGTCTTCGAAAAGGGCATCTACAACTTTGGCACACCTGAAGAGCAGGATTTCATCAATGACCACTTTGTGGACTGTCCCAATATCAGCATCGACTATGGCGTGATGGAAAAATCACCAAACACTTACACCATTCCCGCTGACTTTGGTTGGAGCGATATTGGTACATGGGGTTCGCTATTCACCCACGCCAAGAAAGACGAAAACGGCAACGCCAAGCGAGGCAAGGTGGTTTCCGTTGACAATCGGAATACCATTATTAATATAGAAGAAGGCACAGAGGCCGTGGTGGAAGGTTTGGAAGACTATCTTGTGGCCTACCGTGACCATTCACTCCTCGTGTGCAAGCTCCATGACGAGCAACAGATTAAGATTTGGATTGAAGGATTGATATAAACTTGTATCTTGTGGAAAACCAGCCGCTTGTATCGGTCATTATGCCATGCTACAACATGGAGAAGTTTATCGCTTACACGATAGAATCAGTGCAACGGCAAACGTATACCCACTGGGAACTTATCATTGTTGACGACGCTTCAACCGACGGGACTGCTGATATTGTCAAAAGCCTCCAAAACCAAGACGACAGAATCCATTATTTTGTCAAGTCCCAGCATTCCGGCATAGCAGATACCCGAAACCAATGTCTTAACAAGGCCAAAGGTCGATATTTGGCTTTTTTGGATTCAGATGACCTATGGCATCCTGAAAAGCTTGAACAGCAGTTGCAATTCATGACGGAAAGAAAAATAGGTTTCAGCTATTCGTCCTATGATTGCGTTGACGAGCAAGGAAATCCTTTGGAAAAGATAGTCAAATCGGCGGGCAACTTGGATTACAATTCTTATATGCGCAACACCATCATCGGCTGTTCTACGGTGATGATTGACACAGACATCATTGGTAACGTCGGTGTTCCAAATTTTCGCACCAGCGAAGACACTGCCACTTGGCTCAACATCCTGAAAAGAGGCTTCTTGGCTTACGCCATTGAACAACCTTTAACTTCCTACCGCATCCGTCAACACTCGGCCAGTTCCAACAAGCTGAAAGCATCGTCCGACCTTTGGAGAGTGTACCGACAACAGGAAAAGCTCTCTCTATTCAAGGCTTTGGGCTGTTTCTTCAGTTATGCCTTCAACGCCGTCAAAAAACGCTTGTGATGCAAAGTTACGATCAGTGTAAATACTATCTCTACAGGCATGCTTGGCGTTTTGCCGGACCACCTCACGAAGAACAAAAGCTCAGCAAAGAGGCTTGCTGCAATCTTCTTAGTATGGGTGGCTTGTTGGTGAGGAACACGTATGACTTTGATTGTCAAGAAAAAACCAGCTTTTGGTATGTCATCCAAGACACATTCAATGGGTTGGAAGATTTTTCTTCAAACGAGAGAAATAAAATCAGGCGTGCAGAAAAAGTTTTGGTATTCAAAAGAATAGGTATAGATTTGTTGAAATCAAAAGGCTGGAAAATTTTGAAAGCCACATACGAGGATTATGCCGTTTCGGACCGGGCTATGGATGAAACCGTGTTTATGGACTATCTTTCGGAATGTGAAACACAGGATTTCGACTATTGGGGTGTGTTTGACCAAGACCGCCTTATCGGCTTTTGTACCGTATGGCTGTGGCCTTCAAAAATTTGGGAATATGGACTCGTCGGTAACAAGCTCAACAGTTGCGAATACGGACTTATTGGTCTCTTACCCGAATACAAACACAACAACACTTACCCTTATTATGGGCTTTTCTACAAGATGAACGAGTATTATTTGGGTGAAAAAAAGTACCGTTATGTGGCTGACGGTGCCCGTTCCATCACTGAACACTCTCACATCCAAGACTTTCTCATGCAAAACTTCAACTTTCGAAATGCTTACTGCCGACTTGAAGTACATTATAAATGGTGGATGAAGATTGCAGTCAATGTATTGTACCCATTCAGAAAAATAATATCTTTGCAGCGAATTAAGGCAATTCTCAATATGGAGGCTATGCAGCGTGGAGAAAAATAATCACAAAATAGGGTTTTTCTTCAAGTGGTGCTTCGACCGTTTCGTGGCATGTATAGGGCTTATAGTGCTGTTTTTGCCTTTGCTTGTCATTGGTATCCTTATCAAAATCGACTCAAAAGGTCCTATTTTCTTTATGCAAAAGCGCATCGGCAAAAATGGCAAACCTTTCAAAATCTGTAAGTTCCGAACTATGCTTCATCAGTCAGAAGGCGATACGGTTACCACGGCCGACGACCCCCGCATCACGCGTATTGGCCATTGGTTGCGCCATAGCAAGGTTGATTGTCTCACTGAGTTGGTCAATGTCTTCATCGGACAGATGAGTTTCGTGGGACCGCGTCCCGATGTGCCCGGCTATGCCGACCAGTTGCAAGGCGACGACCGTCGCATTTTGCAACTCCGCCCTGGCATTACCGGTCCAGCTAGTATCAAGTACCGCGATGAAGAGGAACTACTCGCCCAACAAGCCGACCCGAAATGGTACAATGATAACGTCATTTGGCCTGATAAGGTGAAAATCAACTTGGATTACCTAGATCATTGGACATTTTGGGGCGATATTAAACTGATTTTCAAGACCGTGTTTTAGTCCTAGTCCCGTAGGGGCGACAGCCTACAAGAAGACGACGTAAGTCTCTGTTTTTGCATGTGATCAGCAGCAACGCCACTGACCTTATAAAAAAACCCCATAGAATCGGGGAGAAACTATGAGGCCAAAAAATTAATAACATGAAACATAAAAATTGCGCCCCCTTCAGGACTTGAACCTGAGACCCCCTGATTAACAGTCAGATGCTCTGACCAACTGAGCTAAGGAGGCTGCACAATGTCACAGAACTAATTCTCTGTTTTTGCGGTTGCAAAAGTACGGCTTTTTTCAATACTGACAATCTTTTTCGGATATTTTTTTTCAAATATTTTATATCTAACTGATAATCAATATGAAAATTTAGTCACTTTAAACAGAGATTCCCAAAAGGGAATGGAGTTTTCATCTAATGGAACATGTGGCGGTTAAGAACGTTTCCAACCTTTACAATTTTCAACCGCCGTTATTTAGCTATAAAACAATCTCTATTCCCTCAGGGAATCTCTTTTTTCTTACCTTTGCACAAATTTTGAATCTTGAATATTGAATATTAAATCCTTGAATCCACAATGAAAAAAATACTCGGAATAGGAAGTGCTTTGGTCGACATTCTGACCCAGATTCCCAATGAACAAATCCTCACTGAATTGAACCTGCCTAAAGGTAGTATGACCTACGTCGATGCCCACACTTCGGTTGAAATCGGCAAAAAATTAGCATATCTCGGCAATCAAATGGCTTCAGGCGGCTCGGCAGCCAATACCATGAGCGGTCTGGCCCAACTTGGCGTCGAGGCGGGATTTCTCAGCAAGATCGGCAAGGATGAGGTAGGCGAATTCTTTGCAAAACAGATGACTGAAACCCATGTCAAGCCTCTGATGCTTACGAGTGATACCCCTTCGGGGCGCGTTCAAGCTCTTGTCACTGCCGACGGTGAACGCACCTTTGCCACCTGTCTTGGAGCCGCCGCTGAAATGTGTGCCGATGACATCCAGCCTGAACTCCTTCAAGGTTGGGACATCTTTTATGTGGAAGGCTATCTTGTTGCCAACCCAACAATGCTCAGAAAAGCCATCGAAACTGCCAAGGCCCAAGGTATGACCATCGCTATCGACTTGGCCAGCTACAATGTGGTGGAAGAGAGCCGCGACTTCCTGCTCGAACTCATCAATAATTATGTCGACATCGTGTTTGCCAACGAAAAAGAGGCCTTTGCCCTTACAGGCATGGAACCCGAAGCCGCATTGGATTACATCGCTGAACGTTGCGACATCGCTGTAGTGAAAGTGGGAGCCAAGGGTGCCTTTGTAAAACGTGGCAACGAAATCGTCACCATTCCTCCTATGGAAGCTGATGTGGTTGACACTACAGGCGCTGGCGACATGTGGGCCGCAGGCTTCCTTGCCGGACTTGTCAAAGGCGAAAATTTGCAAAAATGCGGTATGATGGGTGCCATCGTGGCCAAAAACATCATTGAGGTGGTTGGAGCCAAAATGGATGCGGCGCGTTGGGAGAAGATTCATGCTTCCATAGCAAATTTGTAAATGAAATTTATTGCTCATAGATTCCTTTCAGTGGAATGACATGAGCAATAAATTTCATATTAATGTTGGAGTAAAGCCATTTTTTCGTACCTTTGCGCCCACTTAAGTATATTTCGCGAAAAGTAAATATTTAATAATTAGCTAGTTAGATAAAAATGAAGGAATTCCAGACAAAAGACATCCGTAATGTTGCCCTCATCGGCGCAGCAAAATCGGGTAAGACTATCCTTGCCGAAAACATGCTTTTCGAAGGCAAGCTCATCAACAGAAAAGGTAGCACCGAAGAGAAGAACACCGTTTCCGACTATCGTCCCATCGAGATGGAACGCCAAATTTCGGTGAACGCTTCCATGATGTACACGATTTACAATGACAAGAAAATCAACATCTTGGATACTCCTGGTTTCAGTGACTTCTCAGGTGACATCGTTTCGTGCCTCTCCGCTGCCGACATCGCTGTCTGCACTGTAAACGCCCAGTCGGGTGTGGAAGCCACCACCGAGAACGCCTGGCGTCATGCTGCCAACACCAACAAGCCTGTTGTGTTCTTCATGAACCAACTCGACCACAGCAACGCTAACTTCGACAACACGGTTCGCGAACTGAAAGAATATTTCGGCGACAAGGTCACGCCTATCCAATATCCCGTTAACACTGGTGAGGACTTCAATGCCGTCATCGACTTGATCATGATGAAGATGTTGGTCTTCAAGAACGGCAATGGTGCTCCTGAAGTGCAGGACATTCCCGCCGCTGAAATGGCTAAGGCCGAAGAGATGCACAACAACCTCATCGAGCACGCTGCTGAAGGCGAAGAGGCTCTGATGGAGAAGTTCTTCGAAGAGATGACCTTGAGCGAGGAAGACATGGAGCGCGGTATCCATCTGGGTATCGTTAACCGTGAGATGTTCCCCGTGCTCTGTGGCGCTGCCAAGCGTGGCGTGGGTGTCACCCGTCTGATGGATTTCATCATCAACGCTTGCCCATCACCTGCCGACATGCCAGCCATCAAAGCTAAGAACGGCCAAGAGTTCCACAACAGCAATGACGATCCGACCGCCTTGTTCATCTTCAAGGTGACTACCGAGCAGAACCTCGGCGATGTGGCTTGGATGCGCGTCTATGGCGGCACCGTTGTGAAGAGCCAAGACCTCATCAACCCGCGCACGGGCAACAAGGAGCGTCTCTCACAGCTGCTCGTCTTCAAGGGCAAGAACCGTGAAGAGGTTGAGAAAGTCAACGCTGGCGACATCATCTGCACCATCAAGTTGAAGGATGGCCGCATCGGTGATTCTTTGGTCGATGCAAAGGCCGCTGAAGCTACCTTCCCAGAGATTCCGTTCCCGAACCCAATCTTCTCGATCGCCGTCAAGGCCGTCAACTCACAAGAAGACGAAAAGCTCGGTAGCATCCTCAACGACATCCACAAGACCGACCCGACCGTCATCGCCGGCATGTCGCGCGAACTGCGTCAGAACATCCTGCAATGCCAGGGCGAATATCACTTCAACACCCTGAAGTGGTACTTCGATAATGTCTATAAGATCGCCATTGAGACGGCTGCTCCCAAGATCCCGTATCGTGAGACCATCACCAAGAGCGCAAGCGCCAGCTACCGTCACAAGAAACAATCCGGTGGTAGCGGTCAATTCGGTGAGGTGCACATGCAACTGGCTCCTTACTTCGAGGGTTACACCGACCCGAGCGAACTGCAGGTGCGCGACAAGCAAGAGTACGAACTGCCTTGGGGCGGTAAGCTCATCTTCGCCAACTGCGTCGTCGGTGGTGCCATCGATGCCCGCTTCATGCCCGCCATCCTGAAGGGTGTCAACGAGCGCTTGGAGCAAGGCCCGCTGACGGGTTCCTATGCCCGCGACATCATCGTCTACATCTACGATGGTAAGATGCACCCGGTCGACTCCAACGAAATGGCCTTTAAGATCGCCGGTCGTATGGCCTTCAGCGCTGCCTTTAAGAACGCTGGCCCGAAGATCATGGAGCCTATCTATGACCTCGACGTGCGCATGCCCGCCGACCTCATGGGTGCCGTCATGACCGATTTGCAAGGCCGTCGCGCCATCGTCATGGGTATGGACAGCGACCATAATTACCAGACCATCCACGCCAAGGTTCCGTTGGCCGAGATGGACCGCTATTCGACCTCACTGAGCTCGCTGACCTCGGGCCGTGGCACCTTCTCCATGAAGTATGCTGAATACCAGCAGGTGCCCACCGACGTCCAGAACCGCCTCCTCAAGGAATACGAAGAGAGCCAGAAGGAAGAAGAATAATAAAGAAACAAGAGTATTTTTTCATAAGTATTGCATTTTTTCCCCGCTGCAAGTTCCTTGTGGCGGGGTTTTTTGCCCCATTAATTGCCAATCAAAAGACGTTATTTCCAAAATCTTATTATCTTTGCCACCGATAATACAATGACCATGAACAGCGAAATGATACATAAGTTACAGGATTGCTTGGCAACCTTGCCCGTGGAAAAGGCTTGGTTGTTTGGTTCTTATTCCCGTGGGGAAGAAAATCCAGACAGTGACATTGATTTGCTTGTTCGTTTTGATGAAGATGCCCGTATCTCGCTTTTCAAATACGCAAGTATCATACTGACCTTGGAAGCTGCCATGGGGAAAGATGTTGACCTCGTTCAAGAAGGCAGTTTGCTTCCTTTTGCAGCCAAGACCGCCGAAGAAGACAAAATATTAATCTATGAGAGAGCGAGTTAACGATAGAGGTAGGCTTGAACATATTTTGATGGCCATCAATAATGTTGAAGAGTTTCTTCAAGGTTATGATTATGAACGGTTCGTTAAGGACAAAATACTGTATTATGCCGTTGTGAAGAATGTAGAGATTGTAGGAGAAGCGGCTTATATGCTTAGTTTGGACTTCAAAGCAGAACATACAGACACTCCTTGGGATCAAATTGAAAAAATGAGACATGTCTTGGTGCATGGTTATTATCAAATTCTTCCCGAAGTATTATGGTTGACCATCCACGATGACCTTCCTCCATTAAAAGAAAGTGTTACAAAATATCTGACAGAAATAGATTAAAAACAAATATTATGGATCTAAGCAAACTTTTCTCAAAAGTGGTGAAGACCGTCAAAGACAGCATCGAAGCCGAACAAAGAACGCCCACGACGCAGCCCAGACCCACGACACCACAACCAACCGCCACCACACATTATGAAGAAGAGAAGGAGCGGACCGACGCTGAATGGCTGGCCTATTTCAAAGAGATACTCGCCACGGAATTCGCGCAATACAGCGTCAAAGAGAACGTGCGCGTGACCGACATCGCAGGCTTCGCCAACGACGAGTTCCAACTCTACAAGACCCGCCCACGCCAAGCCTATAAAGCCGAATGGGGTCAGCCCTACACCTTCGTGCTCGAACAGGCCGGCACCGTCAAAGGCATCGTCATGCTCGGTAAAGGCCACAGCCACGACAGCAACGTGAAGTACCTCATCGCCCGTATGTACGCCAAGAAAGCAGACATCCCTTATATCAACTTCTACACGCAGATGCCCAACGAACGCGACTACGTCATCGGGCGCATTCGCAAGTTCTTGAACTAAAAACACAAGAAAAAGGGGATGCGGCCATGCCGCGCCTGCCGAAGGAGGCAGCACCGTCAACAGCGTTTCATCGGCTTTGCAGGCAGCCCGACGGATGTACCCTCTCGTGATCCGCAATTTTGCGGATTCAAAATCTTTCCCCTTTTTCTTTTTTCAAACTTAACACCTAATTTGCGTATGTCTTTGACGCGGGACACGGGACTTCGAGACACGGGACAATATCCTAGTCCCGCGTCTCGCGTCTCGCAGTCACGCATCCCCTTTTTATCTCAACTGACCCATCAAGAGACCTGGGAGGAGTTTCTGGCCTACCGCCTAATGAAAGGCCGCTTCAACTGGCATGAGTTCAACGAAGCCGATGCCTTTGTGGAACACGAAGACTACCTGCCCTTGGCCACCAAGATCGCCCAAGGGGAAAGTCTGGGAATACCAAAAAGGAAAATCGTCAACAAGATGGGCTCGGGCAAGAAACGCGTGGTCTACAGCTTCGCACCCGACGAGATGCTTATCCTCAAACTCATCGCCTTCCTGCTTTACCGCTACGACGACCAGTTTGCACCCAACTGCTATGCCTTCCGCCGAGGCCTGAAAGCCTCTGATGCCATCTTCCGCATCAACAAGGCCATCCGTGGACAGAAGATGTTGGCCTACAAACTCGATATCCATGACTATTTCAACACCATCGACAGCAATCTCCTGCTGTCCATGCTGAAAGAAGTGCTGGCCGACGACAAACCTTTGTATCATTTCTTTGAACAACTGCTGACCCAAAACCTCGCCGTCAACAATGGCCAAGTCGTCGAGGAAAGACACGGCGTGATGGCAGGCACCCCTACCGCACCTTTCCTGGCCGACATTTACCTTAAAGAAGTGGATCGTTACTATTATAATAAAGGTGTCACCTACGCCCGCTATTCCGACGACATCATTATGTTCGCACCCGACTACGAGACCTTGATGCAATACAAAGACCAAATGGCGCAGTTTCTGGTGCAATACCATCTGGAAGTCAACCCCGACAAGGAAAAGATCTATTCACCTGATGAGGCTTACGAGTTTTTAGGCTTCAAATGTCACGGCCACGATATCGATATCTCGGAAGCCACCAAGAAAAAGATGAAGGGAAAGATCTCACGTCAAGCTCGGGCTTTGCTTCGTTGGAAAAACAAGAAAGGCATGACCTCCGAAAAAGCCATGAAAGCGCTTATCAATTATTTCAACCGAAAGTTCTTCGAGAGCGACGACCCCGAGACGCTCACCTGGTCACGATGGTTTTTCCCCGTCATCACACAAACCGAAGGCCTGAAAGAAATCGACCATTATTTGCAGCAGTACATTCGTTTTCTCAGCACGGGAAAGCATAATAAGACCAACTACAAAACGGACTATGCCCAATTGAAAGCATTAGGCTATAGGAGTTTGGTAAACGAATACTATAAGTTTAAAGATTCCGTTCCCTCCACTGCTGGCTGAACGACTTGGCGGCAAACTCAGGCAACACCACATTGCTGCCCAACGATGCCAACAGACGCTTGGCCTCTAGCTTTTTCAAAAACAGCGGACTGTCCATTTTCTTGCGCGACTTGCAGTGCCAGATCATGGCCTTCAACAGCGCGTCGTATTTTCCATTGCCTGTCTTACCAACGATAGCCAGATGTCTATTGGCGACAATCAGGTCATCCAACGGGATCTTCACAGGGCAGATGTCGGTGCATTTGCCACAAAGCGAACAAGCTGAGTTGAGATGGTTGTAGTCCTCCAATCCCTCCATCAGCGGCGTCATCACGGTGCCCACAGGCCCGACGTGTTTGGTGCCGTAGGCATAGCCTCCGATGTGTTTGTAGATGGGACAAACACTTACGCATGCTCCGCAGTGGATGCACGACAACGCCTTGCGTTGGTCTTCGTGCTTGAGCAGTTCCGAACGGTTGTTGTCCAAAAGGATGACATACATCTGCTCGGGACCAGAGCCTTGCTGGACAGGACCGAAGGTGATGCTGTTGCAGGCTGCCATGCTTTGTCCCGTGGCATGCAACGAAAGTAAGGGCAACAACACACCCAAGTCATCCATATTGGGAATGACCTTGCCGATGCCAGCCACCACGATGTGAATCTTGGCTTGTGAGCTGGCTTTCAATATATTGCCTTCATTCTCGGTGAGCACCACACCGCCCACATCAGAAAGCAGGAAGTTGGCTCCCGTAATGCAAATGGGCACACCATTGCTCTCCATACCCACGTGATGCCGCACGAAGTTGATCATCTGCTTGGCGGTGCTGTCGGGCTTCAGCTTGTAATTTTCGTTGAGGATGACGTTGTTTTCCTCCTTCGAGAGATGGATGGAAGGCGCCACGGGATGATAGGAACGCTTGCCTGCAGCATGTTCTACAAAACGGGCCACCTGCGTCTCGACGACTTGTATGTTTTTGCGCTCCAAGAACCCGTTGAGTTCTATCTCATCAAGAACATTGGAGTTGGAACGTGTGATGGCGTTGGCTTTTTCTTTGGTGATGAGGTCGAAAATCATCGTCAAGGCATCGTCAGCATTGCGAGCCCACAGCACCTTGCCACCGTTTTCGACAAAATGGGTCTCAAAGTCGACCAGCAGTTTTTCAAGGTTCAGCATCGACTTGTTACGCAAGGTGTAGGCACGCTGCTTCTCCAGGTCGAGGTTGCGGTAGTTCACCTTGCCTTTAGCAAAGCTCTGCTCGAAACAACCCGTGCTGTAGTTGATTTTCTGCCAGTGTTCTTCGTCGAAAGCCACCGAACAGCCTTCACTGAATAAGGTCTTAGGGTCACTCATCATCGTGTTTTTCAATAGGTTCAATCTTCGCTACTCTTCTCGCGTGGCGACCGCCTTCAAAGTCGGTGCTTAGGAAAGCCTGCACCATCTCCCAGGCAAGTTCGTTAGGAATGAAACGACCGGGCAAGGCAAGGATATTGGCATCGTTGTGCTGTCGGGCCAATTTGGCCAACTCTACATTCCAACACAAGGCGGCACGCACGTTATGATGATGGTTGGCCGTCATCTGGGCGCCGTTGCCACTGCCACAAAGGATGATGCCAAGAGGGTATTTGCCTTCCTCGATGGCCGAAGCCAAGGGATGAATCATGTCGGGATAGTCGACACTCTCAGGACCGTAGCAGCCATAATCATCGACATCGTAACCTGCCTCCGTCAGTTTTTCTATCAAAAATTGCTTCATCTCGAAGCCGCCATGGTCGCTCGCTATGGGTATGATTCGTTCCATTTTTTCCATTGTTGATAATTCAATTCGCAAAAGTACATATTTTCGTTGTTCTCAAACAGCATATCACACTATTTCTGAAACACTTACCCGCTTGTAAAAAATCAACACTTTTAAAATAATAAATTGGTATTCAATAAGTTATTAAGTTATCAACAGAGTTTTTGTTGATAACTTTTTCATAGAGGTAGATAAAAAAACGGCATGTTGATATCAACATTTTTCAACCCAAAAATCAGGTAAAAATGAACATATTTTCAAAAAATCTGGGTTGTTTTTACCCGTTTTTTCGTTTTTCAGCGAATAGCCGAAAAGGCGTTGATTCGTCTGAAAAAGAAACTTTTGGTCATTTTCTGGAAGCGCTTCTCAAACCAGAAACCATTAATGCAAATTTTTTATTGAAAAGTTATCAACCAATTCACAGGCATATTAACACAAGTAACAGAAACTTTAAATTTAAAGATTAAAAATATAAAAAATGAAATATTGATAATTGGCGTGTTGATAACTCGACGGTGTTTTTTTCGGAAGCAAAAACCGGATGTTGCCAATCCAATAAAAATGCCTAATTTTGACCCGAATTTAGCAACGAAATGAAGCGTATTATTGGCGTTATAGGATTGGTTTTGATGACTTTGGCTTTTGGTCCCGATGTGTTTTCACAGACGGGTTACCAGACGTTCAGCTATCCCAATGGCCAGGTGTCGAGCGAGGGGATGATGCGTGAGGGCCGGCCCGACGGGATGTGGAAGACCTACTATGAGAGTGGCCAGCTGAAGTCGGTGGGCAAGCGGACCGATTTCTTGTTGGACAGCACCTGGATGTTTTTCAGGGAAAATGGCGACACGAGTCTGGTAGTGAACTACATGAAAGATCTGAAAAATGGGCCTCGTTTCACTTTCAGTGAAACTGAAGTCATCATGGAGCCGTTTGTCAATGACGTGAAACAAGGCGAGGGCAGGCGGATGAATCGTAGGCGTCATGTACTGCAGACGGTGCATTTTGTCAATGGCTTGGAGGAAGGCATCTCGCCCGTTTTCGACACCTTAGGTCAGCTGCGCGAAATCGTCAACTACCGCAAGGGTTTTGTGATGACGCGCGAGGCCTTGAACCGCTTCGACCGTGAAGGCAAGAAACACGGCTATTGGAAGACCTTCTACGACGATTGGACCCTGCATACCGAATGCTATTACCGTCATGGGCTGCGCGACGGGTTCTATAAAGAATACGACGAGAAAGGCAACCTGAAGAAGATCATGAAGTATGTGAACGATGTGGAACAGGTGCTTGAAGTTGACCAAAAGCCACTCGTGGTGCAGCATGAGTATTATCCGAATGGAAAAGTGCGTCGCGAGGCGTCGTTCCGCGACGGCAAGCGTGAAGGTGTGTGGCGTGATTTTGACGAAGACGGCAATGTCGTCAAATCGCAGACCTACAAGAAAGGCGTTTTGGTGGGTGAGGGCATCGTCGGCACCGATGGAAAACGCCGCGGCGAATACAAGGAATTTTATCCCGACAGCACCGTGCGTGCCGAAGGACTGTTTGTCGACGGCTTGCGTTCAGGCGAGTGGAAGTTCTATTATCATAACGGACAACTGCAAGAAGTAGGCAGCTATAGTGAAGGCACCCCCGACGGCGTCTGGATTTGGTACCACGACAATGGCCAGAAACAGATCGAGGAACAGTTCTATAGAGGGCAGCACAACGGGCCTTACAAAGAATACGACGCCAAGGGTAATCTGATGGTCAGCGGCACCTATTTCGACGGGATGAAAAACGGTAAGTGGACCGAACAAATCGGCGACATGCGCACCGAGGGAGAATACCGCAACGACAAGCAAGTAGGCGAGTGGGTGTCGTATTACGACAACGACAAGATGGCTTTCAAGGGGAAGTTCAATGTGGGCTATCCTGATGGTGAGCATTTCTTCTATTACGAAAACGGCAGGTTGCGCGAAATACAGAATTATAAGGCCGGCGTCAAACATGGCGACTGGAAGAAATACTTGGATACAGGCGAGTTGTATTTCACCATCACCTACGACCAAGGCAAGGAAGTGAAATACGACGGCGAAGCCTTAGATGCAGACGAAATCATCAAGGAATAATGGTATCACAATACTTACAAAACCAACAAAACCTTTTTGGACAAGAAAAGTCGTCAACCGGCTCCTTTTCTCTAAGCCGACTTGTCGGCTTTGCAACGGAACACGGTTGGATGACGTTGCAAGTTGTAGAAAAGAAAAAGTATTGAAAGTTTTGTTGGTTTTGTGACAAAAAGAAAAAAATGGTTATCCCATACTTAAAACAAGGTTCTAAAGTGGCCATCGTTGCGCCAGCGCGAAGGGTCACGCTTGAAGAAATGGCTTTTGCTATCCATTGGCTGGAAGAACAAGGTTTTGTTCCCGTTTATGATGACAGGCTATTTGCCGAGCATCATATTTTTGCTGGTGATGATGATTTTCGTGCAAATGTGTTTCAGGAATACATTGATAATGAGCATATAGAAGCTATTTGGCTGGCACGAGGCGGCTATGGTAGTATCCGTATCATTGACAATCTTGATTTTACAAAGTTTCTCCAACATCCGAAATTGATAGTGGGTTTTAGCGATGGTACGGTACTTCATAGCAAACTAAGCCGTTTGGGAATTCCTAGTTTGCATGCTGCTATGCCTTTCTATTTTGCCAACAAGACACCAGAAGCAAAGCAATCCTTGCTGGACGCTTTAACGGGAAAGTCTTTGCAATATGAATTTCATGCACATCCACAAAACCGAAAAGGATTAATGGAAGGTGAAATTGTAGGCGGTAATTTGTCTGTTTTGTATGGAATGATAGGTTCTAACACATTTCCTGAATTGGATGGTAAAATCCTTTTCATAGAAGAAGTTGACGAATATATCTATCACATTGACCGAATGATGCACGCTTTAAAACGTGCTGGCAAATTGGCTAATTTGAAAGGTCTTGTTATAGGCGGTTTGACCCAAATCCACGATAACAGCCATCCATTTGGAATGAGTGTGGAAGAGGTTATAACTGAGGCCGTTGCAGATTTCGATTATCCGTTGTGTTTTGGTTTTCCTGCCGGGCATTTTGATGACAATCGTGCAGTGTTTTTCGGATTAGACTCTCAACTGTTGGTAGCGGATAAAAAAGTGGTATTTGTGAATGCTTTCAATCATTAGATAAGTATATGAGTAAAGTTAGTTTACAATTTAGATATAAGACTACTGGACTGCGAGACGCGAGACTACGGGACATTGGTTCGTCTCGAAGTCAAATGATACTGTAGTTTAATTTTGAACAATTACTTAAGTAGATGAGCGTTATATAAAAGGCAAGAGAAATTGGCCGTCAGCTATCAGCCATAGTGCTACTGAGCTGATAGCTGACGGGTGATAACTTACAGCTAAGAATACTATTTTTTGAACGATCACTTAAAACAATGGAAAAATTTCTCAAAATCTCTTTTAGCTCTCTTTGGCAATTTTATCCATCGATTTGAGGATGTTCTTCAGCATTTCTGGTTTGGTCAGGTTGAGCCAGTCGCAGAAAGTGATGCCCATATATTTCGCGGTTTTCTTCCAGCTGCCTTTCATGTCTTTCTTCAGCGAGAAGATATAAGAATTGCTAGTACCGAGCAGCACTTCCTTCAAGGCGCAGACCTTGTAGACAATCTCGTTGAAATAGCTCTCGCTGGCCACACCTGTCTTGCATTCGATGACAAACAGCTTGTTCGCTTTCATGAAACACACATCCAGTTCATTGTTGTGCTTGATGATACCGTTGGAGATATGTACGCCCATGGCAATATCATCAGGTTTAAGCACCTGCTTGATAAGGGCATAGACGTATTCCTCAAACCAACCACCTGTGAGGTATTCTATCTCATAACTCTGTAGCGAGTTATCTCGTTCGGGCTTAAAACCGATGTAACTCAAAAACTTACTGAGTGTTGGGATGGCAGTCATGTGGTCTTTGATCGGTTTTTCAGCTTCTGAAATACGAAGGTAGTTCCAGTTGCGATATTTCTCGCGTAGGGTAGTCATCACCTGATAATCGCCTTGACTGAACATATTCTGTGAGAACATCGTGAACAGATGTTGCGAAAAAGCGGTTTCCTTCACTTGTTTACGCGGTTGGTCCACATCGCTTTCAAGTCCATAAAGACCGAAATACTCTTTTAATGTCATCCTATGTTGAATAGGAAAAACCTCATCATCGTCATCATAGATGCTATGGTCAAAGATGGTCTTTACAATCAAGTTCTCACGGGTCTGCGTGTAGAAAAACAAGGTGTTGAACTCCTCGAAGACATGTTGCACCGATAAAGTCATATAACGGTTGCCGCCCGCCAGATTGAGGTAATACTGTGTATCGGTACTCAACTCACTTTTGATGGTGCGACAGATATATTCATAG
>JAEEGH010012686.1_pt1 | contig 18829 bp, 17 predicted proteins | sample 9134181 | NCBI WGS metagenome assembly JAEEGH01 (sample SAMN16246544, study PRJNA631951) | gut metagenome | biome: gut microbiome; feature: rumen; material: DP-attached | host: Bos | place: Iran: Karaj | collected 2018-10 | reverse complement strand
GGGATAAATTGAAAGGGAAGGTGATTCTGGATTGCCATAACATCTGCCCGCTGGAAGGAGTGTATCATATTTAAAGCCGTTGCGTAGGTGCTTTTCAACTCCATAGAATTTGCCATCTTCCTGCCGATAGTGTTTCTGCTCTATTGGTTCGTCTTCCAGAAGAACCTGAAACTGCAGAACCTCTTCATCGTGGTGGTGTCCTACATCTTTTACGGATGGTGGGACTGGCGATTCTTGTTCTTGATAGCATTTACTTCCGCGTGTAGTTTCGGGGCGGGGCTTCTCATTGATAAGTACAAGGAGACTCCTGGAAAAGCGAAGGCGGTCAATGTCGTCAATATCGTCCTTAACCTGCTGATTCTGGGCGTTTTCAAGTATTACGACTTCTTTGTCACTTCTTTTGCAGATGCGTTCCTCGGTGGGAAAACGGACGGATTGCTGCTGAAGGTGATCCTGCCGGTTGGCATCAGTTTCTATACTTTCCAGGCGCTCAGTTATTCCATTGATGTGTATCGTGGAAAGTTGGAACCCACCCGCGATATCGTCCAGTTCTTTGCCTTCGTCAGTTTCTTCCCGCAACTCGTTGCCGGCCCGATTGAGCGGGCGACCAACCTGTTGCCGCAGTTCGGGGCGGCGCGTACGTTCAAGTACGAAGAAGGGGTGGATGGTCTTCGGCAGATTCTGTGGGGGCTGTTCAAGAAAATGGTGGTGGCCGATAACTGCGCTGTCTATGTGGATCAGGTTTTCTCCACTTACCAGACGCAGAGCGGAAGCACGCTGCTGCTTGCCGCGATTTTCTTCGCCTTCCAGATTTACGGGGACTTCTCCGGTTATTCCGATATCGCCATCGGCACTTCCAAATTGTTTGGAATTAAGTTGATGCGGAACTTCAACGTTCCATATTTCAGCCGGGATATCGCGGAGTTCTGGCGCCGTTGGCACATCTCTTTGACGACCTGGTTCCGGGATTATGTCTATATCCCCCTGGGGGGCAGCCGATGCTCGAAAGCGAAGATTATCCGCAACACGTTCGTCATTTTCCTCCTGAGCGGTTTCTGGCATGGGGCTAACTGGACTTTTATTGCTTGGGGTGCTTTTCATGCCTTGCTGTTCCTTCCATTGATTCTGATGGGAAAGAACCGGAAGTACCGGAATACGGTTGCGGAGGGGCGTTTGCTTCCGTCTTTTAAAGAGATGGGGCAGATGCTGCTGACCTTTTTCCTGGTTACCATCGGCTGGATCATTTTCCGGGCGGAAAACATCGGCCAGGCCTGGACTTATGTTTCGCGGATCTGTGATTCCAGTTTGTTCTCGATGCCGTTCCTCTATGTCGGCACCAAAAAGGCGGTCTTGTTCATTCTGCTGATGCTGGTCGTGGAATGGCTTTTCAAGGACAAACGGTTCGCATGGGATTTCGCCGGTATGCCGAAGTGGGTATCCATCGTTGCCAGTTATCTGCTGATCCTGGTCATCCTTGAATTTTCCGCCCACAGTCAATCATTCATCTATTTCCAGTTCTGACGATGGGCCGTTTTCTCAAGAATATCGCTATCCTGTTATTCGTGCCGCTGCTGTTGTTGGCTGCGGTCTATTTCGTGACAGACCCCTATAAAACGCTGCGGCCTTTCTCCTTGACTTATTTCGATGATACCAACCGGGACTATCTTTCATCGGAACTGTTTGTCCAAAATTATCCGGAGTATCAGTACGATTCGTATGTTTTCGGCAGTTCCAGATGTGGGGGAATCAATACCTATCAGTGGTTGACCTATCTGCCAGAGGGTTCCAGCCAGTTTTTGTTTCAAGCCTGGGGTGAGACCATCACCGGAATCGATCAGAAGGTCACTTATATTGACGAGCATCATTATCCGCTTGATAATGTCTTGATTCTTGTCGACATCCCCCTGACTTTTTCCAGACCTCAACTGCCTCATCAGGCAATGTCGATTAAAGCCCCGAGATTCTCTCATCAGCCAGAATGGGTTTTTCAGTCGGTTTTGCTCTTTGATTTCATACAGAAACCTTCGGAGTGGAGGCGGGCGTTCAGGAAATGGCGGAGTTCCGCTCCTCCATGGATTAACTTCGACCCGGTTTCGAATGATTGGGAAAAGGGGAATAAGGAGTTGGATTTGAGCCAACCGCCAGCGAAGGATAATATGCGGAATTTGAGCCGGAAGGCAAAATCGGTGTTCATGAAGGATTATGTGAACAATCCTTATGTCTCCATTCCGGTCGGGGAATCTGTCATTGACGACTCTTTGATCGGTGCTCTGCATCATATCAAGAGTGTCTTTGACCGGAAGGAGACGGATTACAGGATTATCGTCACGCCGGCATACGGGTACAAATACCCGTCGATTACGGAGGATGACCTGCATATTCTTCAATCGGTTTTCGGAGAGGAAAATGTGTACGATTTTTCAGGAAGGGAGGATATTACGTTGGATTGGAAGAATTTCTCCGACCCGAATCATTTTGGATTGAACATCGGCTGGCAGATGTTGGAGGAAGTTTATCATGGTAGAGAAAGCGTGAATGAGTAACAGTCGTGTAAAAGGCCTGAATGGGATCCGGGCATTGTGTGCCTTGTTTATCTTGTTGGGACACATATCTCAGCGAGATTTCTGTCAGTGGGAGATAACTTCTCTCCCTCTTCCTGAATGCTGTGCGTATGTTTTCTTTCTTATCAGCGGGATTCTGGCCGGATACCGGATTGATCAGACAGGTGACGTCCTGTCCTATTACCGAAAGAAAGCACGGAGGATTTTACCGCTCTATTATTCTTATGCGTTCATATCGGTCCTGATTTTTGTGGTCTTGGGCCGCTCGGAAGAAGTTTTGAATTCCCGCCTTTGGTACTATTTGTTCCTGGTGCCTCAAATCCCTTTTTGTAGCCATACTGGAATCCTGCCACTGGTGCACCTGTGGTTCATTGGAACAATCGTATTGTTCTATGTTCTTTTCCCTCTCTATGCGTTACTGGAAGACAACAAGCGGGTGTATGGTGCAGCGGTCATTGCGATTGCCTGGCTTTTGCTCAAACTGGCATTGAGAGTCTTTTCCGGCACGGACTCGGTGGTTTATCACCTCGTGACTGTGACCAGCCTGGACATCCTTTTTGCCGGAGTTTGGGCCGGATTGCTCATGAGGAAAGGGAATCCAGTTCTTGATTACTTGAAGGGTGCGACCTGGCTGGGCTTAATTGCCTGGCTGTTGTTTTTAGGCTCCGGGTTGTATGCCCGTCTGGTTCCTGCCCCGATCAGGGTGGAGTTCATTGCCTTCCTCGCCTTTGTCATCATTAAGACACAACAGGCACATTCTCCCGTCCCAAATCTGGAAATCAAGTTCCTGGACTGGATGGGAGATATATCATACGAGATTTATGTCGTTCAGATTATTGTAATTATACTGCTTTCCTTGTTATATTCCAAGGCCGGAATCGAACTCCCGGCTGCCGTTATTTACTTGGTTTGTTCAGCGATCGTAATTGGAGTCGCGTGGTGTTTCCACAAGACCCTTGGAAGACTGTTTAAGGTAAAACACAAATGAAAAGAATCTTATTAGTTTTCGGAACTCGCCCCGAGGCCATCAAGATGTGCCCGCTGGTGAAGGAGTTCCAGAAGCATCCGGAAGAGTTTGAAACCGTGGTTTGCGTGACGGGACAGCATCGGGAGATGCTGGACCAGGTACTGCAGATCTTCGATGTGAAGCCGGATTATGACTTGAATATCATGAAACAGGGCCAGGACCTGTACGACGTGACCGCCCGTGTGCTGGTCGGGATGCGGGATATCCTGGATACCGTCAAGCCGGATGTCGTTTTGGTTCACGGGGATACGACCACCTCCATGGCCTCAGCCATGGCGGCGTTCTATCGCCAGATTCCTGTTGGTCATGTGGAGGCCGGTCTGAGGACGCATAATCTGTACAGCCCCTGGCCTGAGGAAATGAATCGGCAGGTGACGGGAAGGATTGCGGAGTATGATTTCGCACCTACACCTTTGAGCCGGCAGAATCTGCTGGATGAAGGGGTTTCTGAAGAGAAGATCACGGTGACGGGGAATACGGTTATCGATGCGTTGCATTGGGTTGTGGAGAATGTGATGAAGAAGGGATATGCGCCGGAAGATCCTTTGGTCGCTTCGCTCCCTCAGGATGACAGAAGGATGGTATTGATAACCGGTCATCGGCGTGAGAATTTCGGGGAAGGGTTCATCAGCATGTGCACGGCGATACGGGATCTGGCCCGGAAGTATCCGGAAGTGGATTTCGTGTATCCGATGCATTTGAATCCGAATGTGCGGAAGCCGATCCGGCAGGTGTTTGGGGATGAGATTCCGGGTCAAGCCCGGAATGACGGAGGGAAGAATCTATTCTTCATCGAGCCGCTGGATTATCTGGATTTCGTGTATCTGATGTCCCGGAGTTACATCGTTCTTACGGATTCCGGTGGCATTCAGGAGGAGGCGCCGGGACTTGGGAAGCCGGTGCTCGTGATGCGTGACACGACAGAAAGGCCGGAGGCTTTGGATGCCGGTACGGTGCGTCTGGTGGGTACGGATTATGACAAGATAATGGCCGAGGTTTCTGCTTTGCTGGATGACCGGGAACACTATGAGGCGATGAGTCACGCCGTTAATCCCTACGGAGATGGAAAAGCATGTCCCAGAATTGTAGAAAAGTTGAAATAATTTATGTAACTTTGCAGGTTGAATAATGTTGCCGACTATGAACAGCAAAAGAATAATCCGGACGGGTATCGTCATCGCGCTGGCTGCCGTGTCAGCGGTTTCTTGTGTAACCAATAGAAAAGTGGCTTATCTGCAGGATATGCAGCATGAGACACAGATCGCGTTGGAAGACAAGTTCGAAGCGGTCATCTGCCCTTATGACGAGTTGGATGTCATCATCACCAGTTTCGACTCGGAGTTGGCACGGCCGTTCAATCTGCGGAATACGACCAATGTCAACTATAGTATGAGCACTGGTATCGCCTATCTCGTGGATGTGTATGGAGACATTGAATTACCGGTGCTTGGAAAGATTCATGCGGCGGGTCTTACACGGCTGAAACTCCAGGAGAAAGTCAAGGACCTGCTCATTTCCGGTGGTTACATCAGCGATCCTTTCGTGCTGGTACGGTTCCGTAGTTACAAGATCTTCTTCCTGGGCGCCAATGGCGGAAAAGCCATCAACATTTCCAATGAGCGCTGTACGTTCCTGGAGGCGCTTGCGTTGTCCGGTGATATGAACGTCTATACCAATCGGGATAAGATCATGGTTGTCCGTGAAGTCGATGGAAAGATGGTCTCCCGCTATCTGGATCCCCGTTCATCCAAGGTGTATGACGACCCGTTCTTCATGCTCCAGCAGAACGATTTCATCATTACCCGGAATACGGGCTATCGTACCTTCCAGCAGTCCTACAGTCAGTTTGGTACAATTATGTCCGCAATTTCTTCCCTTGCGTCCTTGTCTGCCACCTATTTCGCCATCCGTGCGTATCTGAATTCCAACAAGCAATAATGAACTATGGCCAACAATAGTCAAGATAGCGATCTCTCCTTTCTCGAGAAAAAAGACGCCAACGCCCTTTCCGGGAAGGATATATTCTTTACCGTCGTCCGAAACCTGCATTGGCTTCTCTTATGTGCACTGGTATTCGGCGGCATCGCCTTTTATCGGAGTGACAGGCAGGACCGTATCTATGAAAGCCATGCCAAGGTCCGGCTGACATCTGTCACCCGCAGCCGGCTGGAAAGCGGAATCTCAACCCTGGAAAGCATCACCAACCGGCGCGTTGCCATCACGATGAACGCCATCAATGACGAAATCATCGTCCTTCGTTCGGAGACTCCGATGCTGGAGGTGGCGAAACGGCTGGATCTGGGTACTTCTTATACTTGCCAGACCAAGTTGGTCAAGCGCCAGAAGGATCTTTACGGTGAATCTCCGATCAATGTCAAGATGCTGGACCTGAACGATGAAGACAATGCAACGGCCGTCATCACCATTGATAAAGATTCCACCTTCGTTCTCCAGGTTGATGAATTCGAACCGGTAAAGGGCCATCTGGGCGATACGGTGTCCACCAGTCTGGGGCGGATATCCGTGATGCCGACTTGGGCACTCCGGGATTTGTATTACAATAACCCCATCACGGTCCGGCACCAGAACATCAGGGCGGTTGCCGAGAAATACCGTGGCAAGGTGCATGTCAGTCGTAACAGCACCTCCGACGGAATCATCAATTTCTCTCTGAACGATACTTCACCCAGGCGCGCGGCGGATATCCTGAATGAAATGATTGCTGTTTACAACGAGAATACAATTGAAGAGAAGAAGGAGATCATCCGTCAGACCTCCGACTTCATCAATGACCGGATTTCTCAGTTGGACAGGGACTTGGGCGCCAAGGAATCGCAGATTGCCAGTTTCAAGCGGGAGAACCAGATCCTGAACCTGAATGATTATGGCCGTTCCTACCTGAACCAGAGCATCGAGAGCAAGGAGGAGATGGAGCGTCTCAATGCCCAGATTTCCCATGCTCAGTATCTGCTGGAACTTGTTTCTTCCAACACGGAGAACAAGTTGTTCCCGGTGACGGTGAACATCAATGACGACCATATCAAGAGCACTATCCGCCAGTTCAACGAACTGGTCCTGAAGATGGACAAATATAGGGAGTCCGGAACGACGAACAACCCGATTGTCCAGGATATGTTGCTGCAGATGTCCACACTCAAGAGCAATCTGAGTCAGTTGCTGGTGACTTACATCGGTTCCATGCAGCAGCGGATCGGCGGTGTGCAGGCCCTCAGCCAAGTTGCCGCGGACAAGATTCGCGAGGTCCCTTCCGGTCAACTCTATATCGACAACATTTCCCGCGTCCAGGGTATCAAGGAACAGTTGTATGTGAACTTGCTCAGCCGCCGGGAGGAACTGCTCATCAGCCAGCCTTCACTGGTTGGTAATGCCAAGGTTATCGACAAGGCGCGCGTCAACGCGGTTCCGATTTCCCCGGACATGAAGAAGAATGTGCTCCTGGGCGTCCTGATCGGTCTGCTTCTCCCTGTATTGATCTTCCTCCTCCGTCGCCTGCTGGACACCAAGGTGCGTTTCCGCAAGGATGTGGAGGCATATACCGATATCCCTGTGCTGGGTGAGATTCCTTCGAAGGACAAGAAGGATGATCGCAATATCGTTGTGGCCGACAAGGGACGAGATACGCTTACGGAGGCATTCCGAATTCTCCGAAGCAATCTTGATTTCACGCGCGTTCCTGGCCAGAAAGCGACCAGTTACCTGTTCCTGTCCCTGATGGAAGGCTCCGGTAAGACATTCCTCACCACCAACCTGGCGGCCAGCCTTGCCATGGTGGAGAAGAAGGTCGTCCTTCTGGACCTTGACCTTCGCAAGGGCACCTTGACGCACAATATCGCATCCAGGCGGCAAGTCGGATTCTCGAATTATCTCTCCGGCAAGACGAACAATGTCGATGAGATCATTTCCCACGACATCGTTGCTCCGGGCGTGGATACCATCCTTTCCGGCCCTCTGCCTCCGAATCCGGCTGAACTGTTGGCGAGCAAGCGTTTGGACGAGATTATGGATGTCCTTAAGGATCGTTATGATTTCATCCTCATCGACGCCGTCCCTGCCGGTATCGTGGCGGATGCGACCATCCTCAAGCGTTTTGCCGACGTGAGTGTGTTCATCCTCCGTTCCGGCGTGGTGGACAAGCGGATGCTGCCTGACCTGCAGGAACTCAAGAACAGCAAGCAGTTCCCGAACATGATGATCATCCTGAACGGCATCGAACTCAAGAAGCATAAGGGCTACGGCGGCTATGGCTATGGCTACGGTGCCGGTTACGGCTATGGCTACGGCTATGGTTACGGCTATGGCTACGGTTACGGCTATGGCTACGGCTATGCCAATGACGACGAGGATGGGAAAAAGAAGAAGCATCATCACAAACTTCTCCATAAGAGCAAGGATAAGGCAGAGTCTGAATCAGAGAAGAAAGAAGCATAATTTATGGCAAACTTTGCATTGATCGGCGCGGCGGGTTACATCGCCCCCCGTCATTTGAAAGCAATCAAGGATACCGGAAACGACCTGCTGGCGGCCTATGACCGTTTTGACAGCGTCGGCCGTCTGGACAGTTTTTTCCCGGAGTGTTCCTTCTTCACGGAGCACGAACTCTTCGACCGCTTCTGCTCCAAGCAGATGCAGAGCGACCGGCCGCTGGACTGGATGAGCATCTGTACGCCCAACTATACGCACGATGCATTTATCCGTTATGGACTGCGTCTGGGATGTGACGTCATCTGCGAGAAGCCGGTGGTCCTGAACCCTTACAATATCGACGCTCTCCAGAAGGTGGAGGAAGAGACCGGCCACAAGGCCTACAATATCCTCCAACTCCGTCTGCATGAGGCCATCGCCGCTCTGAAGAAGAAGGTGGACGAAGGCCCGGCCGATAAGGTCTATGATGTTGACCTGACCTATATCACCTCCCGGGGAAAGTGGTATTACACCTCTTGGAAGGGTGATGTCCACAAGAGCGGCGGTATCGCCACCAACATCGGTGTGCATTTCTATGACATGCTCCAGTGGATCTTCGGTCCGGTGCAGGAGAATATCGTCCATGTGATGAGTTTCGACCGGGTGGCGGGTTTCCTGGGCCTTAAGAAGGCTCGTGTCCGCTATTTCCTGAGCATCAATGCGGACTGCCTGCCGGAGAACGCTGTTCAAGGAGAAAAGCGCACGTATCGGACGCTGTCTATCGACGGCAGCGAGTTCGAGTTCTCGCAGGGCTTCACGGAACTCCATACGGAGAGTTACCGTCGTATCCTGGCAGGGGAGGGCTTCCGCATCGGCGAAGCGCGCCCTTGCATCGAGATTGTCAGCCAGATCCGTAATGCGACTCCTATCGGCCTGGTAGGGGATTATCATCCGCTTGCAAAATTACCGCTGTCCCACCATCCTTTCGGTTGGGACGACCGCAGATAACGCATGCATCCATTCCGGAAACTTCTTCTGATCTCCGTGGGCAGGGAATCTTCTTTCGAGAAGGACCCTACTCCCGGAGATTGGCAACATTTGTTTAACAAGGCCCGCCAGCAGTCCCTGGTGGGCGTATTGAACGAAGCGGCTCATCGGGTACCGGAGAGCCAGGTTCCCGGCGAAGAACTGCTGAAGGAATGGGATGAGAGAACTGCCAAGATTGGCCGGATTTATAACGTCCATGAGCAGCATGTAGCCGAGTTGGAGGCCCTTTTGGGCCGTCTGGGCCTTCATGGCTGTATCCTGAAGGGGACGGGGCTGGCTCATCTGTATCCCCATCCTGAGCGGCGGATGTGCGGAGATATCGACCTTTGGGTCGCCGGGAATCGCGATGCCATCATCAAGACTTTCGAAGATGCGGGCATTCCCATCTATGACATCATTTATCAAGAGTGCAAGGCCGGTATCTTCCTGGATACGGAGGTGGAGATCCATTTCCATCCCAGCAAGATGTACAATCCCTTCTCCAATGCCCGCCTGCAGCGGTTCTTTGAGCGGAATACGCCGATCCGGAATGATGTGACCATCACCTTCCCGGATGCGAAGTTCAATGCCGTCTTCTGCATGGCTCACATGTTCCGCCACTACCTGGAAGGCGGTATCGGCATGCGGCAGATGATGGATTACTACTATGTGCTCCGATCGCTCGACCCCGCCGACCGGAAGCCGGTGATGAAGACGCTCAAGCGTTTGGGGATGGGGCGGTTTACCGCCAGCGTGATGACCTGCGTCCAGTATAATTTCGGATTGGAAGACGAGTACCTCCTATGCCCTCCCGACAAGAAACACGGTGCCCGGCTGACGAATGACGCCTTCAATATGGGCAACTTCGGCGTGATGGACAAGCGGAACTATTCCCACGAAGGTGAAACCAGTTGGGCCAAATTCCGCCGCAAGAACCATCGCGTCTTCTCCAACCTCCGCTACTACCCGCGGGAAGTTATCTGGTCGCCCTTTGCGCGCGTAAGTCAGTTTGTCTGGCGTAAACTCAAGGGGTATCTGTAGGCACAACGTCCGCCCTCGCAATCGTAATCTTCGCGCAGATTACCGACTGGATCCCCACAACCAACTGAACCCCGTTCGGGGTTTCTTCCACTTCTCCTTCAATACCCTTTAAAGGCCCGCGGATTACGCGTACACGGGTTCCCTTCGTGATGGGGAACTCGGACGTTACGGGCGTATCCGGAAACTCCGTCACGACCCGGATGAAGGCATCCATCTGCTTTTCGGGGACTTCCAGGAGGGTGCGGGTGCCGTGGTCCACCAGGAAGCGCCCCTTGATCTCACCGGAATTGACCAGATTCAGCGCCCGGGGTTTATCCGTCTGGAAGAACACGAGGGTGTTGTAGGCCGATGGGATGAAATGCCGGACCCGCAGGGCCGTGAGCCGCTCGGATATCTTCTTCCACTGCCCCCATCGGGTGATGATGACAAACCAACTGATATGCTGTCCGGTGTCCATGTGACCATGCAAAGGTAGTCATTTTTTCGTATCTTTGCGGCATGAGCGACGTATTGAAAGAGATTACCCCGCTGTCGGAGAAGGACTTCTTCTACATCGTGGAGCGGCACAAGACCGAATTCACCTATCCGGTGCACCAGCACAAGGAGTTTGAACTGAACTTCATCGAGGGGGGAGCCGGCGTGCGACGCATTGTGGGCGACAGCGTAGAGACAATCGGGGACTACGACCTCGTTCTTGTAGGCGGTGACGACCTGGAGCACGCGTGGGAGCAGGGGGAGTGCCATTCCAAGGACATCCGGGAGATCACGATCCAGTTCCCCCGGGACATGTTCTCGCCGGAGCAACTCGCGAAGAACCAGTTTGCCGCCATCCGCCGGATGCTGCAGCAGGCCGAGCATGGCCTTGCTTTCCCGCTTCAGGACATCGTACGGGTGTACCATCTCATCGACACGCTCCCGTCCCAGAAGGACCGTTTCCGTCAATTCCTGCAGTTCCTGCTGCTGCTCAATGAGTTGGCTTCGTCCGACGGGGCCCGCGTCCTGGCGAGCACTTCGTTCGCCCATGCGGCGAAGAGTTCGGAGAGCCGGCGCATCCTGAAGGTGAAGCAGTATATCGACGAGCACTATACGGAGCCCATCCGCCTGGCGGACCTGGCCGATATGGTGGGCATGAGTCCGTCGGCCTTCAGCCGCTTCTTCCGGCTGCGCACCGGTCGGACGCTGTCCGACTATCTGATCGACATCAAACTGGGCAATGCGGCCCGGATGCTCGTGGACACGACCCGGAATATCTCCGAGATCTGCTACGAATGCGGCTTCAACAACCTGTCCAATTTCAACCGCATCTTCAAGGCCAAGCGGGGCGCGACGCCCCGGGAATTCCGGGCGATGTACAAGAAGAATAGGGTGATTGTCTGAGAAAATTGCTATCTTTGTATATTGTTGCACAGTGTAAGGGATGAATTTTTGGCGGAAAATAGGGACTTTGGCCCTGCTTCTGGCGGTTTTTGTGGCCGTCACGGGCTGCGATGTCACGAAGATCAAGGATCTCACCGTGACGTCCGTAGGGGTCAAGTACATCGTCCCCACTTCCTCCAGGTCGATGGATGCGGTCCTGCTCCTCGGCCTGGACAATCCTTCCATCTCTTTCACGGTCCAGGACGTGTCCGGCGTAGTCAAGCACTATGACCGCGAACTCGCCCATTTTACGGCCGGGGAACTGCCGGTACAGGCTCGGAGCGCGCAGGTTTATGAACTGCCCTGCACGGCCGTCCTGTCGGACAAGGTCTCGCTGCTGGACCTGCTCGCCATCGCGGCCAGGCGGTCCATGGAGGGGATGACGGTCGATGTGAAACTACGGGTCAGCCTGAAAGGCGGGAAGGGCACAGTCCTGACTTTCAACGGGTTGGACCTGTCGCAGTTCAGTCAGTAGAAAGATGAAGAGAATCCTGTTCATACTCGTCCTCGCCTTGCTCCCGTGTGCATTGCTCCGGGCGCAGGAATACCGCGTGGACAGTGGCACATCGCGGGTGGACAGCACCCTCATGGGCCGGAACATCATGTCGGTCCTGGGGGCCGGCGTCAAAGTGAACCAGTCGTCGGCGATGCGGTCTGCCTTTGACAGTTATGTCTATAGCAACGCATCCAAGAAACTCACGGGTTACCGCATCCGCGTCTATTTCGACAACGGACAGAATGCCCGGAACAAGTCGGAGGCCATCGCCCGTTCCATTTCCGCGGCCTATCCGGGCATGGGGGTTTACCGCACCTTCGAGAGCCCGAACTACAAGGTGACGGTGGGCGATTTCCGGACGAAGGACGAAGCGCTCAAGGTCTTCCATGCGCTCAAGGCCTCCTATCCCACGGCCCTCCTCCTCAAAGATACCATCAACTATCCCCGGTAGTATGCCCACGGTCAAACAGGGACTCGAACAGAAACTTCAGCAGAAGTTATCACCGCTTCAGATTCAGACTATCAAACTGATCGAGATGCCGGTGCAGGCCCTGGAGCAGCATGTCCGCGAGGTGATGAACGACAATCCGGTCATCGACGACACGCCTGCTTCCGGAGGCGAATCCGACGAGCCCCGCGACATGTCCATCTCCGAAGTGGAGGACCGCGAGAACAGCGGCGGCTCCCTGGAGGAGAACTACAATTCCTTCTCGGACGACGACGATCCCACTCCTTACTACAACCGTTCCGTGAACAACTGGGGTAAGGACGAGCGCCCTGAGTACAATACCTTCTCCGTCAAGCAGAGTTTCACGCAGAGCCTGCAGGAACAACTGGGTTACCGGAACCTCACCGAGCACCAGCGGGCTGTGGCAACCTTCATCATCGGCAGTCTGGACGACGACGGCTATCTCCGCCGTGACATCGAATCCCTGGTGGACGACCTGGCCTTCCGCGCCGGCATCACCACGGATGCGGAGGAAGTGGAGGCGATGCTCAAGGTCATCCAGCAGTTCGAACCTTCCGGCGTAGGTGCCCGCGACCTCCGCGAGTGCCTCCTCATCCAGTTGGAGGACAAGAAGCAGACACCCGCGGTGGCCAATGCCGTCCGCATTCTCCGCGACGGTTTCAACGAGTTCAAGGGCCGTCAGTTCCCGAAACTGATGAACCGATTCCACCTGGATGCGGACCAACTCAAGGCGGTCCTGGACGAGATCAAGAAACTCAACCCTTCTCCCGGCGGCCAGATCGACGACAGTTACAGCGACCAGGCCCAGCAGATCGTGCCCGACTTCCGGCTGGACTACGAGAACGGCGAACTGATCCTGTCCATGCCGCGTTTCTCCATCCCCGAACTCCGCATCAACCGTCGCTACGCCGAAATCATGGAGAACGGCAAGTACTCCAGCGACCGCTCCCAGAAGGATGCCGCGACGTTCGTAGGCCAGAAGATCGCCGCCGCGAAGTGGTTCATCGAAGCGCTCCGCCAGCGCCAGAACACGCTCGAGAGCACGATGCGGGCCATCATCGAGTACCAGCACGACTATTTCATCGACGGGGACGAATCCTCCCTCCGGCCGATGGTCCTGAAGGACATCGCCGAGCGCACCGGCTTCGACATCTCCACCATCTCCCGCGTGGTGAACAGCAAATGGATCGAAACGCACTTCGGTGTCTTCCCGCTCAAGTATTTCTTCTCCGAAGGCCTCGAAAACAGCGAGGGCGAAGAGGTTTCCACCCGTGAGATCAAGAAAGTCCTCCGCGACCTGGTGGACAACGAGGACAAGCACAACCCCCTCACCGACGACGATCTCGTGGACGCCCTCACCGCCAAAGGCTACAAAGTCGCCCGTCGCACCATCGCCAAATACCGCGCCCAACTGGACATCCCCAAGGCCCGCCTCCGGAGGGAACTCTAGCCTTGCCAGGCCGTGAGCAAAATGCCGTATGCTTGCTCATGAAACCGGAGAATAGTCTCACTCATAAACGATTTGCTTCTTTTTTGCTCACGAACACCAGCGTGACAATAAGAAAAATGCAAAGAATCATCAGATTCATAAAAAACTGACTGAAACAACAGCGGAAGTCATTGTTCCAAGCAACGAAATGCCTATGTTTGCCACAAACAGAAAGCATTGAAGCGATGGAACAGTATGTCAAGTGGCCGCTGATGACGGAGCGGCAGTTTGAAATGATGCAGGAACGGTTGTTCCGCGAATCGGGCCCCTTTTATCACCTCAGCACGAAACCGCTCGAAAACGGGCTCATCTTTCAGGATGAAGAAGAGAGAAGGATTGCCATAAACTGGATTGGCCTCCTTTCGAAGGAATTTCATATCGACATCCTCGCATTCGCCCTGATGAGCAATCACTTCCATTTCATCATCCGGGGGGAACTGGTCGATGGGCTTGAATTCTTCCGGCAACTCAAGAAAAGGCTTTCGACTTTCTTTTCGCGGAAGGGGAGGCCCGGAGTTCTGAATGCGGTGTGTGTGGACCCGGAGACGCCGCCCATTGCCAGTCTGACACAGTTTCGGAACGAAATCGCTTATGTCATCCGGAACCCTTATGTGGCCAGAACTGACGTGAATCCGTTTGCCTGGCCGTGGTGCAGTGGCTATCTTTATTTCAACCGGCTCCTTCATCATCTGGAGTCAAAGCCGGTCACTGCCCTGACTTTCCGGGAGAAACGGGACATTACGCGCTCTTCGGATGTGGACATGGATCCATCACTATACGTCAGGAATGGGATGATCACCCCTGAGAGTTTTGTGAACTACAAATGGGTGGAGCAATTGTTTCCCAACGCCCGTAAATTCGTCTGGTGGGTGATGAAAAATGTGGAAGCCCAATACGAAGTGGCCGCCTCGATGGATGAGCAACCCAATTTGAACGACGACGAGTTGTTCCTGACAGCCCAGCAGATCGCCCGAAAGGACTATGCTCGCGACAGTGAAAAGAAATGCCGCTCCAGCAGCGGAAAGAACTGTCCGTCCAACTGAAGAACAAGTATGGCGCATCCAACGCCCAAGTAGCCCGGATCGCGCAGTTGGATCCGAAGACCGTGGACAGCATGTTCCCCCTTGCTGCGAAACGGAAGTAAGACCCTCATGAGCAAAACCACCTTCTGCTGCTCACGAAAATGAGATTTGCTTCAGTTCATGAACAAATCGGGGCATTTTTGCCCACGAACCGTCCGTGCCATTGGGGATTTTTGCTAACTTTGTAAAGCAATGAAGAAAGCCTACATAGAGACATACGGGTGCCAGATGAACGTGAACGACACCGAGGTCATTTTTTCCATCCTGGCGGGAGAAGGGTATGAGCGGACGGAAGTGATGGAGGAGGCCGACCTGATCATGGCGAACACGTGTTCCGTCCGCGACAATGCGGAGCAACGGATCTGGGGCCGGATCGAACAGTTCAACCTGCAGCGGAAGCGGCGTCCCGGCGTGGTCGTAGGCATCGTGGGCTGCATGGCGGAACGCCTGAAGGACAAGTTGCTGGACACGCGGAAGGTGGACCTGGTCGTGGGCCCGGATGCCTACCGGTCGCTGCCGCGGCTGCTCAAGGCCCTGAAGCCGGACAACCCGCAGATCGACGTCCTCCTCTCCCGCGAGGAGACGTACGCAGACATCACCCCCGTCCGGACGGACAAGAACGGCGTGAGCGCCTTCATCTCCATCATGCGCGGCTGCAATAACGTGTGTTCCTACTGCGTGGTGCCGTACACCCGCGGTGCGGAACGTTCCCGCGACGCACATTCCATCGTGCGCGAAGCGTGCGACGTTTTCCAGAAGGGCTACAAGGAAGTGACGCTGTTGGGCCAGAATGTGGACAGTTACCTGTGGAAGACCGCGGACGAGACGGTGAACTTCGCCGAACTGCTGCGCCGGGTGGCCTCCGTGAGTCCCGGACTGAGAGTCCGTTTCGCCACGTCCCATCCGAAGGACATCAGCGACGAGGTCATCGAGACGATGGCCGCGTACGACAATATCTGCAAGCACATCCATCTTCCCGTCCAGTCCGGCAGTTCCCGGATGCTGGAGAAGATGCGCCGGAAATACGACCGGGAATGGTATCTGGAGCGGGTCGCGAAGATCCGCAGCGTGATGCCTGACTGCGGCCTGACGACCGACGTCATCGCCGGTTTCTGCTCCGAGACGGAGGAGGACCACCGGGAGACCCTGAGCCTGATGGAAGAGGTCGGTTTCGACTGGGCCTTCATGTTTGCCTACTCGGAACGCCCCGGCACCCTCGCCGCCCGGAACTATCCCGACGACGTTCCTGCCGACGTCAAGACACGCCGCCTGAACGAGATTATCGACCTGCAGAACCGCAAATCCCTCGAGAGTTACCGGAAAGACATCGGGAAGCGCTTCACCGTCCTGGTTGAAGGCCCTTCCAAGCGCAATCCCGACGATCTGTGCGGCCGCGCCTCCAACAGCAAGATGTGCGTCTTCCCCGGCGGCGGCCACCGCACGGGCGAGTATGTCGATGTCCAGGTGGTCGACTGCACCAGCGCCACCCTCATCTGCCAATTGATCGAAACCACATAATTATGGAACAATTCATTCTGGCCCTGGACCAGGGAACCAGCTCTTCCCGGGCCATCGTCTTCGACCACGAAGGCAACATCCGCTCCACCGCCCAGATGGAGTTCACCCAGTATTTCCCGAAACCCGGCTGGGTCGAGCACAACCCGAAGGAGATCTGGTCCTCCGAGGCCGCCGTCATCGCCGAGGCCATCACCAAGATCGGCATCAACGGCAAGGACATCGCCGGCATCGGCATCACCAACCAGCGCGAGACCACCATCGTGTGGGACGCGGAAACCGGCGAGCCGGTGTACAACGCCATTGTCTGGCAGGACCGCCGCACCTCCGAATTCTGCGACACCCTCCGCGACAAGGCCGATTTCATCCGCCGGAAGACGGGCCTCATCATCGACGCCTACTTCTCCGGCACCAAGATCCGCTGGATCCTGGACAACGTGCCCGGCGCCCGCGAGAAGGCCGAGGCCGGCAAGCTCCGCTTCGGCACCGTCGACTCCTGGCTCGTCTGGCAGCTCACCCGCGGCGAGGTCCACGTGACCGACGTTTCCAATGCCTCCCGGACGATGCTGTTCAACATCAACACGCTGGAATGGGATTCTGAGCTTCTCGAGCTCCTTGACATTCCTGCGTCGATGATGCCGGAAGTCCGCTCCAGTTCCGAGGTGTACGGTGTCACCAAGACCACCATCTTCGCCCACGAGGTCCCCATCGGCGGTATCGCCGGCGACCAGCAGGCCGCCCTCTTCGGTCAGATGTGCACCGACCCCGGCTCCGTGAAGAACACCTACGGCACCGGCTGTTTCCTCCTGATGAACACGGGCGAAAAGCCCATCCTCTCCCGCAACAACCTCCTCACCACCGTGGCATGGAAGATCGGCGACAAGGTCAATTACGCCCTGGAAGGCTCCATCTTCGTGGGCGGCTCCGTCGTCCAGTGGCTCCGCGACGGCCTCGGCATCATCCGGAGCTCCTCCGAAATCGAGGCCCTGGCATCGACAGTCGAGGATAACGGCGGCGTCTATTTCGTTCCGGCCCTCACCGGCATGGGCGCCCCCTACTGGGACCAGTACGCCCACGGCACCATCTGCGGCATCACTCGCGGCACTACGGCTGCGCACATCGCCCGCGCCGCCCTCGAAGGCATCGCCTTCCAGACGATGGACATCGTGGGCGCGATGGAGAAGGACGCCGGCGTCAAGCTCTCCGAACTGAAGGTCGACGGCGGCGCCTCCCGCAACAACCTCATGATGCAGTTCCAGGCCGATGTCCTCGGCACCTCGGTCATCCGTCCGAAAGTCACCGAAACCACGGCCATGGGCGCCTGCTACCTCGCCGGCCTCGCCGTCGGCTACTGGTCCTCCCTGGACGAAATCAAGGCCCAATGGCAGGCCGAACGCGTCTTCACCCCCTCCGACGCCGACACGACCGCCCTCAAGGCCGGCTGGGCCGATGCGATCACAAGAACGTTAACCCGATAGATTTCTCGACTCCGCCTTCGGCTGCGCTCGAAATGACAGTTCTTTGTCATTTCGACCAAGGCTGACAGGCCGCGTGGAGAAATCTCTCAGAAGTCGAGAAATCTAACAACCTTCAGACTATGGAGAAAGCATACATCTTTGAATTCATCGGCACCCTTGTCCTGGTGCTCCTCGGTGACGGCGTGTGCGCCGCCTGCTCCCTGAACAAATCCAAGGCGAAAGGCGGCGGATGGGTCGTAATCGCCCTCGCGTGGGGCTTCGCCGTGATGATGGGCGTGCTGATCGCCGGCCCGGTTTCCGGCGCGCACCTCAATCCGGCCGTCACCCTGGGCCTTGCCGTCGCCGGCAAGTTCGCCTGGAGCCAGGTCCTCGGCTATGTCGTCGCCCAGATGCTGGGCGGCTTCGTGGGCGCCCTGCTGGTCTATGTCTTCTACAAGGACCATTACAAGGCCACGGCCGACGAGCCAGACACCATGCTCGGCACCTTCTGCACGATGCCGGCCATATGGAATCCCTGGCGGAACTTCCTTTCCGAGCTCATCGCCACCACGCTCCTCGTGTTCGTGATCCTGGCCATCGGCTTCGAAGGCAACGCCTTCCAGATCGGCGGTACGGCCGCCTCCACCGGCGCCATCGGTGCCTGGCCGGTCACCTGCCTGATCATGTCCCTGGGCATGTCCCTCGGCGGAACCACCGGCTATGCGATGAACCCGGCGCGCGACCTCAGCCCCCGCTGCGCCCACGCCATCCTGCCCATCGCCGGCAAGCGCGACAGCGGCTGGAACTACAGCTGGGTCCCTGTCCTCG
>JAEEGH010012685.1_pt1 | contig 18830 bp, 14 predicted proteins | sample 9134181 | NCBI WGS metagenome assembly JAEEGH01 (sample SAMN16246544, study PRJNA631951) | gut metagenome | biome: gut microbiome; feature: rumen; material: DP-attached | host: Bos | place: Iran: Karaj | collected 2018-10 | reverse complement strand
ACAGCTTCCTTCAGATTCCACCTCACGATAGACACCCTTGCTGTTCAGCTATACACTTCCCACTATCTGGGCGTGTTCGGGACTTTCACCCATTAGAGCGCGCCCATGGCGCGCAAACTAACAAAAAAGAGCCTTTAAAGGCCCCCTTTTGCTGTATATATAATTATTATGCAGGAATGTGCTCTTCCAAAATGCTTTTTAAAGAAGAAATTGAACTTGAATGAGATCTGGCTATTTTTGTATCGCTGCCCTTTATTTCTTTCATTGCACAATGTACCATATCATGGGAAACCGTTCCGGTAAAAAGTATCAATAAATCCGGATTTCCGATTTTGTCTCTTAAAGTTCCTTTCATCTGCGTGTATACCTTTGCACTGCAATTGTATTTCTTACATACACTTTTATAATTCGAAACCATTCGGTCATTTCCACCAACTATAACAACGCTCATAGCAATCCTCCTTTAGTTAGTAATATCTAACTCTTTATCAAAAAAAATTTCTGTTTTCAAACATTAACACCGATTAAGTATCGGTTAGCTATAACTAACTATATAATATCTTTTTATTTTTGTCAACAAAAATTCCAAACTTTTTTATGCCGGTTTTAAATACTTCTCGGAAAATTCATGCATAGGAATAGGCGTCGAATAATAGAAGCCTTGGAAATAGTCGCATCCAAGCTCCGCAAGCACCAAAGACATATGCTCGTTTTCAATTCCCTCCGCCGTGATTTTAAAGCCCAATTGCTTAAATGTTTTAATCATCATCGGCAGCACTTCATCCGGATTATGATAATAGTCCAAGACAATATCCATATCCAGCTTCACGGTAGTAAAAGGAATCTTTTTAAGTCTTGCAAGATTCGAATAACCCGTTCCGTAGTCATCAAGAACCAAAACAAACCCTTTATCTTTTAATGCTTTAATTTGATGTTGCATGGAATAGTCGTCTATTGTAGATTCTTCCGTTATTTCCAAATGAATCAATTCGGTATTCACACCATGTTTGTTTGCAATGCTTTCCAACTGTTCGGCCAAATCCGCTTGAAGCATCTGAATAGGTGATAAATTTACGTTTATCCAGCTCAAACCCTTCATTTCCGGACCCGACTTTTTGATAAATTCACATGCTTTTTCAAAGACCTGAACACCAAGTTCATGCACGCGACCCGTACTTTCGGCAATCGGAATAAACATATGCGGCGGAATAACATTTCCTTCCTCGTCTCTGAGACGTGCAAGGGCTTCCGCTCCGATGGTTCTTCCGCTTTCCGCATCGATAATAGGCTGTAAAAATGCTTCGATTTTGCCGTTTTCTATTGCATGTTCAAAACATCTTTCTATTTCCAATTCTTTTTTGGTTTCTTCAATATCTTCCGCGCCTATATACAAAGGACGTCTGTCATTAATAAAATCCGCTCTGTCCAAGGCTGTTGTAATTGTTCCCTCAATAACCTCCGCGGATAGCTTGTTCTCTTTGTTCGAAAAGATTACATAGTCCGCATTCAAATACACTTCCGATAGTTCGGACTTCCACGAACTTTCAAACTTATCCGCTATTTTTTCGCAAGCCTCTTCTTTATTAATGCGACTATCCGTCAATATTACAAAACGTCCTCTGGAAAAGTAGAAAATATGTGATTTCGGAAACATCTGATTTAAATAATCGGAAATCATATGCAGAGCATCATCCATTTGTGTTGAACCGTATATTGCACGCATTTCGGAATAATCATGAATAATAAGACAGATATAATTCTTCCACTGATTGCCGGCTCTTTCATCCAAAAAATCCGTCAATGCTTTTCTGTTAAAAGCCGTACTTCTTAAGTCTAAATAAAACTCCGGATTTTCGAAAGAAAGATATACAAGCAAAATTGCCATTAAACAGAATGTGTCCATCAACAGATAATTCGGTAAAAGAATGCGGAAAATCAAGCCCGCTCCGATAATGACATTGTAGAAAAGAAGGCTGAAAAGTTCTCTTTTTCTTACCAGCACATCGCGTTTTATGAAGAATGACAAAAATGCCATTCCAAGATAGAAGAAGGAGCATACATATATAATGTTATAGAAAGGTCCCGCATGATATCCCGTCTCGTTTACAATATAAATCATTCCCGTAAAAGGCGAAGATGCGGCAACTACCAAAGAAAGATATAATGGCAGACGCACAAAGTATTTTATGGCAGGAAACTTTCTCGGATATATATGCAAAACGCTTATAACAAAGTTAAACAAAACATACGCACGAAGCATAAAGAATATGAAATATATCATATTCGCCACACTTACAAGCGCAAGAGGATGATCTTGATAATTATTATCCATTACGCTGGAAACAATATCCGAAATTACAACAAGGGTTTCTATAATAATGATTTTCAAAAAGACTTTATTTTGTCTTATGCCGAGTCTTGGCAACGAAAAATAAAATACCAAGAGAATAAACAATATCAATAAAGTAGGATAAATAAAACTAAAGTTCCACATATTATTACCCCTTTAAATACGTGCACCCTTTAGTAAAATACAAAGATTATCCACCTCATCTATTTTTATTATAAAGTATAGATGTCAATATTACAAAACATTTTTTCTTTATTTTTTATACAATAATTCCGCCCCCCAGAAGGACATCATTTTCATCGTAAAATACGGCCGATTGTCCCGGAGTTGCGCTTTTTACTTTATCTTCAAATTTTATTATTATATTTCCATTATCGCTTTTTGTTATGCTTGCGGGCTTAGCATCATGCCTGTAACGGATTTTTACTTTGCATTTTAATTCTTCACCCTCTTGCAAGTCCTCTATTGCGGTAAATCTCACATCACAGACTTCAACTCTGTCTGTGTAAAGCAATTCTTCGCTTCCCAGAACCACTTCGTTTTTTTCAACATCTATTTTGTTTACATACAAAGGCTGTGTGCTTGATATTCCGAGGCCTTTTCTTTGGCCGATTGTATAGTGAATTATGCCCTTGTGCTGTCCAAGGACTTTTCCTTCACTATCCACAAAGTTTCCGCTGCCTTTAAGTTCTCCCTTATAATTATCTTCAATAAAGTCCGTATAACTGCCGTTCATAACAAAGCAGATTTCCTGAGAATCTTTTTTCTCCGCTACCGAAAGTCCCGCTTTTCTTGCTATTTCACGGACTTCATCTTTGCTTATATCTCCCAGAGGCATAAGAGTATGACTTAGCTGTTCCTGGCTAAGTCTGTAAAGCATATATGTTTGATCTTTGTCCGCGAATGCAGCCTTTTTGACGCTATATCTTCCGTTGTCCAGTTTCACGATATTTGCATAATGTCCCGTTGCCACATAATCGGCCTCAAAGACCTTCATCACATGAATAAGTCTCTCCCATTTAAGGCATCTGTTGCATTCCGTACAAGGATTCGGAGTCATTCCCTTCGCATAGGCTTCCATAAAAGGTTCCACAACCTGATTTTTAAACTGTTCCACGCAATTATATGTGTGAAAATCTATACCTATTTTCATTGCCACAGCTCTTGCATCGTCTATTTCGCAACATCTGCTTTCTTCGCCGTCTTCGGCCTCCCATGTTCTTAGGGTAACACCTATTACTTCATATCCTTGTTCTTTTAAAAGCAATGCCGTTACGGCACTATCCACGCCGCCGGACATTCCAACTATTACTTTTGCCATTTTATATTCCTTTGCAATTACTGCTTAACTCTTCTTTTACTAAAATCTTTTACATTATAGCAAAAAGTGTTTATCCATTAAAGTCTTCTTATCGGTAATGTCAACAAACATACCCACGTAAGACAAAGGCAAGCCGTTGTCGCGTCTGAGCAGCCTTCCCAAAGCATGGAACCATCTGAATTCTCCGCTTTTTACCATAAGACGATATTCCACATCATAATTCTTCTTGCCGGAATAATCCAATATTGTATCATTAAATTCCTTAAGAACAGCGTATTTATCATCCGGATGCAAAAGACTTGACCAAGACTCCAGCTTGTTCGGGAAATCATTTTCATCCGTATATCCGATCATTTTCCTGAATTCCGGACTCCATTCAACAGAAACCATCTCTCCGTTTTCGTCAAATTCCATTCCCCACATGGCCGAGCCCAAAGCTTCATGCATAACGCGAATTGTGGCGATTTTGTGAGCCGCAATTCTTCTGGCATCGCTATCCTTAAGCGCTGCTTTGTTTGAATACATTTGCCTATCTGCCTTTAAAATTGCCTCCTCAACATTCTTATTCTCTACCATTTGGTAACCGAATGCACATACATATTCTGTTTTTGCCAACTCTTCGCGCATTTTTTCTATATCTTCTTTTACTTCTTCTTCGTTTTTATTCAAATAGAAAATCGCAAATTCATCGCCGCCTACGCGATAAACTTTTTTATTTTTCACAGGATTTTTTGTCAAGCACTCAGCCACGCATTTTAGCGCTTTATCTCCCGCATCGTGGCCTTGACTGTCATTGTATTTTTTCAAATCGTTCATATCCACGGATACCACTGCGCTTATACGTTCTTTAAACTTATCCGAATCCGTATAATAACATTGACGATTGAAAAGATGCGTCAATGTATCTTCTTTTGCTGTCATAATATATAAGGACAAATAATAGATAAGTAAAAGAGATGCAAAAAGCGTGCTGTAGTCTACATCAATATCATAAATAACATGCAAAGCAACGCCCACCATTGCGGCAATAAGACTTATTAAAATCCCTTTTCTTTCAGCATTTCCCCGGCGCTTATATCGCAGCATAACGGCTCCCACGAATATTACAACGTAGAATAAGAAAAGAAGGTACGGTATATATCCCAATATTCCGTAACCGTAATTAAAAATATTGTCATCGCTAAACCAAAAGACTATGTGTGTCCACTGAGAAGTGTATAGAATCGGCGCAACTATAAGAAGCGGCAGATAAAATAGAAATCTGCGCTTCTTAACAAATTCCGCCATGTCAATAATACCCATCATTATTAAAGAATGAAGCAGGTATACGGTTGGTGTAAGAATGATTCTCAAAGTTGTAAGATGATCCAGCTCCCTGGTCCATCTTTCTATGCTCCAAAGCAGAGCTTCTGTAAATATAAGCAGTATCACGTTGCGGGTAACCAATATTGTTCTTTTTTTCAAATGAACATTAGACTCCAACATTACCCAGAGTCCAAGCAGCTCCGCTATCATAATATAATTGCCCAGTGTCAATGATACAACGCTCATATGTATCTCCTTAATATTTATTCCATGACCATAAATACAGGGGCTGTTCTTTCGTTTTCATGAGCAACGATGATGTTTTCTTCGCATGCCATACGCATAAGTATTCCGGTAAATTTGCCATTGTATGTGTAAAGTCCCGGCATATTGATGTAAGGATGCCATTGGCCGTCTCCCCAAGCAAAATCAATGTTGTCGGTCATATACTGTGTACAATACTCTTGGGCTACAAAGCCTTTTCCGTAAAGGTCTTTTGTAACTTTTTCCCAATCCGCTTGGTTGTACTCGCGTCCTGCCGCATATACGCCCTTTGATGCATAAGCATCCATAGGTTTAAGCATAAACTTGTCTTTATCTTTGTTAACTTCTTCAAGAGAAATATACTCTTTGGAGAATTCAACCGTCAAAGGCACATGCTTTTTAACAAAAGCGTTTTCTTCTTCGCTCAAAAACTTCTTTGTTCTCTCATGATGCAATACATAAAACAGCCATTTTGTATGGATGATCTGAGTCGCAAAATCGCCGGCTATAAATACCGCATCATCTTTTACGGCATTGATAAAATCACTTACTTCATCAAAATGATCCATAATATCGGCCGTTACCGCCCTTCTGTAAATTGCGTCAATTCTTTTTCCCTCTTTTGTATATAATACACCATTTTCGTATTTTAGGGTACGAATATCGCAAATTTCACAACTTATTCCGGCAGCCTTAAAATGTCTTTCGAATTCCTCGAATTCCTTTAATGTGGCATTCTCCAAAAAATCAGCGAGAACAACATGTGGGCTGTCCTTTTTCTTTTCGTAAGAATCGTATATATCCATAAATGCTTTAACCCATGAATCAAATAATTCAAAAGGCTCAAGCTTAAATTTCTTTTCAACTTCTTTGTGGGCCGGATTGTGAACCAATGCTTTTCTAAGCTCCAAATCTCTTATCATTGCGGCCGCACCGTCGGTGTTTATTTCGCAAAATTTAAAGTCACCGCTGTCTTCATGGTAAAAAATATCCATTCTGCAAATCGGTAAAAAGCTTTTCGATCTTCTCGGAAGTAAAATAAGCTCCTCAAGCTCCTTGGAAAAAGGAAAGAGCTTTCTGTAATCTTCATGTGTGCGATACTCCTCAATAACCTTTCCGAATATCTTGTAGCTCATTGCCACAACATCTTCAAAATCGGCAATGGCCTTTTTATCGAAAACCTTTGGAATGTGAACCGTCTTGTCCAAAACATTGTTGTACATAAGAGGCGAGTTTTCTATTGCCTCTTTTGCCACAAGTCCGGCCTTTTTGTTTTCTTCCATATGTGAATTAATGTGTTCTTTGTAAGCTTCAAATACCTGTTCCTGTAATCTCATAAATATATCTCCTGTTTTCGTTTGATTTTTCAAAGATTCCTTTCGGCTATCTTTAAGATTCAACTATTATTTAATTTTTATTCTCCCCTTGTATTAATAATATAACAAACGCACTCAACATGGGAAGAGCCCGGGAAATTATCAAAAGGCGTCAACTCTTCCAACTTAAAATCGTTCTTTGAAAGATAGTTTATATCTCTCGCCAAAGTCGCACTGTCACATGAAACATAAACAAGTCTTTTACAGCCCGATTTTATGATTGTATCAAGAAGTTTGCTGTCGCAGCCTTTTCTTGGCGGGTCCACAACTATAACATCCGGTTTTTCTCCTGTTCTTTTGTAATAATCCGGAATAACATCCTCGGCCGCTCCCGCAATAAATTCCACATTATCCATATTGTTTTGTTTTGCATTTTCTTTTGCATCCTCTATGGCCTCGGGCACTATTTCCACGCCGAATACCTTGCCGGCTTTCTTAGCCAAAAACAAAGAAATGGTTCCTATTCCGCAATACAAATCCCAAACCTTTTCACTCCCTTTAAGGTCCGCGTATTCCAGAGCTTTTTCATACATCTTTATGGTCTGGGCGGGATTTACCTGATAAAACGAAAGGGGAGAAATATTAAAGCTTAAATTCCCGATTTTATCCCTAATATAGCTTTTTCCCCACAATGTCTTGCATCTTTTTCCCATTATAACATTGGTTTTTTCTTTGTTTATATTTAGTACAAGACCCGTAAGCTCCCATTTTGTCGAATCAGCCGAACTGCTTATTGCATCCTTTAATCCTTTAACCAGCTCATCACTGTTTGGGAATTTATCACCGTTAATCACAAGGCACACATTTATCTCTCCACTTGCAAATCCGTTTCTTATAAGTACATGACGCACGCTACCGCTGTGTGTTTTTTCGTCATAGGGTTTAATGGAGTTTTCTTCCATAAAGTCTCTGATAACCTTTAAAATGCACTCATTCACCAAAGGCGACGCCATGCAATCATCTATTTCTATTACGCTGTGAGTACGGCTTGCAAAAAATCCCGTTATCACCCGTCCGTTTTTGTCTTGTCCCACAGGAAACTGAGTTTTGTTTCTATAGCGAAGATTTTTTCCGTCATCCATGCCAACAATTGGCTTGAAGACAAAATCAGCGACCTTACCGATTCTTTCAATGTTGTTTTTTACCTTTTTTTCTTTAAATCTAAGTTGAGCTTCGTAAGAAAGATTAAGCAGGCTGCAACCACCGCATTTATTTGCCACGGGGCAAAAAGGCTCCACGCGGTCTTTTGACGGCTTAACTATTTCAAGCAATTTGGCATATCCATAACTTTTGCCCGCTTTCATAACCTTTGCCTTTATTTCATCTCCGCATACCGCATCTTTTACGAAAAACACATAGCCGTCTATTTTGGCTATACCCTCTCCATCGATGCCCGTGTCTTCAATTTTTAAATCCAAAATGTCGTTTTTTTTATACATATTTAATTGCCAAGCCTTTTCGCTTTATTGTTATAATGAATTCTTTCGCATATAAATATTACGATTCCCGCTATTGTTGTCCAAAAGATAATATTGCCCAATAAATTTCTTATTATTTTATATATCAATTCCGCTATCCACATAAATCATCAACCAACCTTTCTGAAAAGTTCCCAAATGTACATCATACAAGTTCTCGGAATTATTTTTCCAAGCATCCTGTGGATAAAGCACATAAAGCCCGGTGTGGAAACCGCAAAGCCCGCGCGACTTGCATTCAGGGCGCGTCTTACCACATCCTTTTGCTTTGTTGCAAGAGGAAATCCCGCAACACCGGCTTTAACATTGGCATTGGCATCATTGTTTTTTGCAACACCGATAAATTCCGTATCTCCCACCCACCAAGGGCACACCGCAGTAACCACAATGCCTTTTGGCAAAAGCTCCATTCTGAGGGCTCTTGTGTAATTGTATAAAAAGACCTTACTTGCCGCATAAAGATTTAAATGCTGCAAGGGCTGAAAGGCTGATGTGGAACATATCTCAACAATTCTGTCTCCCGCACTCATATAAGGAATACAAAGAAGAGTCATTATAACCGCCGCTTTGCAATTCAAATCAATCATATGAGCGGAATCATAGCGTGAAACCTTTTCATAGTTTCCTATTTTGCCGTAGCCCGCACAGTTAATAAAAAGGCCTATTCGAAAGCTTGGATCGGCATTTTTTGCTGCCTGTAAAGTTTGCTCAAATTCATTTATTGCCTCTTCGCTTGTAACATCCATGCTTATTATTTTGGTCCCAAAATTCAAGGATGCCGCTACTTGCTCAAGTTTTTCGCGCCTTCTGGCTATTAGCCATATTTCGTCAATATTTCTTTCCTTTTGGACTATCTCTCTTGCAAAACCCGCTCCGAGGCCCGAAGATGCCCCCGTAATCAGTGCAACTCTCATTTTATCTCCTCCATCTTTTATATGCCCTTAATCGACATATTGTCTACATCATCTACATTATAACAAAAATCACACTAAAAAAGCACCTTTCGATGCTTTTTTAGTTCATTTATTAAAAGATTAATTCTTTATTCTTTAAGTTGGAATCTGTCTACCATTTCCTTAAGATACTTAGCGTGATTGCTCATTTCGTTGCTGAGTGCCAAGGATTCTTCCGATGTTGCCGCATTATTCTGGCCTGCATCCGCAATATCTCCGATATCCGTTGACATGCCTCTGATTGAGCCTGCCTGCAAGGTGGAATCTTCTGCAATAGTTTTGACCTTTTCGGCAATTCCCTGAACTTCCGCAACCATCTTTGCAAGTTCTTCAGCCGTTTCATTTGCCACGCTTATACCCGCTTCCACATTTTTAAGTGACGTATGTATAAGCTCTGCCGTGCTTTGCGCAGCCTGTGCAGTCTGACCCGCAAGCTGTGAAACTTCTGTAGCAACAACCGCAAAACCTTTACCGGCCTCACCCGCTCTTGCCGCTTCTATGCTGGCATTAAGCGACAAAAGATTTGTCTGAGATGCAATATCATTAATTGTATCGATAATCTTGGAAATTTCCTGTGATGAATCGGATATGGCATTCATTGCTGCCACAACCTCCTGCATCTTTCTGTCGCCGGCTACTATGTATTCAGCAACAACATTTGCTTCTTTTGCAATACTTTCGGCTTCTACCGACTTCGTTGTAATTTCTTGGTTAATCCTGTTTACATTACTTGAAAGCTCATCTACGATCATAGCCTGATCCGTAACGGTATCCGCAAGATTCTGCCCTGCATCCGCAAGGTTATTGGAGCCTTCCGATACCATTCTCGAAACTTGCATGATTTCGCGCATGGATTCGGAAATCTTCTTTGTAAAATCTTCAACAGAAGTCTGAATAACTCTAAAATCTCCATCAAAATCTCTGTCAAAAGATATATCAAAATTGCCGTCTGCCATAGTTGACATTACTTCACTGATTCTGTCAATATAGTATGTCAAGGCTCCGACTGCGTTTCTCAACTGAGTTGCAACTCTGCCGATTTCATTATCTTTATCGTAATTGATTTCAGCATGAACGTTTCCTTTTTCAAGTTCTCCCGATGCATCGATAAGAACTTGAAGGTCATTTTCAATGTTATTGATAAGAGCTCTGCTCTTCTTTCTTGTGCTCAGAATAATGATTATAAGCGCAACCACAAGAACGGCAACCGCCACTCCCGTTATAATAAGAATCGTTACATACTTATTATATGCCTCTTTTTCTGCCAAAGCGCCGGTTTCATCCAAGGCATCCGCCAAAGTTTCCGACACATCATTCAAGGTTGAGTTGTAATAAATCAGAGCCTCATCACTCTTTCCGGCCTCAATCAACGCCAGCATTTCAAAAGATGCATCTCTTACTGCATTCCAATCGCTTGAAAGTTCGCTACCGAGCGTAGCATCATTAAGGTTTTTGGAAATCGTTTCAAAATAGCCGCTGATTTTTTCAAACCTTCCGGTAAGGTCTTCGCTTTGTTCAGCCGTAACTTCCGGATCGTTTGAAACAAGCGCAAACAAAAGTCTTTTGTTAATTGTCTGCACATCTTTACGTATTTCCATCTGGTACTGTTCCGTTACGAATTGTACATTGTAGAAAGTAAGGAAATTTACCGCAATCACTGCCAGAAATACAAGCATTAATATTGCGCTGATTGAAAAGGTACGAATTGTAGACGCCGAAAATGCACCTAATGCTCCGGCAATGGTATGTTTTTTTGCTTTTACCCCCATAAATACCTCCTAATATTTATTTAAAATACCCATTAGTTCCCTAATTCTGATTATACAGATATAAAAACGTATAGTCAACAAATAGATTTAAAGGCTATTGACAGAAAAAGGATTTAATGATTTAATTAAACCATCAGTTTAATTAAAGGAGTTGAAAGAATGAAAATGAAAATATTAATTATAGCGGCAATCATAGTATTTATATTACTTTTAACACTACTCATTTTGGCTAAACCCGTTAAAATCAAGTCCGATAAAGACTTGACCGGTGTCTCCTCCGAGTTACAGGAGATTCTTTACCTAGCTTCTCTTGCACCCAATTCTCATAATATTCAAAGTTGGAAAACAGTAATTCATCCGACCGAAAACTACCTAAGCATCACAATTGATGAGGAAAGGAAGCTAAACGTTGTGGATCCGAAAGATAGAGAGTTGTACATTTCTTTAGGTTGTTACGCCGAAACCATGATAAAAAGTTTTTCTGCCTACGGCTATGAAACGGACTTATCTTTTATTACCGATGATAACGGTTTACGAATCGATTACAGCAAAAAAAGTAATCAGACAGACTTAAATATAATAGAGTTAATCAAAAAACGTCATACCGACAAACGTGCTTTCAACGGCTCTGCGCCTGTTGACGCAAATGGCTTCGTCGATTTTTCTGATAGCTCCGCAGGTATATATTATTACCCTGCGGACAGGGATGGCTTTGAGTTAATAAAGTCCGAAACTCTCTCGGCTTACACAGAGCAAGCTTATAATGAGGAAATTGCCGAAGAACTGTCGAACTGGCTTAGACTCTCCAACAAAGAAGCAATTGAAAACAAAGACGGACTGCCGGCGGAACAACTTGGAATAAGCGGTGTAAAGAAAGCATTCTACTATCTTTTTACAAGCCACGACAGTGCAAAAGGTGAAAGTTTTGCAAAACAAGGCATATCCACAACCGAAAAACAGTTGAACGGCCTATCGGCATTTGTTATAGTTAGTTCAGAAAACAATCCGATCGACCTTATCTTATGCGGTATGAAAACAGTCGATTTGTGGCTTAAGCTTACCGATGCAAATATTTCGGTGCAGCCTATGAGCTATGCTATCGAGGTTAGCAAGCATAGAGATTTATTGGAAAACGAATTGGCTGTCGATAACATTCAAATGATTTTACGAATCGGATATGTTGATGATTATGGCACAAACGCTGCAATTAGGAGGGATTTAGCCGATTATATTACGGTGAAATAATTATGGCAAGAAGAATCAAAGAAGAACCGTCATCACACAGAAAACGAATCGCCGCTGCGGCAGAAATACTCTTTGAATCCGCAGGCATTGAAAAAACCACGGTTTCACAGATTGCGGATAAAGCCGGCTACAGTAAAGCAACAATATATGTTTACTTCGAGAACAAGGATGATATAATAGCTTACCTTGTTCTAAGCAGCATGAAACTACTTAAAAATGAGATAGAAAAGAACACCTCCAAGTCCTTTGATCTGCACAAAAACTATATTGGAATATGCAAAGGAATGATAAGCTACAAGTCCCGGTATCCAATGTATTTTTCTCTTTTGCAGGATGTAATAAATGTAGATTTTTCCAAGGGCAAGTATTATGAAAGCGAGAAAGATACCTATCTTTTGGGTGAGGAACTAAACAACTACATAGCCAATCTATTTGACCTAGGAGACGAATCCTTCATTCTTATCTTCACTTTATGGGCTTCAATTTCCGGTGTGCTTCAAATGGCTGACAAAAAAGAGGACTATATTAAAAAACAAAGTGGGATGGAAAAAGATGAATTTGTTATGTTGGAGTTGGAAAAACTTTACAAAGTGATTGGTAAATAACTGCATGTACGAAGGATGAATACTTACCCAAAAACATGACGTCACCGATAAAAATATTGTAGACGCCGAAAATGCTCCTAATGCTCCGGCAATGGTATGTTTTTTGCTTTTATCCCCATAAATACCTCCTATCATAACAAGAATTATTTTTTTAAAAAAATCCCGCACAAGGCTTTTGTACGGGATTTTGGGGCTTTTTCCTATATTTACTGTTGGTTGTACGGCTGTCCGTTCATATTCGGCTGTCCCATATTTGGATTTCCCATATTCGGGTTTCCCATGTTAGGACCTCCCATATTTGGGCCGCCCATATTTGGGTTTCCCATGTTAGGACCTCCCATATTAGGACCTCCCATGTTAGGACCTCCCATGTTTGGGTTTCCGGTATAAGGTCTGTTAAAGTTTGGATTGTATTGATAATGGAATGCCTGACTTGGATTTCCGCTCTTAATTCTTACAGCTGTACCGTAAGCAAGGATTTCCGCACCACCCTGCATAACCTCTGCAGAGCCGTATCTTACACCTACAATAGCATCGGCATTCATGCTTTGAGCCATATAAATCATTCTTTCCGTAGCAATGTTGCGTGCTTCACAAAGCATATCCGTATAGCTTTCCACTTCGCCACCTACAAGGTTTTTAATGCCTGCCATAAAGTCATGACCGATGTGTTTTGCTCTTACGGTTGTACCCTGAACCAAACCGAGAAGTTCAAACTCCACACCCGGGATTGATTCTGTAGTAAATATTAACATTTTACTTCCTCCTGGTTATTATACAAATTTTGTCGCTTAAAAAAGCTTTACTAACTATTAATTTTAAACCTTTTTGGATTTTTTTCAATTGCTTTATACATTATGTGATTTTATAATTAATTGTGTGGTGAAATATAGTAAACAGGAGTGTTAATTTAGATGAATTACAAAGAAAAAGCAAGACAACTGATAAGCAAAATGACTCTCGAAGAAAAAGCCTCTTTATGTTCGGGAGCTTCTTTTTGGAAAACACAAAAAATCGATAGATTAAATATTCCCGACATAATGGTTGCCGACGGCCCTCATGGGCTTAGAAAACAGGGCAAAAACGAAGACCATTTGGGGCTTGGTGAAAGCATACACGCAACTTGTTTTCCAACGGCAAGTGCCATAGCTTGCTCTTTTGACAGTGAACTTATTGAAAAAGTCGGAAATGCTTTGGGAGAAGAATGTTTAAAAGAAAAAGTTGCGGTTATATTGGGACCCGGTGCCAATATGAAAAGAAGCCCTCTTTGCGGACGTAACTTTGAATATTTTAGCGAAGACCCACATGCTGCGGGCAAACTTGCAGCCGCTTGGATAAAAGGTGTCCAGGCACTTGGAATCGGTACATCTTTAAAGCATTTTGCGGCAAATAATCAAGAAAAGCTCAGGATGACCATCAGCGCGGTGGTTAACGAGCACAGCCTCAGAGACATTTACCTGAGAGCTTTTGAAATCGCTGTAAAAGAGGCTAAGCCAAAAACAATTATGTGCTCATACAATAAAATAAACAGCGTCTATTCAAGCGATAACAAAGTTTTACTGACAGATATCCTCAGGGACGAATGGGGATATGAGGGTATGGTTGTATCCGACTGGACTGCCGTTCATGACAGAATCCTTGGCGTAAAAGCGGGGCTTGACCTTGAAATGCCCGGAAACGGCGGCTTAAATGACAGAAAAATCGTTGCCGAAGCAAAGGCATCCAACGATAATGAATTCGAAAAACTGATAGATAAATGTGCGGAAAATGTTTTGGCATTGGTTCTTGAGCAAAGCGATGTTTTGGAAAAAGACTTTGATTTTGATAAAGACAAACACCATGCTCTTTCCGTGGAAGCTGCCGAAAAATCCATAGTTCTTTTAAAAAATGATGAAAATATATTGCCTATTGATAGCAGCAAAAAAATTGCCCTAATCGGTGAATTTGCCAAAGCTCCGCGCTACCAAGGCGCAGGCAGTTCAAAGATTAATCCTTTTAAAGTTGAAAACGCCTTTGATTGCCTAAGTGCGGAAGGCTTCTCAATGGATTTTGCAAAAGGATATTCCGTAAGCAGTAATGAAGATCAAAATCCGGAAGAAGTGGATAAACTTATAAAAGAAGCCTGCGAATGTGCAAAGGGCAAAGATGCCGTAATTGTTTTTGTGGGGCTTACGGAAGGTTTCGAGTCCGAAGGTTTTGACCGCAAGGATATGAAAATGCCCGAAGATCAGCTTAGACTTTTGGATGAGCTTTATAAAATCAATGATAATATTATTGTGGTTCTGTCAGGCGGCGCGCCTGTGGAAATCCCTTGGTTTGACAAGGCAAAAGCCGTGCTTCTTTCCTATCTTGCGGGCGAAGGTGGTGGGGAGGCCGTATCAAATATTATTTGCGGCAAGGTTAATCCTTCCGGAAGGCTGGCGGAAACCTGGCCATTAAAGCTGGAAGATAACCCTTCATATGCAAACTTCCCGGGTAACTCAAAGGAAGTTTTCTACAAAGAAGGTATATTTATCGGCTATCGCCATTATGACAGCAAAAACATTCCGGTGAGATTTCCTTTCGGTTACGGGCTTTCGTATGGAGATACAAGCTTTAAGGACTTAAAATGCGATAATGAGATTTATTCATACAGCAATGAAGAATCGGGCGATGGAGCTTTTGAAGCATCAATCAATCTATCCTTTGTTGTAAAAAACAACTCTGACAGGAAGCTTACTGAGACCGCATTTATTTTCATCGGACACGAAAGCGAATTTGTAAGTCTTCCCAAAAAAGAATTACGAAGCTTTTTAAAAATCGATTTGGAAGCGGGCGAAGAAAAAGAAATCAGTGCTTCGATTCCTATTAGCGAGCTTGGATATTATAACACGGAAATCAGAAAACGTTATGTGGAAAACGGCCGTTACAAAATATACTTATGCAAAAACGTTAGCGATTGTGTTTTGGAAAAAGATATCGAAATAAAGCTTAAAGAGGGTGAATTAAAGGGTTACACCCCATCGAAAGCAGCCGATGACTACGATGCATTCTTCGCAAATAAAAAATACACGGAAGTTGCGGTATTTAAAAGACCTTTCACCATGGAAAATTGCTTTAACGATGTTAAAAGCACCTTTATGGGACGATTGGTTTACAAACAGGTAATCAAAAAAGTTGCGGGCGAAAATGCCGATAAAGAACAGGCTAAAATGATAGCCGCAATGATGAATGAAATGCCGTTTTACGCTCTTACTCAAGCCGCAAGTGCAACAGTGGGCGAAGGCACCATCGAAGGCATGCTGGATATAATAAACCTTAAGATATTTAAAGGGCTTAAAAAGATTCGAAAGTAAGAAGAGGATGAGCTATTGCTCATCCTCTCCGTATAATTTTGTATAATACCAATTTGATAAGTTAAAAATTACTTTTTACAAAAAGCATATTCTTTTTTCCGGTGGCAAACACATTGCGTCTCCTTCCGAAACGCCGTATACATCATAAAAGTCGTCAAACATTTGAACCATCATGTTTACCCTTACGTTTGGAATCGGATGAGTTTCCGAAGCATATATATATCCAAGATAGTCTTTTGAAAGAACTTCCGCATAAATCTCCGCGAGTCTTGTATAGAACTTGTCATAGTCAAAATCTTCTTCGTCTTCTATCATCTTAAGTATTACCTGATAAGCTATGTTATCTGCCATTACCTCGATTAAAACCAATTCTCCGTCAAGATTAAATCCATCAATTATTTCAAAACTGTTTATATAATTTACAAGTTCATCACACCTTTTCGTATATTCATCCATATCATCTTCAAAGATTGGATTTAAGCAACCGTAAGCATCTCTTTGCGAACCGTCGCTGTCAAATGCATGGGCTATTTCATGTGCAATTGTGTGCCCCATATCCGCAAGAATTTCTTCATAGCTTAGATTATCGTAATAAAATATCTCTGCCATGTAGCCGGGAAAAATATTGATTGTATTTGAATATTGATCGTATGTACAATTACATTCACAGGCCGAATAATCCGTCCAAGTATCGTCAGAAATTCTATTCTCGTCCAATACTTGCTTCTTGTAGTCTTCAAAGTTTTGTCTTAACAGCAAATAATTCGACAAGAGGCTTCCTCCTTCGGAGTCGGATTTCAACCGTACATTTTCAAAATTTTCAAGTCCTCCGACGGGTTTTAAAAAACATACATTCATTTTATCAAGTTTAAGCAAGACCGCGTCTTTACTCTTCTCTCTCATCCATGAAGAATTGCTGACCAATTCCTTGTAAGCATCGATAATATCGGGTGTGAGAGATTCCAAAGCAGCAATATCTTCTTCATCAATACAATAGTCAATAAAGAGTTCCGCCATCAAATTACCCAATGTATTTTCGCTAAAACAAAGATCATAAGCAAAGCTTTCGGAATCCCCCGCATATTCTCCGTATATATCATCATAAAAAGTCGGCGACAAACAATCCCTTATTTCGTTAAAAACAGTCTCCATGGTATATGATTTTATTATATCCAAATTGTCCTCGGTCCATAAAGAATCTATTGTCTTTAGCCAATCACAATTCCATACTATGTAACCGGCTTGCTTATCAAGTCCTTGTTTTTCAAGCAATGATTGCAAAGGAAAAGACTTGCATGTGCCAAAAACTTCTTCCGCCGAATGAAGCAATTTTCGAAGATCAAAAGATGCATCCTCCTCCACTTCCTCAAAGCTTTTAAGGTATTCATCAAAGTATTTATATTCAAAATTCATCAAATCCGAAGTTATTTCCATAGCTTCTTCCTCACCATAGCCCGTAGCCATTAGGTCAGCTATGCATAAGCTTGCCGAATCATTGCTGTATAAATCCTCTCCTTCAAGTCCGTTGTCTGTATAAAGATTATTTAAGTCCAAAGCCAAATACGCTCCGCTTTTAGCATCCGGCACAACAATATCCGTTACCAAAAATGGCATAAAAGGAAAATCCTCTGATAGCAAAAGAGCGTTTAACTCCTCTATGCTGTTTACATTGTCAAGCTTATCTATATAATTCATAAGCTCTGCCTCGCCATAGTCCTCAGATTCGCAGACTTCCATTGCTTGACCGAAAAAAGTTCTCATCATATCCACCCTCGGATCCTTTATGGACTCATCCTCTATGAGACTGATAACGCTTTCCTCAAGATAATAATCATATTCTTGGCGCATACTGTAGCAGTTGGCGCCTTGATTTTCTTTTATAAAATCAAAATTAACATGAGTGAATAAATCGTCTTTAATATCCGGAGCCTTGTCACATAAATTTCCGCTTACGATTGATGTAAGCCAAGGTTTTCCCTCCAGCAAAGTCGGATAAAAGTTTATATTTATATTACAGCCGCTTAAGCAAAATGCCGCAAGCAACAAAATACTTACAAGGGCAAGGAAATGCTTTCTCATTTTTCTTTTCATTTTTTCTCCTTAATAAGTTAATAACTTACCTTTACTTTATAAAACCAAGCGTTTCAGACTTTCTTTGTCTGTGATTGTTATTTTTCCTCTTCCGAGTTCAACTGTTTTTTCGCTTTCAAATCGTTTTAACATTCTTGCCACTACTTCCCTTGCGGAATTGATTTGCACGGCAATTTGTTCGTGGGTCATTTGGATTTCGTCGGATTTGTTTTTAACGCTTTCATCAATCAGGAAAGAAGCAATTCTTTGATCTATCCTTAAGAACAAGAGTTGTTGCATTGCCCACATAACATCGGAGAAGCGCTCCGTTGCGGTCTCGTACATAAAGCATTTAACATATATATTGCTTTCGGACAGTTTAGAAAGTACTGCTGCCGTGATGATTAATATCTCGCATCTATCTTCCGCTATCATTTGTACTTCAAAACTTATGGCATCCATTACGCAAGCTGCCGAAAGTACACAGGTTTCACCCTCTCCGATTTTAAAAAGCGTAATCTCTCGTCCCTCGTCCGATACCATAAATGTGCGTACTTCGCCGCTTATGATATTAATAGCCCCAAGGCAAAGATCATCGCTTGAGTGAATAATTTCAGCTTTTTCATATGTTTTAATAACGGCTGATTGCGCCACCAAATCTTTTTCCTTTTCAGTTAAATTCTCCCAAAAGGGTAGCTTATCAAATAATTCTTTTTCCATAATTTTTTAAAATCCTAATCTCAAAGCGGTTTTTTACAA
>JAEEGH010012684.1_pt1 | contig 18830 bp, 10 predicted proteins | sample 9134181 | NCBI WGS metagenome assembly JAEEGH01 (sample SAMN16246544, study PRJNA631951) | gut metagenome | biome: gut microbiome; feature: rumen; material: DP-attached | host: Bos | place: Iran: Karaj | collected 2018-10 | reverse complement strand
GCCGTGGAGGACATCCAGTACATCATAGCCACGCTGAAATACAAGAACATCGGCATCATCATCACCGACCACAACGTCGGCGAGACCCTCGCCATCTGCGACCGCGCCTACCTCCTGTATGAGGGCACCATCCTCCAGGAGGGCACGCCGGAAGCCCTTGCCGCGGACGAAGACGTCCGCACCAAGTACCTCGGATCGGGGTTCGTGCTGAAAAAGTCCGTGGCCGCCGAACGCGCCCGGGCCGGTTTTATTGCGTCACAAAATCCCGCACATTCTGAGCCGACACCGTCGGATCTCCCAGAATAAGCAGGCGCTCCACGACGTTCTTGAGCTCGCGGATGTTCCCGGGCCATTTTTTCTCCTGAAGCAGGGCGACCGCTTCGGGGGAAAACATTTTTTCGGGCATGCCGCTTTCGGTGCAGACCTGTTTGACGAAGTAGTCGATCAGCAGGGGAATGTCGTCCGTGCGCTCCTCCAGGGAAGGGACGCGGATGATGATGACGCTGAGGCGGTGGTAGAGGTCTTCGCGGAAGCGCTTGGCTTCGATCTCCTCGCGGAGGTCCTTGTTGGTCGCGGCAATCACGCGCACGTTGACCTCGATGTCCTTGTCGCTGCCCACGCGGGAGAGTTTCTTCTCCTGCAGGACGCGCAGCACCTTGGCCTGGGCGGCGAGGGACATGTCGCCGATCTCGTCCAGGAAGAGGGTGCCGCCGTCGGCCTGCTCGAACTTGCCCTTGTGCTGCTTGATGGCGGAGGTGAAGGAGCCCTTTTCGTGACCAAACAGCTCACTTTCAATCAGTTCGGAGGGGATGGCGGCGCAGTTGACCTCGATGTAGGGCGCCGCGCTGCGGGTGCTCTGCTCGTGGAGGCTGCGGGCCACCAGCTCCTTGCCGGAGCCGTTGGGACCCATGATGAGGACGCGGGCGTCGGTCGGGGCGACCTTGGCGACCATGTCCTTGATGGCGCACATCGCTTCGCTCTCGCCGACCATCTTCTGGCCGTAGACTTTCTTCTTGAGGATGCGGGTCTCCTTGACGAGGGAGACCTTCTCCGTGGCGTTCTTGATGGTGATCAGGATGCGGTTGAGGTCCAGCGGCTTCTGGATGAAGTCGAAGGCGCCTTTCTTGATGCACTCGACGGCCGTGTCGATGTCCCCGTGGCCGGAAATCATAACCAGGGCGCTGTCCAGGCCGGCTTCCATGACCTTGTCCAGGAACTCGACGCCGTCCATTCCGGGCATCTTGATGTCGCAGAATATGATGTTGTAATGCTCGCGCTCGGCCAGGGGGAGGGCGGTGGCCCCGTCTTCGGCGGTATCCACCTCGTACCCCTCGTCGGCGAGGATTTCTTTCAGCGAATTGCGGATCGCCCGCTCGTCGTCTACTACCAGTATCTTCATAACACGGCAAATTTACCAATTCTTGCCCGAAAAGCAAATGCGGGCCGGCGAGGATTGCAATCCTTGCGAATTCTTCGTATCATTGCAAGGATGAATCGGACGGAACCTGTCACATACCTGAAGCCGGAATGCGGGGTGGCTGAGTTGCAGCCAGGCGCCCTGCTGCTGGCCGGCTCCAATGAAAGCTGGGGCGAGGAGGGCCTGAACCATGTTTAGGATCCTAGGCCGGCTTCTGCCGATTCTTCTCCTCTTTGCGGCATCCTGCGTCCGGGAACCGGTCCGGGAGGAGCCCCCTGTCGAAACCGACCTGGTTTTTTCGGCTTCCTTCGCCTATCCCTACGTATCCCGCACGTCGCTCCAGGAGGACGGAAAAGTGCTCTGGAACCCCCGGGAGATCATCCATGTATTCCACGGGACGGAAGGGGGCCCGTTCACTTCGACCAACGACGAAGCGGCGGCCGTCGCCTCTTTCGAAGGGACGCTGACCCTGGCGGGCGACGGGCCCTTCCTGGCGGTCTATCCCTATGACAGGCAGGATGTTTCGGATGGGGAGACGGTGACGGTGCTAATCCCGTCCGCCCAAAAAGCGGTCGCAGGCTCGTTTGCGAACTGCATGTCGCCGGCGGTTGCCCGGACGGAAAGTGCCGGAGCGAAGGCGGAGGAGATCCCGCTGTCGTTCCGCAACATCTGTTCCGGACTGAAATTCTCGCTGGCCCATTCCGACATCACCGCCCTCACCTTCCGCGGCAACGCGGGGGAGACCGTGGCCGGAAGGGTCCGGGTCGGCTGGAGCGCCGGGGACTTGCCCTTCGTCGCGGAAATCCTCTCCGGCGAAACGGAGATCCGGATGAGCCTGGAGGACGGCGCCGAATTCCCCGCAGGGACCTGGTTCCACCTGACGGTCCTGCCCCAGACCTTCGAAAAGGGTTTTACGCTTACTTTCGAGACGCCGACGATGACCGGGACCTACGTGTACGGGGAGCCGGCCACCTTCACCCGTTCCGTCTGGAAACGGGCGGAACGCATCGACGAGGCGGTCGTCTTCTCCTTTCCCGACCTGGCCTCGGCGGCGGTGGATTTCCGCACGCAGGGGGCGAATCACGCAGGCTATACGCAGCTCGCCAATGACGAATACCTCCTTACGCTCTCCGGCTCCGACCCCTACCTGTACACGCAGCCGCTGACCGGGGACCTCGATCCCGCCCTGCGGGTGCTGGAGTTCGAATATAAACTCTCGGCGCCCGTCGACATCTTCCAGGTCTTCTATGCCCTGCGGGGCGCGGCCAGCGAACTGTCGTCCCGCAAATACGGTTCCCTGCCGGCGACGGGGACCTACAAGACGTTCCGGGCCGACATCTCGGACTTCCGGGATGGCGGCTGGGGAAAGGCCAAGGACTGCCTGCGCTTCGATCCGGGGCAGAACGGCAACGGGACGATGCACGTCCGCAATTTCGTGATCCGGGAGATGACCGCCCAGGAGCGGGAGCAAGGCATCGTGACGGATGAGGAGAAGGAAAAACGGGAGATGGCCGGGCGTCTGGAGGCCTATCTGGACGCCACGTATCCCTCGGCCGTGTCTGCGGTGACGGTGTCTGCGGACCAGGTGACGGTCAGCGGGGGCTGCGGCGCCGCCGGTTCATACGCCCTCGCGGAAATCACGCCCTGGCAGGATGTGACGGAAATGACGGAATTCCCCTACCTGACGCCGCTGCCCGGGGGCGCCTTCACGCTCACCCTGGACCGGACGGTCCCGGACCGGGAAGGCATCATCTATGACCGGGTCTTCTCGAAATGGGCGGTTGTCAAGGCCGAGGGAGATGCCTGGAAACTGGATTCCCACGCCCGCTATGCCGACGAGGTGGCCGTCAAACGCACGCCCCCGACGCAGGCGCTGCGGCACAAGAAGGGCCTGGCCGCCGGCAGCGGCGCCGAGTATTACCAGGACCTGGACGACCTCGGTATCGCCAGCATCACGATGAACGTCCTCCTCAACATGATCATCGCCCAGGAGGGCGGGTCGGGCTTCGATTACGGCGGCCAGTCCTTCACGATCGGCAATGCCGCCGGCGGCGGGCGCGGGACCCTGGACAAGATCACGCTCCAGGCTTCCAAGCGGGACATCGTCGTTGCGGCCATCCTGCTGGCCCCGACGGGCTCCAACTACACGGATCCGGAGAATACGGGCGGCTACTTCTCCATGCCCGACCTGACGTCGGCGCGCGCCTTCAACCTGTATGCGGCGGTCCTGGAGTACCTGGTGTCCCGCTACAGCGAGGCCAACTCGACCCACGGCCGCATCCACCACTGGATCATGCACAACGAAGTGGACCAGGGCCTGGATTGGACCAATATGGGCAACCAGCCTATGATGCGCTACCTGGACCGCTATATCAAGTCGATGCGCATCTGCTACAACATCGTGCGCCAGTACGACCCCGAGGCCTCGGTCCTGGGCTCCTACACCCACGGCTGGACCGCGGAAGGCGGCGGTTATGCGCCCAAGACGATGCTGGAGCGCACGGTGGACTATTCTGAGGCGGAGGGCGACTTCCGCTGGGGCGTGGCGTATCACCCCTATCCCCAATACCTCTCACGCCCGGACTTCTGGATCCGGGATACGGAAGCCCCGGATGCGGATGACGCCCCGCTCGTGACCTTCCGCAACCCCCAGGTCATCGACCGCTGGATCCGGGAACCTTCCCACCTGTACAAGGGCACGACGAAGCGGGTGCTGTTCTTCTCCGAGAACGGGACCAGTTCCCCGAGCTACAGCGAATCGAACCTGGCCCTCCAGGCCGCCGGCGCCTGTCTGGCCTGGAAGAATTGCAAGGATCTGGAGGGTGTCGACGCCTTCCAGTGGCACAACTGGAGGGACAATGCCACGGAAGCGGCCGGGGGCCTCTATCTCGGCCTCCACGCCATGGGCGGCAAAGGCCTGGACGAATACGCCCGCAAGCCTGTCTGGTATGTCTGGCAGGCCGCCGGCACGGAATCCGAAGATACGGTCTTCGCCCCGTACCTTCCTGTGATTGGTATAAGTTCCTGGTAAGATATTATTCCGTAATCAGTTCTCCGGCAGGAAAACCCGCTTGACGGCTTCGAGATAGCCGTAGCCGTAGAGGTTGTCCGGCTGGAGGTAGCTGGTCTCCGTCCACTCGTTCCAGGAATTGATGGTGATGAGGGGATGGAGGTCCGGGCGCGCATCGACGTAGGCTTTGGCGCGGCGAAGGGCTTCTTCGAAGGCTTCGGGGGTGTTGCCCCGGACACGGGGGCTCACCTTGATGCGCGGGCTGTTGTCCCAGCCGATGCTGACGTGGGGATAGTAGGGGATGCTGAAATCCCGGTCCAGGCGCTCCCATTCCGCGGCGGCCTTGTCCACGATCTTCGGGTAGTCGTCGTTCATGTTGATGAAATGGGCGAACTGGTAGTGGGAGCTGCTGTTGAAGCCGATCTTGCGCACGAAGGCGTCCTCGGGACGGTCTGTCTTGCCGGCGTCGAAGCCGCTGTAGTTGGTGTTGACGGCCCACATCGTGAATTGGAGTTCCAGCCCCGGGAAACCGGCCTTGCGGACCTGCCGGCGGAACCATTTCACGGCCTTGACCGCTTCCTTGACGCCGCCGAGCCCGTCGATGAAGTTGCGCACGTCGTAGATCATGAATACGGGCTTCCCGTCGATCTTGTAGTAGTTGGGCTGCTTGAAGAACAATTCGATGTTCCGCTTACAGATCTTCTCGAACTCATCCCTGTCGATGCGGCCGGTCCAGATGACGTTGTGCTCCTTGAGCGTGGAGATGCGCGTGTCCCAGACGTTAACCACGTCGTGGTTGGCCCACATCAGGTAGAACTTCATCCTGTCGCGGTTGGGGGCCTTCAGGAAGCCGTTGGTGAGGGTGGTCTCCATGAAGGGCCGCCCGTCGTACCAGTACCAGTCGAAGATGAAGACGTTGACGCCGTGGTCGGCGGCCTGGTCGATCTCCATTTCCATGACGGCCGGGTCGGCTTCGTCGATCCAGCCCCAGAGCGGCTTGCGGTCCCAGTAGTGGCCGGGGTTGCGCTCCTGCATGGTCTGGACGGTTTCCCATTCGCCGATGCCCTTGGGCCAGAAGGGGCGCAGGCGCGGGTCGTCGGAGACGTAGGCCGGATAGAGGTAGGCGGCCACGTCATACGAAGGCCGCCCTTGGGCCCGGAGTGCGGGAAGGGCGGCCGACAGGAATAATAGAAGGAGTCCGAACTTTTTCATTTATTGTACGAAAAGCCTCGGGCCGAAGTATTTTACGCCGTCGTAAGTATAATAGGCCAGCGAGAAATGGCAGTTGCTATTGTTGTTGACGGTCGGTGTACTGGCCAGGGATCCGGTAATACCCCTTGCGATGAGGACCCGGATGCGAATTTGTACGATCTGTTTCGAGATGGCTTGCGTGAGTGTCGTCGTGGCCTGGAAGAAGTGTTCCTGGTCTTCCTTGGTCATGAAGATGGGAGCCGTATAGGTCTCTCCGTCCCGCCCCGTGTAACCGATGCCGGTGCTGCCTTCCTTTGCTCCGCTTACGTTCATAGTCACCCAGTTAGTTCCGTCCAGGCAGGCCTCAACCGTCCAGGCGGCCGGCATCCATTTGCCGCCTCGCATGCAGAAGTTGAGCGTCAAAGTCTTGCTGGCAGGGATCTCCTTCACCGGTACGTTGAACAGGAGCGCATCGTTGTCAAACAGACATTTGTATACCCTTACGCGTTTTTTATAAACGTCGAGTTGCGGGAATCCTTCCGGGTATTCATAAGTGGTCGGCCCGTTGTTCCAAGTCCACTCGGCCCAAGCCAAATCGGCGTGTGTCCCGGGATAGATCCGGTGTTTTTCATCCCAGCAGACCGGGTCCGTGGATTCCAAATTGGTCGTCCACTGCAGCGGTTCGTTCATCAGGTCGATGTACTTGTCATCCGCGCCCGGGATCTCGATGAAAAGTTCGCGCTTCTCGCCGCGCTTGAAGGTCGCGGACTTGTCGTAGGAATAAGTGTAGTCGCCGTCCCGCTTGGACACGATGATGGAGAAGCCCCGCTCGAAGGTGCCGGGCACGACGGGGATGTAGTACCAGGCGGCTTCGTCGCGGGAAGCGCTCTCCTGGAAGTTCTCGATGTTGAGGACCATGACCTTCTCGCCGGGCGCAACCTTCGTCACGCCCAGTTCCTTCGCATCGATGGCGAAGACGCCGGAAATGGCCTCATCGGCGTTGCCGACGAAGCGGACGCGGCTCACGTGGTCGGCGCCCTTGATGGCGAAGGCGATCCAGCCCAGCACGTTGCGGAAGGGCAGGTCCAGGGTCTCGCTGACAGCCACGGCGACGTTCATCCCGTCGGCGAAGGTGCCGGGCTTGGTCAGGGTATAGTTGTCAGGCAGGGTAATTTTGAAAGACCCGTCGGCAAAGGTGGTTTTCGCGTCGTAAGGATAGATGGCATACCAGGTTCCGGGCGTGGAGACGGTGCTGCTGCCGTCCAGCGTGAAATCACACTGCTTCCCCGCCGCGGAGGCCACGTACTTGTGGTTGGCGTTGTCCTTGTCGAAGACGGAGATGGCGTCGCCCGCGCTCCAGAGCACGCCGAGCTGCTTCTCGTCCAGCGTGGTGCGGGTCTGCCCGTCCTCGGAATAATAAGCCCTGAAAACAGGGGCGTCAGAGCCGGAAAGGGGGCTTTCAGCCGGCTCCACGGTGCATCCCGCCAGCACGCAGGCGACGGAAGCAAGGAGATAAAGAATGCGTTTCATCGTGTGCGGGGTTTTAGTTGAGGGGATCACCGTTAAACAAATCTTCCGTCGAGGAAGTCAGCATCGAGCACTCGGGGGCGAAGTCCGTCACGAGCGCTTCCGGAGCCACGTAGGCCCTGTCGGATTCATTCACAAGCATCATATTCTTGTCGGATTGTTTTCTTTCGCAAAGATAAAAAACAAATGACTTAATAATGAAAAGATTTTACCATTATTCCCTGGCCGGGAGTTATCCTTAGGCAAGTCAAGACTTTTGGGCTTAGACCGTACATTGCTGGTGCTATCTGTTGAGGAATCGAAGTCGGTGAGCGGCATAATATGCCTCTCAAGGTAGTTTCTGTCGTTTACCCCGGGGTAAAAGCCTATCCCAAACGGCATTTGTTGCCCTATATGGGAAGAAGTGCTTTCGTCTGACTTCGATTTAACCAAATATCTCGGATTTCCCGACGGGCCGACGACGTAATCGGCCTTACAGACTCAATAGTGTCGTTCGACCCTTTGTTCAAGGCCTCCCCGAACAACAAAAACACCTCTGCAATCCATAGAGTGTCGTCCGCCTTTCGGGATTCACCCCTGTTTTTTATAAAATATTGATAATCAATAGAATGTAAAATCAGGGTCTGAAATAATAAGACCCTAATTATATAAGTTACTCATTATTAAGCAAGTAGAAAAAACGGGACATAGGCAATTATCTCTCGGCAGGGGACTGACGGAGGCTGTGGGGACGCAGGGGTGCTGCACGCTAGCAAGGGCGGGAAAGCGAGGCCTGACGGAGGAAGCGGTGACGCGAAGCGACACGACGGCGTCTGTTCGACGACCGTTAGACGGCGCGCATGCGACGGCTAAAAGGGAGGATGTCAGCCGTCGAGCGACGGAGGAGGATAGCCGAGCCCGCCCGCAGCGTTGTGCAGCACCCCTGCGTCCCTACAGCCTCCCGCAACCTTCCTCGCCCCCTCGATTCCTTATTCGTTGTATGTCGTGGAATAATGCTCGGGATGCTCGTCCTGCCACTCGTTGACGCCGTCGCGGATGCGGTTGCGGAAGACCAGGATGTCGCTGACCTCCAGACGGCCGCCGTCCGGCAGCGTGACGCTGTACTGCAGCCTGAGCTCCCGCGCCTGCAGGAGCAGGGCTCCGTTGAACTGGCCCGTGCCGGACACGCTGCCGTCGGGGGAGGAAACGGTGATCCCGTCGTTCCCGTCGAAAGTCAGCAGCATCTCCCCGGCCTCTCCGGCGACCTTGTCGCTCCGGACGGTCCGCCCGTCCACCGTGGTCAGGCAATAGACGAAGTCGTCGGCCGTCGAGGCCGCCACGTCCGTCTCGGAAAGCACGTTGCCGCCCGCATCCAGCTTCTTGACGTGCGCGGAACGGGTGTAGTAGCCGTAGAACATGTTCTCGCAGCGTACCGCGATGACGGCGAAGTTCTTCTCTTCCGGGATGAAATCGGCATCGGCCGACTCGATGCGGAAGGCGATGGCATAGCCCGGCTCATAGGCGGCCGGATCCGCGATGAGGGCGTCCGTCGCCCGGATCGTGACCGTCGCGGTATGGGCCCCCTTCGCGATTGTGAGGCCCTGCAGGCCTTCCAGCGTATAGTACGCGGAAGGAAGGGGCGTCAGGGCCGTGACGCCCGCCTCGGCGAGCGCCGCCCCCACATAGTCTCCGGATACGGCGCCGATGCCCGACTCGCCGCTCAGGCCGGCGACGGTCCCGGGCGCCGTGACCAGGGCATTGTCGACGGAGACCTTCACGGCCCGGTCCTGCCGGTTTTGCATCACTCCGGCGAGCGCCACGGTGAACTTGAAGGCCTGGTCCTCGCCCACGACGAAGCTGCGCAGGTCCCACTGGTAGGCGGTATAGACCGCGGATTGGTCGTAATCCTTGATATAACTCTCATAGCAGCCGGACAGCAGAAGCAGCGCGGCGATGCAGGAGAGCGGGAATCCCCAAGTATGCATCTTTCTCATATCCATCATCATTTCCAGGCCTCCCATCCTTCGTTTTGCAGGAGCAGGGGCGCGCGGCGCATTTCGCCCGCCGGGATGGGCATCCACAGCGAGGGGAACTGCCGTCGTTCCAGCTCCACGCTTTCATATTGCGGCACCCCGTCCCGGACGGTGATGCGCACCCGGTGAAGCGGGATGTTGATTTCATCGACCGACGCAGCCCAGCGGCGCAGGTCGTGGTAGCGGAAACCTTCGAAGGCGGTCTCCAGCCGCCACTCGTTCCGGACCAGTTCGCGGAAAGGCCGCGCCCCGCCGACGGCGCATTCCTCGAGATAGGGATCGCCCGCGGCGCCCACGCCCGGCACGTTGCCCTCCTGGGGCCGGCAGCGGACGTAGGAGAGCGCCTCCTTGGCGGACAAGCCGTAGCGGGTCGCGTCCAGGGGGCCGACCACCTCGTTGGCGGCTTCCGCAAAGGCCAGGCACAAGTGCGTCCAGCGCAGGAAGAGGATGCTGCGGTACACGGTCTGCACCACGGCGTCGGAGGCGTTCCATCCCGTATACAGATGCTTGCGGATGTAGTAGCCGGTCGGGGACGTGCTGACCAGGCCCGGGGCGTCTTTTCCGCCCTCGGCCGTGTCGAAGACGTACATGACGTCACTTTCGTTGGTGTTGCGTACGACCTGGCTGCCGTCATAAAAGACGGTGGCGTAGAAGCGCGGGTCGCGGCCCTCGTACGGCCGGGCGGGGTCATAGTTGCTCCGAGGGTCCGTGATGGGATAGCCGTTGGCCGCGGGGTAGGCGTCCACCAGTTCCTGGGTGGGACCGTACTGGCCCGACCCGTTGAAGCCCTGAGGATAGAAAACGGTCTCGTAGGTGGCTCCCTGCCAGATTTGGGAGATGTAGAGGGCCTCCGGATCGTTGGGGTCGCACCAGGAGACGGGGCGGGTCAGGGAGAATCCGCCCGTCACCTTCGTGGCGCTTTCCTCGTGCAGTTTGAAGTCGATCACTTCCTTGGCCAGCCGGGCCGCGGCGTCGTAGCGGCTGCGGTCGTCCAGGGGGTTGAAGGCGGGCGAGGCCCAGGTCAGCAGGGCCAGGGCCTTCAGGGCCTTCACGCTGATCCCGTCGAGGCGGCGGTAGCGCACGGCGCCGAGCACGGGGATCATTTCCTGTTCCTTGAGGAAGTCGCGGTTGGCCAGGGGCAGGTACTTCAGCGCCGAGTCGCAGTCGGCGAGGATCTGCCGCATGCAGTCATCGTAGGTGGCGCGGCGGAGCGTGTTATTGTCCGCCTCGGCCGGATCCACGGGCTCGGTGAAGACCGGCACGCCCAGCAGGTCGCCGGCGGTGGAACGCCCGCCGTAGTACTTCAGCAATTCATAGAGGAACCAGGCCCGCAGGCCGAAGGCGTCCCCCTGCAGGGCGTTCCGGAGGTTCTCGTCGGCCTGGGCGTTGACCATGTAGCGCATGCCGAGGCCCAGGCTCTCGTGCAGGAAGAGGTTGCAGTAGTAGATGCCGGTATAGTTGCGGGTCCACAGGCCCGACAGCGGGTCGTCCGACATCGTCGAGGCGCCGGTGCAGAAGCGCCACATGACGGTACCGTGGTCCCGCCAGGCCATGTTGTCCGCATAGCCGTCGCAGGCCATGCCGGGCGTGGAGAGGTAGGTGGAGGGCCGCAGGGAATAGGCCTTCTCCACGTAGCCGCGGACCAGCGCCGGGTAGTCGGCGTAGTTCTCGTCGGTGTAGTTGCCGCTCGGGAGCTGGTCCAGGAATCCGTTGCAGGAGACCGGGAGCAGCGCGGCGGCCAGAGAAATGATCATCCAAAGAATCTTTTTCATCGTCATTCCTCCTTAAAATGTCAGTTTGGCGCCCAGCATCACGCCCGTGTAGAAAGGATAGGAGCTGATGCCGGCGGAGATGAACTCGGGATCCATTTCCTTCAGGTTCGTCAGCGTCAGGAGGTTGCTGCCCTTGAGGGACAGGCGGACGCCCTTGACGGGAGCGCCCGGCCGGACGGGCAGGTTGCAGGCCAGCTCGACGCTGCGCAGCTTGAACCAGGAGATGTGCCGCAGCCAGAACGTGGAATTGAGTCCGTTGGTGGCCGAAGCGAGGTAGCTGAGGCGCGGGTAGGCGCCGCCGATGTTGTCCCGGATGAAGACGGAATAATTGGCGTCGCCGCTGCCGCCGCGGAAGTAGTTGCCAGACAGGGAGGTGTCGTAGCCGAACTGTCCCGCGCCGACGAGATTCAGCTCCCAGATGCGCCAGCGCAGTTCCGCGGTGGGGGAGAGTCGCAGCTTGGGGGCCGTATTGCCGACCTCCTTCTGGTCGTTGGCGTCGATCACGCCGTCGTCGTTGAGGTCCCTGTACCTCAGGTCTCCGACCTTCGTGCCGGTCTGGTCGTACTTGGGCAGCGTGGCGATCTGCTCGGGGGTTTCGAACTTGCCGATGCACTCCAAGGCCACGTAGGCGCTGGTGGAGCGGCCGGTCTGTTTCTGCCAAGGGTAGAGGTAATCGTCGCGGACCAGTTTCGTATACCAGGCGTCCCAGGAGGCGAAGGTCGTGCCGACGGACCAGTCGAATTCCCCGGAGCGTCGGTGGTAGCGCAGGGCGCCCTCGATGCCGCGGGTCAGGGTCTCGGTGGAGTTGTCATACCAGACGATGCCGTTCCAGCCGTAGGAGGGGTTGAAACGGTCCATCGTATTGGAAATCAGGTTCATCCGGCGCAGGCTGAACCACTTGGCTTCCAGTTCCAGGCCGCAGCGCAGGCCCAGGGTGAAGCCCAGGTCCGCCTGCCGGACGACGGGCCAGGTCAGGTCGCGGTTGGCCAGGCGCTGGATCGTCGTGACCGGCACGCTCTGGGTGTCGGAGCCGAACCACTGCCCGTTGGGGGCGGGACCGTAGGTGACGGAGGCTCCGCTTTCGTAGGTACCTTCATACAGGAAATTGGACCCGGTCGGCCAGTATTCGCCCAGCCAGCCCAGCTTGGCCGTGAGCCGCAGGTCGTCGAGCCAGGCCGCGTCGTCGAGCCAAGGCTCCTTCGAAACCACCCAGGCCAGGCCGAAAGCCGGGAAAGCGCGCCAGCGGCCCTCGCGGGCGTATTGCGTGGATCCCGAGTAATTGACGGTCAGGTCGGCGAGATAACGCTCCCGGTAGTTATAGGCGGCGGCTCCGATCGCGGTCACGTAGCGCTCGTAGTAGGTGGAGGCGCTGCGGGAGGTGCTGGACAGGTAGCCCGTGCCGCTCAGGCGCAGCGCGTGCCCGTCCCGCTCCAGGACATATTTCAGTTGGGCGTAGGTGGAGAAATCCTGGTAGGTGGAGGTGCCCAGCAGGCTCTTCGCCGAGGCCTTCACGCCCTGGTGGGTCGAGAGGTCCACGATGTCGCCCGCGGGATCCCAGTAATAGGCCAGGTAGTCGTTAGTCTTGCCGCTCTGCAGGGTGTAGTTGCTGAGGAAACTGACCGCGCCCCGGGCGCTCAGGCCCTGGAGCAGCCAGCCCAGGTCGATGTCCAGGTCGGCGCTGAACAAGCCGCTGCGCAGGCGCGTCTGGGTGAATCCGCCGTCGACGATCAGGGCGTAGGGATTGGACGTGAAGGAGCGGGACACGGCGTAGATCGTGGTGCCCGCCTTGTCGCCGTCGATGTCCGTCTGGCCCTGGCTGATGCCCAGCGCGATGGGGAAGGCCACGGGGATGACGGAATTGGCGGAGAAGATGTTGCCCCGGCTGGAGCGGTTGTAGGCGAGCAAGCCCATGAAGGAGGCCCCGGCCGTGATGTAGCGGTCGATCCGGGCCGTGATGCGGCTCGTCAGGTTGATCTTGTTGTAGTCCATCGGGGGCCCCACCTTGATCAAGTCCCCGTCGTTGAGGCCGTTCAGGGCCAGGTGGTACTTGATGTTGCGGGTGCCGCCGCTTACGTCCAGGCCGACCCGGCTGAGGGGTTTCCAGTTGCGCAGGAGGAAGGAGTTCCAGTCGACGTTGGGATAGCGCCGGTCGTAGGGATTGCCCTGGGCGAAACCGGCGATGGCTTCTTCGCTGTAAAGCTGGGTGTAGCCGGCCGCGGCGCGGGCCTGGTTGTTGAGGCGGGCGTATTCCACGCCGCCGACATATTTGCCCATCCAGTCCACGAAGTCGATGCCCGATTCCACGGAAGCGTGGACCGTGAAGGGCTGGTTCCAGCCCCCGCCCTTGGTGCGGATGTAGAAGGCGCCGTAGGTGGCCCGGGGGCCGTAGAGCGCCTTGTCCACGGCGTCGGACAGGTAGGTGATGGACTCGATCTGGTTGGGATCGAGATAGACCAGGTCCATGGGGACCGGGATGTCGTCGATGAAGCAGGTGGAGGTGGAAACGCCCTTCGATGCCGCGACGGTGGACATCGTGCCGCCGCCCCGGGTGATCTCCAGGCCCGGCACCAGGCCGGTCATTCGTCCCCAGATATCGGCGAAGGGTGATTTCTCCAGCGGTTCGGAGCCGATGTTGCGGGCGGAGACGGTCGTGCGCGCGGCGGCTTCCGGTCCCTGCCAGGGTACGGAAACGCGCACGCTGTCCCGCTCCGAGCCCTTGGCGGGAAGGGCGGCGAGCAGGGTCAGAAAGACGAGCAAGGGATGACGGAACTTCTTCATATTCATTGCCATCTTTCATTGTTGACGAAACGGACCAGCTTGTTGGCTTGCTCGTCCGGGAACGGCCACCAGTACATCTGGTTCCGCCAGGTGCACTGGCGGTTGTTCGGGATCGGCCGCCGCTCGTAGATGCGTCCGTTGGGATGGGCCTCATCCACGGGGCAGGACTGGATGTACATGCCTTCCAGGGTGCGGGTCATGCGCTCCGGGGCGACCTTCCAGCGGCGGATGTCGAAGTAATAGTGGTTGCCTTCGAAAGCCAGCTCGACGTCGCGCTCGTTCCGGATGCGGTCGCGGAAGGCCTCCTTGCTCCCGGTGAAGCGGTCCTGCACCGGCGGCATCCCGGCCCGCGCGCGCACCAGGTTGACGGCCTCCAGGGCGGTCAGGTCCACGCCGCCGGCCTTCCCGTTCGGACCGTAGGCCTCGTTGACGGCCTCGGCGTAATTGAGATAGATCTCCGCGAGGCGGATCAGCGGGTCGATGTGGTAGTAGGCGCTTTCCTTGTCGCCGCGGGCGCCCTTCCAGGACTTGCGGCAGTAGTAGCCGGTGTTGGAATAGCCCTTGCCGTCGTTGGTGCCCCAGGCGATGCCGAATTCGGAGGCCACGCCCGAGATCAGGGTCGAGGGCCAGCTGTCCGTCTCCGGGTCATAATAGATGTTGACAACCCCTTCCACGTAGGGCGTGGTGCTGCCGTCGTGGAGGATGGTCGTCTCGAGGCGCGGGTCGCGGTTGGCGTAAGGATCCTGCTCGTTGTAGTGTCCCGCGGCGACGGCCGCGGCCCGGTCGGCCTCGGTCACCAGCGGGTCGCCCTGCAGGGTTTCGTAGCGGTCCACGAAGTTCTGCGTGGGGCAGAGGCCCGACGCGGCGGAAATGTTGGACTGCGGATAGCAGAAGATGCCCGTGTAGCTCGCGTGGCTGCTGCTGCCGCGGTGGCGGTAGGGCCAGAGCACTTCGTTGGTCAGGGTCTGGTCGTAGAAGATGTCGGTGTACTTCTCCCAGGGGACCAGTTCATATTTCCATTCGAGCGCGGTCTGCAAAGCCACCGCACAGGCCTCGGCGGCCCTTTGCCAGTCGGCGTCCCCCTCCGTGTTGTTGAGGGGCGAAGCCGCATAGAGCAGGGCGCGGGCCTTGAAGGCGAGGGCCGTGCAGCCGTTCGGCCGCAGGATGTCGGCCGCCGTTAGGTGACCCGCCGCGCCGGGGAGGGCGTCCCGCCGCATCTTGCCGGCTTCCTTGAGATACTCATATCCCTTCTGGAAGTCCGCGGCGGCCCGCAGGTAGGTCTCGTGGGCGCTCAGGCGCTCCAGGTCCCAGTCCTCGTAGTCGGTGCGGTCGATGTAGGGCATCCCGCCGAAGAAGCGGCAGAGCACGAAATGCGCGAAGCCGCGGGCGAAATAGGCCTGGCCGAGCATGTCGGCCTTCTCCTGCGGCTTGGCGTTGGTCATCCGGTCGATGTTCTCGAGGGTGAGGTTGCAGACCCGGATGGACTTGAACATGGCCTTGGCGATGGGCCGGCGGGTGCCGAAGGAGAAGTCGTTGCAGGTCTCCTGGGCCAGGTTGCAGATCTTGATCTCGGCCTGGGGACGCAGCAGTCGGCCGCAGTCTGCCGCGTCGGTCGTGGACGCGAACATGAAACGGCGGTCGTTGAAGTCGACGTACATCGGATAGCCCTCGTGGAGGTTGAGCTTGGCGAGGTCGCTGTCGTTGGACCAGAGTTCGTCGAAGAAGAGCTTGAAGTTCTTGTAGGTGGTGAAGACGTCGTCCTCCGTCAGGCCCAGGTCGGGGCTGACGTCGAGGAAGTTGCAGCCGCAGGGCAGCAGGGCGAGCCCGGCTGTCATCAGAAGGATACGGAAGAATCGTTTCATGGCTGCATAGTTTTAAAAGTCCATCTTCACGCCGAGCTTGACGCTCCGCATGATGGGGTAATAACTGGTCGCAAGGGTGATCTTCTGGGGGCTGCCCTCGATCAGGTCGCTGAGGGTGAAGAGGTTGGTCCCCGTCAGGTTGACGGTGAGGCCGCTCAGGCCCAGCAGGCGTCCGACCTGCTTGTTGTCGAAGCGGTAGGACAGGGAGGCTTCCTTGAGGGTCAGGTAGTCGGACTTGCGCCACGACTGCCCTTCGATCTGCATGGCGTATGCGTCGTTGGAAGAGCCCCCAAGCATCGAATAGGTCTTGTCGTCCATCGACACGGTGGGATGCGCGGCATCGGGATTGTCCGGCCGCCAGTAGTCGAGCTGGGCGACGTGGACCGTCAGGTCCTGTTTCAGGAATTCCTTCCAATAGTAGCGGTTGAAAGAGATGTATTTGCCGCGGGTCCCGTAGAAGAGGGCGTGGGCGGAGAAGCCCTTGTAGCCCAGGCCCAGGCTCAGGGATCCCACGCCCGGCGCATAGGCGACGCCCGGGATGGAATGCAAGTCCTGGGTGTTGAGGACGCCGTCGTCGTTGTAGTCCAGCATCTTGAAGGTTCCCGTGTAGAGGCGCTGGACGGTGCCGAGCACATTGGGGTAGCCGTGGATCTCGTCGATGGTTGCGTAATAGCCCGAGTCGATGCGGTCCATGCCCTTGCGGGCGGCCTCGTAGGGCTTTCCGGCGTATTTCTGGTACTCGGGCGTGGATACGGCGTCCTCGTAGTTGAGGACGCGGTTCTCGTTCATGCCGAGCATGCCGCCGATCTCATAGTAGAAGCCGCCGGAGAGGGTCTGGCGGTACTTGAGTTCGACTTCGAAGCCGTGCTTCTTCATCCGGCCGGTGTTGACGTCCTTGGAAGTGATGCCGACCAGGGGCGACTCGACCGGGGTCACGAGCATGTCGCGCCGTTGCTCGTCGAAGAGGTCCACGTTGAGGGTCAGGGCGTCTTTCCACCAGCCCATCTCGATGCCGAGGTCGCGCTTGTGGGCCGTCTCCCAGCGGGCGGTCTCGTTGGCCATCTGGTCTTCGACGATGACCCCGTTGGTCTTGGAGAAGGAGCTGTAATACAGCCACATGGCGCTCGAGGCGTCACTGCCTACGATACCGTCGGAGTAGCGCAGCTTCATCGTGCTCCACCAAGGCATCGCCTTCTTCCAGGCCTTGTATTTCGAGGGCACGAAACCGAAGGCCAGCGAAGGGAAGAGGCCGAAACGGTTCTTGGGGGAGAACTGTTCGCTGCCGGTGTAGCCTACGTTGGCCTCGAAGAGGTAGATGCCCTTGTAGTCATAGGTGACGCGGCCCACGAGCGCCTCGCTGCGGCGCGGGAAATCCACGCCCGAGATGCCCTGGCGCTGGTTGAAGAGGGCGAGGGCGGTCACGTTGTGGGCGCGGGCGAACTTGCGCGCGTAATTCAGGGACGCCTCCCAGTAGAAGATGACCGAAGTGCCGGTGGCCGCATTGTCCTGGGAGACGGCGTAAGGCGGCTGCACATAGACTTCGGTGCCCTTTTCCGTGCTGCTCCAGGGATTCTCCAGGCCCAGGGCCAGCTTGTTGTAGTCCAGCCAGTAGGTGGGGTAGGACTGCTCGCCGTGCTGGGAGATGCGGGAGAAGGTCGAGGTGAAGGAGACCAGCCCCTTGGCCGACAGGCCCTTCGTCAGGAAGTCCAGTTTCTGGTTGAGGACGAAGTCCGTGTTGAGCTTGTTGGTCGTGGTCTGGGTGAAGTCGCCGGACGAGAGCAGGGTGTAGGGGTTCGGCATGAAGGAGTTGAAGTTCTGGGCCAGGCGCAGCTCGGAGGCCTCCGGGTAGTCCCAGTCGGGGATCTGCTGCAAGACGGAGGCGGGGTAGTAGGCCGGGAACATCGCGGGCGAGGCGCCGTACATATAGGTGAACAGGGTGCTCACGCCCACCTTGTCCGGAGCCTGGACGATGTGGGTGCTGCCGCCGATGCGGGCGGACAGGGTCGTTGACTTCGTCAGGTCGAAGTCCAGGTTGGACCGGTAGTTGATCTTGTGGTACTTGAAGGTCGTGTAGTCCCAGTCGTTGAGGCGCTGGACGATGGATCCGTCGTTGGCGTAGCCCAGGGAGACGAAATAGCGGACCCGGTCGGAGCCGCCCGAGACGTTGAAGTTGGCGTCGAAGGTCTGGGCGAAGTCCTTGAGCAGCAGCTTGAACCAGTCGTTGTCGGGATAACGGACGGGATCGGTCCCGGCACGGTACTGGTCGATGGTGGAAGCTGGGATGACCGTACCCCAGGACTGCTCGTTGCGGTAGGCGACGTTGGCCATCTCCAGGACGGTGGCCGAGGAGACGTGCTGCGGCAGTTCGGTCGGGTTGCTGACGCCGTAATGGGCCGTCAGGTTCATCTTGGGCCGTCCCTTGAGGCCGGTCTTGGTCGTGACGATGATGACGCCGTTGGCGCCCTTGGCGCCGAAGACGGCGGTCGCCGAGGCGTCTTTCAGCACCGAAATAGTCTTGACTTCGTTGGGGTCGAGTTCAGCGAAGCTGCGTTCCACGCCGTCCACGATTACGAGGGGCGTGGAGCCGTTCCAGCTGCTGAGACCGCGGATCAGGATGGTCGCGTCGTCCTTGCCGGGCTGGCCGCTGCCCTGGTAGGTCAGCACGCCCGAGAGCTTGCCGGCGAGGGCGTTGGTGAGGTTGGTCTGGCCGGAGCGCACCAGGGCGGTGGATTCAACCTGGGAGATGGCGCCCAGCACGCTTTCTTTCTTCTGGACGCCGTAACCCACGACGACGGCGTCCTGGAGCATCTCGGCGTCTTCTTCCAGCACGACGTCCCAGGAGGCGTCGCGGGTGAAGCGGCGCTCCTGCTCGCTGTAGCCGATGCTGGAAACGACGAGGACACTGCCGGCGGGTACCCGGATGGACCAGGCGCCCTGGTCGTCGGAGACGGTGCCGGTCGTGGTCCCCTTGATCTGGACGGCGGCCATCGGCACGGGGAGTCCTTCCTCGTCGGTGACCGTGCCCCGGACGCTGACCATCGTCTGTGCCCGGACCACGCCCGCCGCTCCGAGCAGCAGGGAAAGCGTGAGAAGGATCAGGAAACGGGTTCTCATAGGCTTATCTGTCGTTCGGGACATTGACCACGGGCGCATTGGTGTAGAAGGCGCAGATCCCGCCCCGCACCCACGGGACGTCCGTGCCTTCCCAGTACAGCCGGTCGAGCATCAGGGTGCGACCGGCAGAGACGTTGCTCAGGTCGT
>JAEEGH010012683.1_pt1 | contig 18831 bp, 20 predicted proteins | sample 9134181 | NCBI WGS metagenome assembly JAEEGH01 (sample SAMN16246544, study PRJNA631951) | gut metagenome | biome: gut microbiome; feature: rumen; material: DP-attached | host: Bos | place: Iran: Karaj | collected 2018-10 | reverse complement strand
TACTCCGAATTCGATATCCAAAATACACTCCTTTTTTACCCAACCTTTCCAAAACGGAAATACCCTAAATGTAATATACATTAAACATTACAATAAAGTAATAGATTTTTCCTATATTATTTCATATGAAACCGAATAAATTTTTAGCCCTCGCCTGCGCCGTATTCTTTATGGCAGGCGCCATGACACACGCCAAAGCAAATGTCATACAAACTTATAACGAAGACATCAAAATCGTCAAGGTAAACGACAGCAATTTCGAAAGTGAAATTTTGAAATCCAAGAAGCCGGTCATCCTAGAAATTTCTTCGACCAGCTGCCCACCGTGCCTTATCATGATTCCGACGCTCATCAGCATCGCTAAAAACTACAGCGACATCAAGATTGCCTCGGTCGGCATCGACGAACCAGGCATCGAAAAAATCAAGGCGTCGCTCCCGATCCAGGCATTCCCCACATTCTTCCTCATCAAAGACGGCAAGATTGTGAATAAATTAGTCGGCGCCGTCAAAGAAGAAGAACTACTCGCGGCCTTGCAGTACACACCTTCTAAAAAAGCCCCAGCCAAGCCCGCCAAAAAAGCAAAGAATTCTCCGAAAAACCTTGTGTGCAAAACGCCCGGCCAGTTCAACGGCCTCAAGAATCTGGTCACGATCTCATTCGTATTCGGCGCCACCGAAATCGAAAATGTCGACATCGTGACCGACGTATTTGTGCCGCCTGAACTTAGCGACAAACGCGAACAGATGATTGAGCACGTGCGCGCAAGCGGCAAGGGCGAAGTCTCGCCCACCATGACCGGGTTCCGCATGCACATCGACAACAACTGCCGATTCATGAAGGCTATGGACATGAAACGCACCTCGACTTACGGCGAGATGCGTGCAGGCCTTGAACTGCAAGGCTTCAACTGTCAGTAATTACTTTTTCTCGTAGCGCACATACGCGAAGCGCTTGCTATCGGGGGCCCAGGAATTCACGTTAATTGTTCCCTGGCCGCCGAAAAGCTTTAGAATCGTACGCGGCTTACTCCAGCCAGTTTTATCGCTACCCGTCATCAGGCGGATTTCCACATTCTTGTTCGGAACATGTTCGCCGGGGCGCACGTCGCGCTCATGGTAGGCGAGCATCACGACCTTCGTGCGGTCGGGCGAAATGTGCGGGAACCAAGTGTTCCAATGCGCATCGAAAGTCATCTGCGTCTGCTCGGAGCCATCGGCCTTCATGCGCCACGCCTGCATACGGCCCGTACGCACTGAATTAAACCAAATGTATTCGCCATCGCAGTCGTATTCCGGGCCATCGTTCAAGCCGAACGCTGTCGTAAGTTGCGTTTCGTTACCGCCCGCAGTCGGAATCGTATAAATGTCGTATTCGCCATTGCGCTCGGCACAGTAAGCGAGCATCTTGCCATCCGGCGTAATACCATGCAGGTAACTCGGAGCAAGCGGCGTCACCAGTTCCGGCATGCGGCCGTCAAAGAAAATCTTGTAAATGCGCGAAAGCCCGTCTTCTTTAGTATGGTGACTCACGTAAAGTCCCGTGCCATCGGGCGCAAGCACATGGTCGTTATTGCAGTTGTCTACAAAGTAGCTCGGCACTTCACTCAAATCACCCGAGGCGATTTCATATTTGTAAATGCGACCTTCGCTATTGAAGGTGAGGAACTTTCCATCGGCGCTCCAGTTGGGCGCCTCAATTACGCGGTCAAATTCATCGAGCACTTCGGACTTGCCCATTTCAATATCGAAAACTTCAAGAATCGACTTGTCGCTGCTACGATCCCAAACCTGAGCAGGGGAGAGCTCGAACGGGTAAGACACACCCCATGCTGCACGAAGTCCATCCATCTGCGTCATCATCTGCATGGTCTTTGTGTGCGGCATTTCGGCACATTCCTTCTGGCCTTTTTCAAGGGCAGCCTTGCAGGCCAGCACTTCGTACTCGTAGCAATTTTCAATGCGTGGGGGAGTGATCGATTCCAAAAGTGTACCCGTCTTATCGAACAGCTGGATTTCGACCATATCGTTCAAATTCTGCACACGAATAAATCCGCCTTCGCCATAAATCACGCCCTCGTTCTTGAGCGGCGCCACCATCGAAGTTTTGAGGTGAGCCACCTGGCCATTTGCATAAACCAGGTCAATCCAGTCCGTGGCATCGACACCCGTATCGAACTTGACGCAGTGGGTCTTGGTCTCCACGATATGATTTTCGACGCCGGCAATTTCAGCATCCGTCAAGAAGATATCCGCAAAAGTCAGGCTGTAAATGCCCAAATCCAAAAGGGCACCGCCCGCGAGTTCAGGTTTGCGCAATCGGTCGATATGCGAAAGCGGCATCGAGAAGTCGGCTTCCACGCTTTCGACCTTGCCGATTTTGCCCGCCAAGATCAAGTTCTTGACCATCTGCACCGCAGGCAAAAATCTCGTCCACATCGCCTCGCTCAAAAACACGCCCTTTTCTTCGGCAAGCGCAATCACCTCAGACGCCATCAGCGCGTTTGCGGTAAAAGCCTTTTCAACGAGCAAATTCTTGCCGTGTTCCAGGCAAAGCAAGATATTATTGTAATGCTCGGAATGCGGGGTAGCGATATAAATCAAATCGACCGCCGGGTCTTTCGCAAGTTCCTCGTAGCTACCATAAGCACGACCGAAGCCATAATCCTTCGCAAATTTTTCAGCCTTGTCCAGCGTACGGGATGCCACCGCATAAGCCTCTACGCCCCGATTTTCAATTGCCTTTACCGCCGCGGCCATTTTCGTCGCGATATGTCCACACCCAAGAATTGCAAATTTCATAAAAACCTCGAAAACAATATAGACTTATTTTCGAAATTTTCGCACTGCAAGACACCCTATAAATGGACTCACGCGTAAACGAAACGACCCTCTTTTCTATCAACAATTTACACCGTATTACAAAAATTGTAAAAGTCTGCAAAATTTCAATTGTTTATATATTGTTGAAAGTTCAAAATCGTTATTCCACAAAAAATGGGGATACAACACAACATATCCACAAAAGTGCTATGTTTCACGTGAAACATATCCACATTTGGGGGTATATTTCAACATTCTATTGTCAATCCTATTAGACAAATCCCAAACTTATCCACTAAAATAAAAAACATCGTGTTTCACGTGAAACGCGATGTTATTAAAATGTTTATAAAAGTTATCAACACATGCCAGTTGTCTTCCCGGATTTAATCTTAATAGCCACTTGCAGGTTACTGCTTAGTGGATATAATCCTCGGAACGGGGACGGGAGCTCCTTTGCAGTGACTGCAAAATTTAAAATTTCACGGTGCGCGGAGCAGCTCCGAAAGCGTAGAACGTCGCAGTGACATCCTTGAAATAGAGCACTTCAGTATTGGGATCTTCCACGGAATACATGAACTTGAGTTCAGGATAGCAGTCGAGCATATGGACCTTGGGTTCACGACGGTCATCGCGAACCAGGGTACCGGCAACGCGAAGCCACTTGTTGCCTTCGTCATTCATGGCACAAATTTCCACCTTGCCATTTTGCTGAATCTGCTTCGAACAATCCTTGGTCTTGGATGTTTGAATATAGAGCTTACCCTCGAAAATTTCGATGGTGCCGAAGGGGCGTACGCGCGGCTGGTCACCTTCTACCGTTGCCAAAAAATAGGCGCCGCACTCCTTGAGAAAATTCTTGACTTCTTCCATATTGATCTCCTATTTAAATTTAACCTCTTGGTAAACTTTCAACATTTCATCCCCAAAGCAACAGAAAATGACCTTTTTGACATTTCTGGCAGGGAACTTATCAACAGTCCGGATTGCAATCTCGGCAGCAGCTTTCCAAGGGTAGCCATAAACGCCTGCCGAAATAGCGGGGAAGGCGACCGTCTCGCAGCCGTTTTCTTCGGCCAAATCGAGGCAGCTCCTGTAGCAAGATTCTAGAAGTTCGGGTTCGCCGTGCAGGCCATCCCGATAAATCGGACCCGGAGTGTGAATAACAAACTTTGCGGGGAGTCTGAAACCCGGGGTGATTTTGGCCTTGCCGGTTTCACATCCGTTCAGGGGAATGCAGGCCTTCAAGAGCTCCGGACCTGCCGCCCGGTGAATCGCCCCGTCGACACCGCCACCACCCAGAAGCGAACAGTTCGCCGCATTCACAATGGCATCGACCTTCAGTTTGGTAATGTCACCCTGGATAATTTCAGTCTCTATCATAATAATCTCCAAGAGAAATATACATAATTAGACGGCTTCATAAAGCAAACTATTCTGACAATTTTTTTATATATTAATACCATCGGGGGTAAATTCATGAAATTTCAAATAATCACACTTACTATTATAACACTGGCGGGACTGTCAAGCGCACAGCTCCTACCTCCCAAAAAAACGGAAAACATTCCGAAAATCGATAGCGCCCTTGTTTTCAGGGTTAACTATGGCGACGAATCGGCTCCCATAGACTCACCCCAAAAAGAGGAAGAACCGACAACGGAACAATACCATGGAAGAAGCCATGGAGGTTTCGACATCAAGAGTTCCTTGATATGGACAGGAATTTGCGCCACAGAAGCAATCCTTTCGAAAGGTGCCGGCGCAAATTCGCTCTGCCTTCGTGGTCAGCCATAAGGTTCTAAGAATGAAAATCGAGCATATTGCCATCTGGGCAAAAGACATCGACAAGGTATGCGAATTCTACCGGAAGTATTTCGGTGGGGTAGTTCACCCGATTTACCATAATCCGGTAAAGCAATTCACTAGCCGATTCGTCACCTTCGACGACGGCGCCCGCCTCGAAATAATGCACCGCCCTGATATAGATCATGTTTGGCCTGTAACTCGCGATCGCATGTTTGCTTCTCCGAAGCCAACTCGCTTCGGTTCGGCAATAAAAATATGCAAGCGTATTTTTACTGCACTCACCTCGCTAACGTTCCACGTGGAACATTTGGGATATGCACACCTATCTTTTTCCGTGGGTTCAAAAGAAGGGGTGGACCGTTTGACCGAACAAATGTCTGCTGACGGAATCCAGGTGGTAGGGCAACCACGAACCACCGGCGACGGGTATTATGAGAGTGTGGTCCTCGATCCCGAAGGCAACCGGATAGAGATTTCAGTTTAGCTTAGAAAAGGGGGAGTTGGGCATGAGGAGAACATTCATTATTACAATAGCGGCGTTTTTGAACGCCCATGCAGCCGATTGTATTAGGCACACATTCGATTATTTAGCAACGAACTTCCAGGATCATGCACTCACCATGCCCGGCGAAATGTTGCCGGATAGTCTCTATCAGGAACAAAACGGACGAGTCAATACCATCAAGTATCATTGGACAGGCAATCACCTGGACAGCATGAGCCTATCCCAATCTTGCCTTGCCCGCGGTTACGAAAAAAAATCCACCTTCATTCCCGACTGGAAAATTGACTCCACCAAGGTAGGCAAGGTCAAGAAATACGACTGGAAATCTCTGAAAGACGGATGGCACTTTACGGTCTACCGCGGAAAAGATTCCGTCTATATCGATAATGACAATGAACAACACCAGATATTCTACCTCAAAAACGATACCATTTACGAAGTCAATAACTGGGTTCCCAGGAATTTGAAAACTTACCACGACCCCGATAATAAGAGCAAGTGTATTCGAAAAAGCGATAATAACTTTATCATAGACACTTATGAATATGAAATGAAGGGAAACACTCTCATCCAGAGATCAATCAAGTTCGACCACAACAGATACATCAAAGCCCCTGGCCCCTGCATGGGCGGCAACGAGTATACCACTATATATTATAGGAAGTAACTTTCTAATTGTTCCACGTGGAACATTTGCAAACCTGATTCAAACCCTAGATTATCGGAAACGAAGTACTCAAACCTTTTACTATATTTCCCAATATGAAAAAGACATTCTTCATTATTCTTTCCCTCGCAGTCTATTCCCTTGCATTGGACTGTGTCAACCTTGCAACCTTTGGACAGATAAACACTCTCCCAAACGCACGACCAGATAGTGCAAGCACATATACCCTGATTCGCACCTTAGTCGGCGAAGAGCTTATAGAAACATTCGTTCCTCGTTATAACACAAGGAAAATAGTATGGAATGGAAACACCCTCGAAAAAACGATTAATTACGAAGGTAGCGACATTGATTCTTTAAAAGTCAAAAGTACTGTTTCGCAATCAATCACCATTGAACGAGACGGTGATAAAATTTATGCCATCTACGGCGGCGAAGGATCCAAATACGCAGATACAACCTACATCAGTCAAGACTCTTCATACGGCAGTTCTTCTACTCGCGGTTATAAGAACGGCTCTAGTTACGAAACGAGTCGAGTTGAAAAAAGAGTTGTCAGGAACGACTCCCTCTTTGTCTTAAAATCATTCTTCGAAAGCGGCAGCGATTATTTTTCTCGTGGCTATGACGGATATCTTATCACCCATGATCCCGACAACAAAGATCAATGCATCGAAAAGATATACCACTTTAACGATGACGATTCCATGGATGTGAAAGACAGCATTCTCAGTATCTATACCATTGAAGAAACGGACAATGGTTTTGTGACAACGCGAAAAATGGTTAACGACAGCACCATTTATAAAGTTTTCTACGTATATAATGAGATGACCACATCCATCCATCACAAAGTTCGCCCGGCAGTCAATTACAAAAACGCAAAACATTTCGACCTCCTCGGCCGCCCCGCAAACAGCAAGTACATCATAAAAATCAACCGATAATATCTAAAAGGTCTCCTTAAAGGAGACTTTTTATGTTTCACATGAAACATGCGATTACGAGTGTCGCAAAATAAGCTTGCATATTTTGTGACCGAGTATGAGCATGTCGGACTTTGGCGAAGCCAAAGGCCAAACATTTTTAACTATATTTCCACCCATGAAAAAACTTATCCTTATTCTCTCCTTTATCGCACTGAATGTGCATGCTGCAAACTGTCTCGAATTTTTACGCAGCGCCTATCTTGAAAACGGACTGAATAACAATTATCGTATAGATAGCTCATACGCCCCTAGCCTTATAACTGATGGCAAAGTCTATTACTCATCCTCTAAATATTACTATACTGATAATAGTTTAGATAGTACCGTTGAATGTTATAATAGTGGAAAATGCAGCACCGAAAAAGTCAAGCAGATAAGGGAAACTACGGACTCCACAATCAAATTATCCATCACCAATCCCGATCATAGCGATTCCGAAGTAATCATCATATACCTAGGGAAGGATTCTACTCTCAGGTATAACTATGGGTTAAATTCAGGTAATCCCAATGAACTAGAAATGATAACCAGCTTTTTTCTACACAACGATACCCTATATGTAGAAAGAAAGAATTTAGATGGAACCCCATACGAGAATCCAGATGAAAGCTCAAGCATATTTGAGAATACTTTAATAACTCCCAGTCCTGAAAACGAAAACACCTGCAATGCCATCGACTATACAATCCAAAAACAAGGTGATTCTTATACTAAATCATTTCATAAAACCCACCAGGAATTCATAGAAACTACAGAAACAGGATTCACCGTATCTTATAGCAATTACGATGCAAAAAATTTCTTTGTTAAAGTCGGTCCCAATTCTACCACCTCGATCCTCCGCAAAAACAGGCCGGCATTCATCCCCAAAAAGGCAAAACATTTTGACCTCCTCGGTCGACCCGTTCAGGGAAAATACACTGTAGAATTTCTGAAGTAATGTTCCATGTGAAACATTCTTCTTCACATCATTTCAACATTTATCAAAAACTTATCCACGGATATTTTTAAAAAGTGAAAGGGCGCAAGCCCTTTTTTTTGAATTTGTTAATTAGGAATACTAAATTATCTCGTGGACGTTAGATTGCTACGCAATCAATGTTTGCTCCTTCGGAGCCAACTTGCTTCGGTTCGGCAATGAAAAATACTATTGTATTTTTCGCTGCGCTCACCTCGCTAACGTTCCACGTGGAACAATTTTTAGGTTTTCATTGAGTTATAGAGAAAACAAAAATCAGCAGAATCTTTTGAACCAGTTCTTGACAGAACATGGTGTGCAGCTGTCCGAAGATGTACTCGGCAAGCTTTATGATTTTGCAGACTTGGTAGTAGAGACCAAGCAGTTTGGTAACCTGATTTCGGCAAAGGACTCCGAGAAATTCTTGAGCAGACACATCGCCGATTCACTGGTTCCCTATATTATAATGAAGGATATTCCGGCAGGTTCCAAATGGGCCGATATGGGTGCGGGGGCAGGTTGCCCGATTTTCCCGCTCGCCATCGTAATGCCCCAGGTGGAATTCTTTGCAGTCGAACCCCGCCACATGCGCGTGGAATTCATGAAGTTCGCCAAGGAAAAACTGCACCTGGATAACCTGACCGTCGTGGGCAAGCGTTTCGAAACTTCGGGACTTGCCTACCTTGACTATGTGAGTTGCCGCGCCCTCTCCACTTTCGAAAACGACTGGGAACGTGCCCAGCCCGGTTTGAAGGGCGGTGGAAAATTCCTCACGCTGAAAAGTTTCAACAATATTGTTCACCTGGAAAATGATCCGGCAGTACACATATATAAATATGCACTCCCGCAGGAAGAACAAGTTTACGCCTTAGTCACTCGAGGTAATGAATGAGTAAAGTGATAGCAGTCTGCAACCAGAAAGGTGGCGTGGGCAAGACCACGACCGCTGTGAACCTGGCCGCCAGTTTTGCCGCATTGGAAAAGAAGACTCTCCTTATCGACATGGATCCGCAGGGTAACGCGTCGCAGGGTCTCGGCTACAACGAACTTCAGGATGTGGATATCCACGAAGTCCTGAACATGGCCGACAATCCGGACAACATTACCTACGACAACATCAAGGAAGCTATCCTCGATACGAGTCTCGATTACCTCAAAGTCATCACCTCCGGCCCGGACCTCGCCGTCATGGAAATCGAACTGGTGAACGCCATGAGCCGCGAACGCCGCCTCGAACGCGTGATGAATGTATTGAAGCAGTCTTTCGAATTCATCATCATCGACGCTCCTCCGAGCCTGAACCTTTTGACGCTGAACGTGCTGACCGCAGCTACCAGCGTGTTGATTCCGGTGCAGTGCGAATATTACGCCCTGCAGGGTATGACCGAACTTTTCAAGACTATCCGCGAAGTCCAGAAGAACCTGAACGCAAACCTCAAGATCGAAGGTGCACTCCTCACCATGTACGATTCCCGCCTGAGCCTCTGCAAGCAGGTCGCCGAAGAAGTACGTGAAAACTTGAGCGACACCGTCTTCCAGGCAATGATTCCGAGAAACGTGAAACTCTCCGAAGCACCGAGCCACGGCAAGCCCGCCATCCTTTACGATGTGCAGAGCAGTGGTGCACAAGCGTACATGAAACTCGCCGAAGAAATCTTGAACAAGGGAAAGTAGTAAATGGGTAAAAAGTCTTTCGCATTGGGTCGCAGCCTCGCCGATATTCTCAAGGACCATTCCGCTCCGGCAGCTTCCGACATTCAACAGTCCAATCCACAATCCGAAGAAACTGTCTCCGAAAAATCCGAAACTGTTGATAACTCCCAGAAAGTCGTCGAAATCAACGTCGACCTTATCGACCCGAACCCGTTCCAGCCGCGTAAGGTTTTCAGCGACGACGAACTGGTCGAACTTGCAGAATCTATCGAACAGCACGGTTTGATCCAGCCGATCGCCGTCCGCAAGGTAGGCGACCGTTACCAGCTCATCAGCGGTGAACGCCGCACCCGCGCAAGCAAGCTTGCCGGACTCCCGACCATCAAGGCCCAGGTTTACGAAAACCTCGACGACAAGGCCATGGCCGAATGGGCACTCATCGAAAACATCCAGCGCGTCGACCTGAACCCGGTCGAAGTCGCCAAATCTTATCAACAATTGATCGATAATCACGGCTACACTCACGAAGATTTGTCCAAGATTGTGAGTAAGTCGCGTTCCGCAATTACTAACGCACTCCGCCTGCTCAAGCTGCCGCCCCAGGTACTTTTGTGGATAGAAGAAGGCAAGATTTCTGGCGGTGCCGCCCGCGCCCTCTGCAGCGACAAGATTCAAAACGCCGAAGAACTTGCCAAGCGCGTTATCGACGAAGGACTGAACGTCCGCCAGATCGAAGCCCTTGCCAGGGGTGAAGAACTTGTCAAGCAGCAGCCTGCCGAAGTGGTCGCCGAACCTGGGTCCGAAGACCAGCCGGAAGTTCACAAGCCGGAAGTCGAAGCCAAGCCGAAGCCGGAACTCAGCGCCGACATGAAACAGTTCGAGATGCGTCTCGAAACTTTCTTCGGAACGAAGGTGCAATTGAATCCCAGCGCCTCCAGCGAATCGAAGGGTACAATCGTCATTAACTATTATTCCATGGACGACCTCAACCGAATCCAGGAACTCATGGAACGCTAAATGAAAGGCAAGTACTATAAAATCCAAATTATCCCGGAAGATTCCAAGGAAATCAAGAGCTACCGTGTCAACACGAAGTGGTTCCTTTTCCTGAAAATCTTCCTGGTCGTGTTGGTAATCGGTTCCGGATTCCTCATCTACAATGCTGGTCGAATCACCAAAATTGTCGTGCAGCACGAAAAGATGCGCACCGCCAATGCCCAGCTCGCCAAGCAGAACTCCAACTACGAAGAGCTCTTTTCGAGAATCGACTCCCTCTGGGTTTTGGAAGAACGCATCCAGAATATCCTCGGCACCTTTATCGAAAACGATTCCAATAAAATCAACAGCCTTATCGACAAGAGCCGTTTCGCCCATACGCCTTCCGAAAAAATCGACGTCGATTACGAAGGCGGCTGGAAACCTCACGAAGACAAAGTCCGACTGGAACATATTCCGAACGTGATTCCGGTAGTCGGCATCGTAAGCAAGAAATACAACGAGATGGATGATCACCTGGGAACCGACTTCTCGGCGCAAATCGGAAATCCGGTCTTTGCGTCTGGTAGCGGAGTCGTAGAATTCGCAGGCCCCAAGAACGAACTGGGCAATACGGTCGTCATCAACCACCAGAACGGCTACATCACAAGCTATTCCCACCTCAAGGATATCCGTACCCGCAAGGGTCGAAATGTCGGAAAAGGCGAAATTATAGGAACCGTCGGTAACACGGGAAACAGCAGTGCCCCGCACTTGCACTATTCCATAACCAAAGACGGAAAGGAAATGGACCCCGAATTATTTATTAACTATTAAAAAGTTACATGCATTTAGTTACTAGTTGCCGGAATTTTTTTATAAATTCACTATAACTAATTCGAAATTTTTTATCGAGAGGAAAAAATGGCTACAAAAGAACAGGAAATTACCCAGATTGGCCACAGCGTGACAATCAAGGGCGACATCAGCGGCAACAGTGACGTCCGTGTCGCAGGAAACATCAACGGCAGCATCTCCATCGAAGGTGAACTCATCGTCGAACGCCAGGGTTATGTCGAAGGCGAAATCAAGACGACCACCGCCGTCATCGCAGGCTCCGTCAAGGGTAACATTGACTGCTCCGACAAGCTTATCCTCGAAAGCACTTCACAGTACGAAGGCAACATCAAGACCAAGCGTCTTATCATCCAGGAAGGTGCCGTATTCCAGGGCAACTGCCAGATGAACATCAAGCCTGTCGCTGCCGAAAAGCCGGCTGCTCCTGCAGTTCCCAAGAAAGAAGTAAACGCTCTTCTTTAATTAACAATAAACAGTTTGTTACTTTCCCCCTTTTAAAAGGGGGATTTTTTTTCATACAAATTTAGTGAAATCACACTTTTTTTAATTTTTTAAATTTGATAGACACTTTTTTGTAATTTAGGTTATATTCAAAGTTGGATGTCACCTTTTTAGGTGTTTATATACAATGGAGGTTTTTATGAAGAGACGAGTAATTGCGACCATGGCAATCACTTCGGCAATGGCTTTCGCAGCTTCAGACAATATCGCTCTTAATACCGGTCTTTAGTTCAACGGTACCCAATACAGTGTAGAGACTGGACTTAACTGCATCGATATCGATGGCACGGAATGCCACGGCTACTGGTTCGACTTTGACGATCGCGCAAACGACCATGGCGGCTCGTACATTCTTTACCCGTATTTCGATGAAGATAACAATTCCGCCCTTATCGCAACCATCGATAACCTTGGCTACCTGGCCGTCGAATACCACCTGGTCGATCCGACTACTACCGGACAGACAGCCGCATATCCGTACAATTTCGCCGGATTGGGATTCAAAATTGTCTATGACTACAATGAATCTGCAGACATCACCGAATTAGGCGGTCTCTGCGTAACCTATACTGCCGACCATAACGTCTTACTGCAAGTTGAAGATCCCAAAACCGCTTCCAGTGATGCACTCTGCAACGTCCCCTTAAGAGCAACCACTGCTCCAACAACAGTCAGCAAAGATTTTTCCGAATTCAAGCAACCCACATGGACAGCTACAAAAGATAAACTTTCCTCTTGCAACGAAGCCTTTAGCAAGGCCACGGCGTTCAAATTTAGGGTTGAAGGCGACGCTACTGAACGCGACGGAAGACTCCGCATTTTCGAAGTTGGTCCCAAAGGAACATGCCAAGGGGGCAAGCATGCTTCAACGAGCGAACCCGATAAATTCCGTTTCGATTTGAACAAAAATCATTCCTCCAGTTCATCGACACCGAATTCAAGTTCCTCTAGCGTTGCCAGGTCCGTAAATACCGGCATCTGGTTCAACGGTTCCGATTATCAAGTCAATACCGGTGCTGACGATATGTACGAATACGGCGTACATGATAATAGCACGATGGGCATCTGGTACGACTTCGACGATCGCGCAAACGATCATGGTGGATCGTATGCACTCTACCCGTATCGTGCCGAAGGCGATCCTGCTTCCTATATCTATCCGGAAATCGATAACCTGGGCTACGTGACTATCAAGTACCACCTTGAGGATCCCACACTGACAGGGCAAGAAGAAGAATACCTGTACAACTTCGTTGGACTTGCATTCAACATCGTGAATACGGAAAGGACACCGTTCGATATCACCGATGCACAGGGACTTTGCGCCACCTATACATCCGATATAAATGTAAATCTCGAAGTCGTCGACCCCTATAGTACAGACAAAAACGCCTGCTATATCACCTTGCCCAAGAGCAGCAAGGTAAATACGGTAAGCAAGAGTATTTCTGACTTCAAGCAACCGACTTGGACTCCAACTGCAAATAAACTCAATAGCTGCGCCCAGGCATTTGCCAAAGCCCAGACTATCAGATTCAAGCTTGACGGAGGCGCAAGCGCAGGAGACGGTCAGCTCCGCATCTTTGAAGTCGGCCCCAACGGAACCTGTAAGGGAGGCAAGGATATTTCTAAGAGCGAACCCTCGGTATTCGCCCATAAATCCGAAGGTACAAACATGCCGGTCGAACCGGGTGACGACATCGACTACAAGAAAAAATGCCAGACCTTCACGAAGGACGATTCCACGTACTTCTACTGCAACAACATAAAGGTATTCGCTGTCTACAACCCGTCCGAAAAGAACGAATCTGCGCAGTGCTCCCTGAAGAAGAAAAAAGGCAACTACAATGTCATTTGCAACGGAACAAATGTCGGAACCATCAAGAACAACAGCACGGCAAGCGTTCTCACCTGCACCGAATCTGATTCGACATTCACTTGCACCATCGAGGACGAATCCGAAGACAAGGTTGCCAGGAAATCGGCACCGTCCATGCTCTCCATCTATGTAAAAGGCCGCAAGGTAACCCTGGATGGATTTGGCGACAACGTGTACTACAGACTCTTCGACATGCAAGGTAACACGGTCGATAGCGGCTACACCAACGGAAACATCGACCTGAGCGATGTGAAGTCCGGAAGTTACCTGCTCAAGGTCAAGGGAAGCTTCGATATGACAAAGAAAATCACCTTGAACTAGACCCAACCTTTAGTACAAGACCAGGAACAAAATCCTGGTCTTTTTTTCTCAAAGTCAAAAAAAAGAAGAGGGAAAATCTTAATTCACACCTATACTATTAAACATCAAATATTTATATAAACGATAATGATAATTAGTAGGGTGAATAGTGGATAAAATTGTGAAAACGAAATCATAAGTCTATGACAGGCAAAAATTTATACAACTAAAAATGAAAAAAATAAATGTTGAAAACTTTCAATATGTTCACTTTTTTCAATGTTGATAAGTGTTAAAGGTGAGTTTTCAATGCCAATTCACAGGAGATGCACCAAATCATGTTGAAAATGCTATGATTTTGGTCACATTTGGCACAAAAAAGGAAAAAATCTGAAACATTGCATAGATATAATAGTTATATTGTACAAACAAAATGTCATCAAAGATCCTTAAAATAGGTCAGATATCCGATATTCATATCGGAAATGGGGACGAGCTCGTACAGGGAATCGACGTTTGTGCGAATTTCCGTAAGGCTCTCTATTCCAAGTCCATGCAGAACCTGGATCTTTTGGTGCTGTCCGGAGACCTTTCGGAAAATTCCGAGCCGGGCGCATATGAATATGTTGCCTCCCTGCTTAAGGATTATAAGACTCCTTATTGCATTATTCCTGGCAACCACGACGACCTCAATGTCATGCGGAAATATTTCGACCTCGAATCCGTGATCCACGGTGACAGGTGTTTTTACCGCTATGACCTCCAGGGCCGGACAATCTTTTTCCTGGATAGCGCCTGCGGCAATGTTTCACCGGAACAGTTGACCTGGCTCAAATCCGAAACGGCAAAGATCAAGGATGAAATCATCCTGTTCATGCATCATCCGCCTTGTTTTTGTGGTCACCGATTCATGGACTTGCGTTATCATCTTGAAAATATGGTCGAAGTCCAGAATGTTCTTGCCGACATCAAGAATTTGACTCACATTTACGTGGGCCACTACCATCACCAGTTCGAAGTGAACATGGGTCGTCAGATTGTGCACGTGGCGCCTGCAACTCAGTTCCAGATTGATCCCAACGTACCCTATTTTAATCTGAAAACGTCTGCTCCAGGCTGGCAATTGATTGAATGGGGCGAAAAATTTGTAGAAACTACAGTTTATTTTGAATGAACCCCTTGAAATTTTTAAACTAATTGACTAAATTTGGAAAAAATTTGGCGGCTTAGCTCAGTTGGTAGAGCGTCGGAATCATAATCCGCAGGTCTGTGGTTCGAGCCCACAAGCCGCTAGTATTTTGAAAAAGAGGCTGATATGTCAAGACGAATCCTAAAAGTGGCGTTGTTGATGATCGCCTCTTTTTTCGTAGCTCCGGTGTTTGTCGCTTGCGATAGCGCCGACGATAACGTACCTGAAATGAACCAGGTACAGGCATCCACTCCGAAGACTGTACCTATCGTGCAGGTCGATGCATTCACGGCTCCCAACACTTCGGAAATCTCTGCCGAAAAGGCAAGACTCTATGTAAAGGCTAGTGCCGCCCTCGTTGAACTCGGAGTCCGCTGGTCCGAACGTATCGACAAGGCGAGCGACACCGAAAAGATTCAGATTCTCAATGCCTACAATGTGGCCCGCGACCAGCTCTGTGCCCGTGTCGGTCTCGCCGGCATTGCCGAATACAACTGGATTACGAACGTTGCAGTTCCCGATCCGAAAAACAAGGCCACTTTCGAAGCTGCCGGAATGCGTACCGCGAACTAAGTTTTGCGGTAAGCAATTTAGTGTAATTAATACTAGATTCCCGTAATCAAAAAAGTTTGACTTGCGCCGCGCCAAAACATATATTTGGCGCGGTTTTTGGTGTGTTGTGGTTTTCCACTACGGGGTTAGAATGTACACACCAACTGATTACGCAACAACTATCTTGTTATTCAAGATATTCTGCATTGCAGGTCTTACGCTTCTCGCGTTCATTTACCTTTGCTGGTATTCCAAATTCTGGACAGACGAAGATTTTCCGGGCATGCGTCCGGAGCACAAGGTTATTCGTGCAGACTCTTCAAGTTTGGAGAATACATCTTGTAAAAGTCCCTGCCATGTTCCTTTACAAAGTAAAGTGCCATGTCGGCTGCACGATACAGGTCTTCGAATTTCTTACCGTGTTCGGGAAATACGGATATTCCTATTGAAATTGAAACGTGTTTTTCTAAAGGCTCGCCCGCGAAAAGGTGCCTTGCCTTATCCGAAATTTTTGCGGCAAGCTTGATTGCGGTATCAGGCTTGATATCGCGCAAGTATACCATAAATTCGTCACCGCCGATACGTCCTGCGATATCCATTCCCTTGAATGAATTGTGCAGAATGTTTCCGATTGCCGTGAGTACGCTGTCACCTGCGGCATGACCGAATTTGTCGTTCACTTCCTTGAACTCGTCCACATCGATCATCATCAAGGCTCCGCGTTCATCGCAATGCCTTCCGATGGTACTTGCAATTTCGCTTTCGGTTTCCTGCTTGTTTAGGAGTCCCGTGAGCGAATCCGTCTTGGAACGTTTTTCGAGTTCCAGCTTGAGCGACTGAATTTCTGTCACGTTATTGATAAGCGCGATAATTCCGCTAACTTTACCGTCGTCATCAAAGACCGGACGCTTGATGAGTTCCAGGTATTCGACTCCGTCTTTACCTTGTTCCTTGATGACATAGTTGGTGCCCTTGCCCGTGCGCAAAAGTTCCTTGTCGGATTCCATGGCTTTCTTTGCGTTTTCCTTGTCTTCGCGGATTTCGATATCCGTCTTTCCGCGAATAGTCCAGTTCGGGTCACCTTCGGTATGCAGATGGTGCCAATAGTGCGTTGCAAAAACGTACTTGCCTTCGGCGTCTTTCAGGTAAATGTTCGATGGCAGTTCCTTCAGGATTTTTTCGACTTCCGAGAACGTTGCCGAGTCCTTGCCCCTGATCGTATTGTTGATTCGGAGCATTATCAGTTCTTTATGGAACGGCGGTTCAAAAAAATCGTTTGCACCGGCTTCAATGCAGGCAATGTAGTCACCTGAATCTGCAACTGCAGAAACGGCAATGTTCGGAATTCCCACAAAGCGCTTGTCTTCGTTCAGTTTTTTCTGTAGCCAGAATCCGCTTTGCTTGCACATTTCCACATTGAACAAAACGGCAGAAATGTTGTCGTGCTGTCTGTCTACCAGCTGTAATGCTTCTTTTTCGGAATCCACGTCGATAATGGGGTATTCTTCCGAAAGCATGGCGCGGAATTTTTTTAGGGCTGGGCTATTGATTTGAACAAGAACGAGCTTACGCTTCGCGATAGGCTGAACTACCTTCGCGTCGTAAATATTGGAAATATTTTCGTTTTCAAGTATCTGCATTTTCCCAACACTCTGTTATATAGATATATAAATTTTTTTATAACGGTAGTCAAGAATCTATTCCAATTTGGAATAGATTTCGGGATTGCAGCTGTAGAAGCGCCGGTGTGTCCATCCATACCAAAGTGCGGGTTTTTCGGCGATTCGATTTTCGAGCCAGCTGTTGAATGCTTCGTTGACGCTGTTATTTGCCGGGGAGATTTCAAGTGCGTGTAGGATTTTTTGTGTAGCAGTTTCTTCGAGCCAGCAAATGAATACGGGAGTTTCCGGACGGTGCCTTAATAAAAAAATGGGCAGCGGATTGACGTGTACCTGTTTCCCAAGGAACGTGGACGTGGCAGCGCTTTCGATTCGGCTGTCCTGGTCCATCAAAAGGCAGAATAGATTTTTTTCGTCGATGAGTCGCAAGAACTCACGCGGGTTCTTGGCGTTCACGGAATAATTTACTTTGTCTACAGAACGGATTCTGTTTTCGACAATATGGTTGAGCCATGCAGGTTTTAGTGGAATGTAGCTTGCCTTGAGCGGAATACCCAAGCGGCAAAGCCAGGGGCCAATCGCTTCGTAGTTACCATAGTGTGCGGTCAGGAATATTCCGCCTTCGCGCATCTTGTTCAGTACAGGTTCACTACCTTCAGATAATTTATATGTAATGTTGTTTTTCTCGAAAGGATAACTGCTAAAATTATGCGGCAATTTCTTGAATGAACCGAAGTCAAAAAGGATATCGCTGACATGGCGAGAAAGATTAGAAATAATTTGTTTATATTCTTTAGTATAAATTGTTATAGACGGATTGGAGTGTACAAAGTTAAGATTAGCTTGTACGACATTGTGCTTCCAGCCTGATACAAGCAGGAACCTGTAAAGGATTTTCTCGAAAATGTAGCCGGGCTTGAACAATGTAAGTTAGTCCTTGTCCGATTTAGGCTTCTTTTTGTGAGAGTCGTTGGCGGATTCGCTGAAGGGGAATACGAACCGTCCGCGGAGAACGCAACCGGGGGCTCCCGGATCGCATTCCTTTTTCCGCTTGTTGCAGAATGTGTTTCTCAGGTGTCTGCATTCGTAACTCATATATGGAATTATAGAAAAGAACCGGGTAAAAAGAAAAAATGGCTAGAAACAATGCCTATGATTGGCTATAGTCAAAATAAATATGTTAATAGAATGTTGATAAATTGATTATTATGTGGATATAGAACAAAAAAATGGAAAAAAGTGAAAAAAAATGAAAAAAATGCGCAAAACCACTTGACAATCGTCACAGAAAGTTCTATAATTGGCCTCACCCTCGAACGAGAGAGCTGAAGAGCTCAAACGAACGAGAACGGAGGCCCGCGAGGCCGCCGGGAAGATTGAAGGAATCGGAGATGTGCTTAGTGACGGGTCCAAGAGATTTCTTGGAATAGTCAATTATACGAACGTGATTAACGGGACCAAGACTTTAAAAATTAATGAAGAGTTTGATCCTGGCTCAGAACGAACGCTGGTGGCGTGTCTTATACATGCAAGTCGAGCGGTCCAGCAATGGATA
>JAEEGH010012682.1_pt1 | contig 18831 bp, 8 predicted proteins | sample 9134181 | NCBI WGS metagenome assembly JAEEGH01 (sample SAMN16246544, study PRJNA631951) | gut metagenome | biome: gut microbiome; feature: rumen; material: DP-attached | host: Bos | place: Iran: Karaj | collected 2018-10 | reverse complement strand
TGGATGTTCACCTACGGCAACCTCGCCATGCGTAAGGCCCGTGCCAACTTCGCCTCCAACTTCTTCGCCTGCGCCGGCTTCCAAGTCGTCGACAACCCAGGCTTCAAGACCTTGGACGAAGGCATCGCCGCCGCCCGTGAGGTGAAGCCCGAGATTCTGGTGATCTGCTCCTCCGACGAGGAATACGGCGAAGGTAACGCCCTCAAGATCTACGAGGAGTTGAAGAATGACACCATCGTGGTGCTGGCCGGTAACCCCGAAGGCACCGCCGACATCCTCAAAGAGGCTGGCCTGAAGTATTTCATCCACGTCAAGAGCAATGTCTTAGACACTTTAACGGAGTTCCAAAAGCAATTAGGTATAACAAAATAATTAGTAAAGAGGTTTTCGCGCCTCGAAGAGGCGCAACCTCAATTACCCCACATAAGCAAAGCGCAGTGTGGGGAGAAGAAAGGAGAAAACAATGAAACCCAACTATAAAAACATCAATATCAACGCTATACCTAAGAACAACGGTATCATCCTGCCTAACGGCGAGCCTTGGGAGACCCACGAGCATATCATGGTGAAGCCTGCCTACACCGAGAAAGACCTCGAAGGCATGGAACACCTCAACTACGCCGCTGGTATCGCCCCCTTCCTCCGTGGACCTTACTCGACAATGTACGTGATGCGTCCTTGGACCATCCGTCAGTATGCCGGTTTCTCCACCGCTGAGGAGTCCAACGCCTTCTACCGCCGTAACATCGCTGCCGGTCAGAAAGGTCTGTCCGTGGCCTTCGACTTGGCCACCCACCGTGGCTACGACGCCGACCACGAGCGCGTCATGGGCGACGTGGGTAAGGCCGGTGTGAGCATCTGCTCCGTCGAGGACATGAAGGTCCTGTTCGACCAGATCCCGCTGAATAAAATGTCCGTCTCCATGACCATGAACGGCGCCGTGTTGCCGATTCTGGCCTTCTATATCGTCGCTGCCTTGGAGCAGGGTGCCAAGTACGAAGAGTTGCAAGGCACCATCCAGAACGACATTCTGAAGGAATTCATGGTGCGTAACACCTATATCTATCCGCCTGAGTTCTCGATGCGCATCATCGCCGACATCTTCGAGTTCACCTCGCAGAACATGCCGAAGTTCAACTCGATCTCCATCTCGGGCTACCACATGCAGGAAGCCGGTGCCACCTCCGACATCGAGATGGCTTATACCTTGGCCGACGGTTGGGACTACCTCCGCACCGGTGTCAAGGCTGGCTTGGACATCGACGCCTTCGCACCGCGTCTGTCCTTCTTCTGGTGCTCGGGCATGAACCACTTCATGGAGATTGCCAAGATGCGTGCCGCACGTATGCTGTGGGCCAAGATCGTGAAGACCTTCAACCCGAAGAACACCAAGTCGCTGGCCCTGCGTACCCACACGCAGACCTCGGGCTGGTCGCTTACCGAGCAAGACCCGTTCAACAACGTGGCTCGTACCTGCATCGAGGCTATGGGTGCCGCCCTGGGTCACACCCAGTCGCTGCACACCAACGCCTTGGACGAGGCCATCGCCTTGCCCACCGACTTCAGCGCCCGTATCGCCCGTAACACCCAGATCTACATTCAGGAAGAGACCAACGTCTGCCGTGTGGTCGACCCGTGGGCTGGCTCCTATTATGTGGAGAGCCTCACCAACGAGATCGCCCATCGCGCTTGGGGTCACATCCAAGAGGTGGAAGCCATGGGTGGTATGGCCAAAGCCATCGAGACGGGTCTGCCGAAGATGCGTATCGAAGAGGCCGCTGCCCGCAAGCAGGCCAAGATCGACTCGGGCCGCGAGACCATCGTCGGTATCAACAAGTACCGCCTCGACCACGAGGATCCTATCGAGACCTTGGAAGTTGACAACACCGCTGTGCGTGAGTCGCAGATCAAGCGTCTGAAGGAGCTCCGCGCCAACCGCAACGAGGCCGACGTGCAGCGTTGCCTCGAGGCCATCACCAAGTGTGCCGAGACGGGCGAGGGCAACCTCCTTGCCTTGGCCATCGAAGCTGCCAAGTGCCGCGCTTCGCTGGGTGAGATCTCCATGGCTTGCGAGAAAGTCGCTGGCCGTTATAAAGCCGTCATCCGTTCAATCTCAGGAGTGTATTCTATGGAAACGAAAAACGATGCAAGATTTGAGGAAGCCTGCCGTAAGGCCGACGAGTTTGCCAAGTTGGAAGGCCGCCGTCCGCGTATCATGATTGCCAAGATGGGTCAGGACGGTCACGACCGTGGCGCAAAAGTTGTTGCCACTGGTTATGCCGACATCGGTTTCGACGTCGACATGGGACCTTTGTTCCAGACGCCTGCCGAGGCTGCCAAGCAAGCCGTCGAGAACGACGTCCATATCTTGGGCGTGAGTTCGCTGGCTGCCGGTCACAAGACCCTCGTGCCGCAGGTCATCGAGGAGCTTGAGAAGCTGGGTCGTCCCGACATCATGGTCACCGTGGGTGGCGTGATCCCCGCGCAGGACTACCAGTTCCTCTACGACCACGGCGCTGTGGCCATCTTCGGTCCCGGCACGGTCATCAGCGATTCAGCCATCAAGATGCTGGATCTGCTGATGGAGGCCCGCAAACAGGCCTGATTGTAAAGACGTTGCACGCAACGTCTCTACAGTGTGAAAATGGAAAATCCCGTCATTCGTGGCGGGATTTTTCATTTGTGTAGATTGTCATTAATGGTCTTGCGCAACTGAATGACGGCTTCATAATTTGCATCAATCTTTTGGCGGACAGCCTCAGCATTGAAAGGCTCGAAAAACACGGCATCGGCTTTCATCACGTCGCGCTTGTGTGCATCGAAATAGAGGGCGTCGGCCACTTCCTTGGCCTTTTGGGGTTCGCCCTCGCTCAGGTAAATGTAGGCTAAATTGAGATAGGGATACACATAGTTAGGACTGACGCGGATGGCTTCCTTGAGGTAAAACTCGGCTTTTTCAAGGTTGTGTGCGGCATGGTATTCAACCAAACCAAGGTCGTTGAGGTTTTCCTTGCAATAAGGAGCTTCGTGATAGGCCCTTAGGAAACTGTTGATGGCCAGTGGATTATTCGTCTGTTTTTGTGCTTTGCCTATATACCAATGCACGGGCAGCCCCACAGGGTCGATGTTATAGAAGACCGAAAGGGCTTGGTTTCCATTGCGTTCCACGGCTTTCCAGTCGTTGGCTTTCAAGGCTTGCTGCATCTTGAAGGTGTTGCGGTCGCCGTTCAAACGGAACCCTCCAATGGTGATGAGTATGACTGCAACGGACAAAAACACAATGTTCCAGTCTTTGCCAAGGGGTTTCTGCTTGCCGTTGGCGATGATTTGGAACAGACAAGCCATAAGAATGCCATTCCAGATGATGTGCTCGATGCGGCTGTTGGGGAAGTCGAAGAGGGCATTGACGCTGCTTCCGACGAAGAGGCTCAAGGCGATGGCACCATAGAGGAAGTCTTTCCTGCCTTGTGTTTTGCAGAGGGCGAAGAACGAAAGAACGACCAAGGAGACAAGGAAAGCAACGTAGAGAAGCAGTCCGAGGTAGCCGGTTTCGGCCAACAAGCCGAGATATTCGTTGTGGGGCTTGGTGAAATTGATGTTCCACACATCGGCGCGGTAGAGACCTTTGAGGCCGGTTTCGGGAAAATCGATTTGCCAGTTGCCGATGCCGCAGCCCGCCACAGGATGCTTGTCGGCAATGCGGTAGGTCTTGTCCCACAGCAGGCAACGTTCGGCCAACGAGGAGGTACTCAGCACGTTGTGTTCGATTTCGCTCTTTTCCGAGGTATGCGGCACGGAGCGGTCGGCAAACCATCGCAGCCCGATGGTGAGGAAGGCGTAGACAATCATTATGGAGGCAACAACGGTGAATCGTAATCCTCTTTTGACACGCTTTGCGTTATTGACTTCGTCGAATGCAGAGCATTTGCGAGCAAAGCGAAGCAATCCAGAACATCGTTTTTCTGGATTGCTTTGTCGTTCCTCTTCCCAATGACGGGAACGCGTCAACAGCAAAACCGCGAAGCAAACAACGGCAGCAATCATACCCAGCATCACCGCCCGCGATTTCAGCAGGACGACGAGGGCGACATTGGCGACAAACACGACGACTGTGAGCCACCCCGGCAGCTTGCTTTCAAAAATGGAAAAGGAAGTGAGCAAAAAGCCGGAAAGGATAAACAACATGATGGCCAAAAGGTTCTTGTGCCCGCTGATGCCGCTCACGCGGTAAAGCTGGTCGAAGCTGAAACTCTCGACGAGATCAAGTTGGACAATGGTAAAGAACAGATATACGGCCAGAATGATGGCTGCACTGATCCATAATGCCTTTTGGGTAGGTTGTTTGTTGGTCGACAAAAGGCTGTAAAAGACGATGACAATGAGCGGAGTAAGAAGTTGCGTGGAGAAAGCGAAAACGGCTTCGGCGGTGTTGGTGGCCCAAAGTATGGAACAGCCGCAGAAAAGGGTGAAGAGCAAATAAACGTAAAACACAGGGGTGTTGGGAACCCTCCAACGTTTCTTGCCAATGAGGGCGAAAAGGAACAAGATTGCCAGACCTATTGCAGTGGCAATAAATCTGGCAATCAAGAACTTGTCGTAAAGATTGGGTAGCCATACAAGGCTGCAAAACGCAATGCCCAAGGCGATGCCAACAATAAATGTTTTTCCGCCTTTCATCGCTCAAAATCAGTTGATGTCGATGGAGACGACGTTGCCATACTTGATGCTGTCGGTCTTGTAGCGGGCGTAGCTGCGGATGTAGTATTTGGTGTGGGCCGACAGGTTGTCGATGTAGCTGTCGAACTCATACCAGTGCCAGTTGCCTGTGGGTGTGGCGGCGGTGGTGTGGAAGTCCGACTCGAACTGCGGATATTCGTTGTCCTTGCTATAGCAAAATCCAAGTTGGTCAACCACTTCTGGCATCGTACACTCAATCCTTCCGTGGGCAATGGTGTAGTAGCTCCAATAGTATTCAGGTTCAAGGGTTTCAAGGTTGATGATAAAGGGCATCTCGGGTGTGGTGAGGCTGAGGACTTCGCCATAGAAGTAGGCAGGTTGGTCGTCCGTATAATACTCTACGAATGCGCGGTAATAATACTTTGTATTGGGGGTCAAGTCGTAGCAACACACTAAGTAGGAGTCGGTTTCGCTGTCGTAGTAACCGGTTTTAATGCCTTCGCAGTTCTCTAAAGTGAGGTCGGGGTTGGTGCTGTAGATTAGGCCGGCTGTGTAGTTGGTCACGCCGAAAGGCACGATGGAGTAGGCAGCACAAAAACTCTCATAGGTGATTTCCGTGGCCTCCAAGGTGGTGACAGGTGAGGCCGATGGCGCATCGGAACCCAAGGTGGTGAAGGTCTTCTCGTCGCCGTAGCAGTATTCGGTGCCGTATTTGGCGAAGCCACGCACATGATACTGCGTGTTAGGCTCAAGGCTGGCGATGAAGCATTGGTAGGGCTGCGAACACCTGTAGGTCTTCGCGCATTGGCCGTCGATGGTGGGGGTTCCTGTTTTGCTCCAGCATACGCCGAGTTCAAGCAGCAGTCCGGCATCGTCGGCGGTCACTTCTGCGCCAAGTGTGGCTGTGCCACTCGTGATGAAGGCGGGGTCGGCGGTGGTGACCACCACATTTTTGGTCACCTGTTGCGGGTCGTCAACGGGTTTGCATGAGGCCAAGGCCAAAAGCATGGTCGCTGCTATCAAGGTTAAGGTCTTTGTCGTTTTCATATCTGTAAGTTTTTAATATTCAATGTAAAACACTTGTTTGTCGTCGGGGGCGTAGGCTTCGTACATGGTTTGTAGGATGGGGTACTTGTCGCTGTCGTACTGGTAGGCATAGCGGATGGTATCGGCGTCATCGTCTTCCTTCAAAATGATGGAGGTCACGTTGTTCTTGCTGAAGACGGTGTGCCCGTTGGTGAAGTTGATCAGGTAGTCTTCAAGTCCGCCCATGAGTCCGTACCAAGGGCAGTTCTTGTCGTCGTATTGCAGCAGGAATTCCATGTATTCGCCGTCACCCGTAAAAACGAGTTTGCTGATGTTGTCGCCATTCCACGTCAGCAGCAGGGCTACGGTGAAGGTTTCTTTCGTGTGGCGTTGTTCGGCCATCCGTTGTTCGCATTGGGCGATGCTTTGGCAGATGTTGGGAGGCAGCAGGTGCGACAGGGGATTGAGTTGCAATTTTGCGCCTTCTTTTTTATAGGAGTCGAAATAAGTGCCGGTCATCTTGCTGATTTTGTTGCCATCGTAGCTTATCGCCCAAGTGCAGGCGATGGCGTTACGGTAGAACACGGTAGCCGATTTCAGGTGGTCGCCGTCGTATTCGTAGGTGATGTACTCGGAGTTCGTGTAGTTGTCGACGCGGGTGATCCTGTTGTTTTCGTAGGTGAAATTCTCAATCCACTTGTCGTCTTTCTTGAAGTCGTAGTCCGTATAGTGGGTGATGGAGCTGAGCTTGTCGCCGTTCCATTCCCAATGTTGGAAAGGCTCTTTCTCCGCGTTTCTCCACGAGTAGTAAATCTGCTGGATTTTCTTTTTCGAAGTGTATGTTCCGGTTTTGTCTTTTTGGCAGGAGGTGAAGGAGGCTATCAGAAGCAGTCCCAACACGATGCGCAATGGTTTGATGTTTTTCATGTCTTTTTTATTTAGTTTCACTTGAATGTTTGCTGCAAAAGTAACACATTTTCCCTTTCATGGTGCATCACGAAAGGCCATTACAAACTTTTCAGAGAAAAACTTTCTTAAAATATTGATAATAAGAAAAGTACGAAAAACGCTTTACAAACTTTTCAGGGTCTTATTTCAGCGTTTTCAGCCACTTCCACTGGAAAATCAGCATGTAGAACACGCCTATCGTGATAGCAGCGTCGGCGAGGTTGAAAATGGGTCGGAAGAAAATGAAATGTCCGTCAGGGCCGAAGAAGAAATCGGGTAGCCAGGTGGCGTTTTCTCTCGCCACGTCGATGATGGGGAAATACAGCATGTCGACCACACGCCCATGCAGCCAGCCGGCATAACCACCACCGTCGGGGAACAAGGTCGCGATTTGCGTATAGGTGCTCTCGCTGAAGATGCGCCCATAGAACACGCTGTCAATGATGTTGCCCATGGCACCCGCCGTGATGAGGGCGAGGCCGAACAGCACGCCAAACTTAGTCTCTTTCTTCGACAGCCGCACCAGCACCCAGAACAAGGCCACGATGGCCACAATGCGGAACAGGCTGAGCGCCAGCTTCAGGAAACCGCCGCCACCCAGCCAACCAAAGGCCATGCCATTGTTCTCTATGAACAACAACTTAAACCAATTGCCGATGACAGGGGTTTCTTGACCGAGGACCATAGTGGTCTTCACCCAAATCTTGAGGATTTGGTCGAAGAGTAGGATGAGGAAGATCACCACAAACGACCACCAAAGGCCGCGGTTGCCCTGCTTTTTCACTTTTTCTTCAGTTTGACGTCGAGGCAACGGGTGGTGATGGGCACGCAGCGGAGACGCTCCTTAGGGATGAGGCGACCAGTCTCACAGCAGATGCCGTAGGTCTTGTTTTCGATGCGCATCAGGGCAAGCTCCAGGTTGTGGATGTACTTCTCTTGACGGGCCACCAGACGGGCGTTTTCTTCTTTCTCAGCCACGGCATAACCTTCTTCCAAGATCTTGAAAGTGGGGGCTGTGTCGTCGGTGCTATGTTCACCGCCTGAGAGGTTGGCCTGCAAGGTCTCCAAGTTAGCTTTGGCCTGTTCGAGCTTTTCGAGAATCAGTGCTTTGAATTCCTCAAGGTCTTCGTCGGAATAGCGCACTTGCGGAGTTTTCTTGTTGTCGTCCATAGTAGTATAGGTTGGTTTATTTCTTTTGAATCTTCAGTTTCACATTAATGCCTTCCACGAGTTCCTCAGCCTCCACGCCCTCTAAGGCATCCACCTCGGTGATGGTGGCCAGGGTCTCGTTGCAGATGTAGTCGCCGTATTTCGCCACGGCGTTGTTGATCTTATCGTTCTTCTCGATGAGCAATTCGATGCGGTCGGTCACCTCAAAGCCTCCCGTCTTACGGAGGTTCTGCACGCGGTTGACGATCTCACGGGCGAGGCCTTCCTGCATCAGTTCATCGGTGATGGTCATGTCGAGTGCCACGGTGAGGTCGTCCTGTGAAGTGACGGCCCAGCCGGGGATGTCTTGTGTCGAGATCAGGGCATCTTCGAGGGTCAGTTCGACGTCGATGCCGTCCACGTTCAAGTGGGTGCCGCCGTTCTTCTCGAAGGCATGGATCTCATCTTGGCTCATATTGGTGAAGTAGGCCTGAATTTGTTTCATCTGTTTGCCGTACTTCTTGCCCAAGGTCTTGAAGTTGGGCTTCACGTTCTTCACCAGGATGTTGTTGTCGGGCGAGAGGAACTCGATCTCCTTGATGTTGACCTCGCTCTTGATGAGGTGCGACACCTTCTCGATCTGTGCTTTCATCTCCTCGTTGGCAACGGGAATCATGATCTTCGACAGGGGCTGACGCACGCGGATGTTGGCTTTCTTACGCAGCGAAAGCACCAGTGAAGAGATAAGTTGTGCGGCTTCCATGCGCTCTTCTAAGGCCTTGTCGATGAAGGTGGTGTTGGCGACGGGGAAGTCGGTCAGGTGGACGGACTCGGCCTTGTTGCGGCCCGTGACATTGTTCAGGTCGCGGTAGAGCTGTTCGCAGAAGAACGGCGCAATGGGCGAGCCGAGGCGTGCCACGGTCTCGAGGCAGGTGTAGAGGGTTTGATAGGCCGACAGCTTGTCGGTGTTGTCCTCGCTCTTCCAGAAACGGCGGCGCGAGAGGCGCACGTACCAGTTGCTGAGGTGGGCGTCGACGAAGTCGGCGATGGCGCGACCCGCACGGGTGGGCTCATAGCTTTGGTAGGCGTTGTCGACTTCGAGGATGAGGGAGTTGAGTTCCGAGAGGATCCAGCGGTCGATTTCGGGACGCTCCTTGATGTCGATGTCGGCCTCTTTATAGTCGAACTTGTCGATGTTGGCATACAAGGCGAAGAAGGCGTAGGTGTTATAGAGAGTGCCGAAGAACTTGCGGCGCACCTCGTCCACGCCGGCCTCGTCAAACTTCAGGTTGTCCCAAGGCTGCGAGTTGGTGATCATATACCAACGCACGGCATCGGCACCATATTTCTCGATGGCACCAAACGGGTCGACGGCATTGCCCAGACGTTTCGACATCTTGTTGCCGTTCTTGTCGAGCACCAAGCCGTTGGAGATGACGTTCTTGTAGGCCACGCTGTCGAAGCACATCGTGGCGATGGCATGCAGGGTGAAGAACCAGCCACGGGTCTGGTCGACGCCCTCGGCGATGAAGTCGGCGGGGAAGGGAAGACCGGTCTTGTCGCCCATGTAGTGGTATTGGGCATACGGCATGGCGCCGCTGTCGAACCACACGTCGATGAGGTCGGGTTCACGGAACATCTTTTTGCCACTAGCGGAGCAGAGGATGACGCCATCGATATAAGGTCTATGCAGGTCGAACTTGGTGTAGTCGTTGCTGGCATAGGGGTTCTCTTTCATGAAGCTTGCCTTGATGGATTTCTCGATCTCGTTGCGGAGCTCTTCGACGCTGCCGATGCAGATCTCTTCCTTGCCGTCCTCGGTGCGCCAGATGGGCAGCGGTGTGCCCCAATAACGCGAACGCGACAGGTTCCAGTCGACGAGGTTTTCTAACCAGTTGCCAAAACGGCCGCTACCGGTGGCCTCGGGCTTCCAGTTGATGGTCTTGTTGAGTTCGATCATGCGGTCTTTGAGGGCCGTGGTCTTGATGAACCAGCTGTCGAGGGGATAGTAAAGCACGGGTTTGTCGGTGCGCCAGCAGTGCGGGTAGTTGTGCGTATGTTTCTCACTCTTGAAGAGCTTGCCTTGTTCTTTGAGGAGCATCACGATGTCGACGTCGAGGCTCTTGTCCTTCTCGGTCTTGGTGGGGTCGTAGGCGTTCTTCACGAACTGGCCGGCATAGGGGCGATAGGCCTCCACGTCCATGCAGTTCTTGACGAACTCGGGATCGAGGTCTTCGATGCGGAAGAACTTACCCGTGCGGTCCACCATAGGCTGCGGCTTGCCGTCCTTGTCGATCATCTGCAAGGGCGGGATGCCAGCGGCGGCGGCCACGCGTTTATCGTCGGCGCCGAAGGTAGGGGCGATGTGGACGATACCGGTACCGTCCTCGGTGGTGACATAGTCGCCAGGGATGATGCGGAAGGCGCCTTCGCCTGGGTTGACCCAAGGAATCAGCTGTTCGTATTCAATGCCGACGAGGTCCTTACCTTTGTATTCGGCAATGACTTCGGGGGCCTCCTTGAACATCGTCTCCACCAAGGCTTTAGCCATCAAGATTTGGCAGGGCTCTTCGGTGTAGGGATGCACAGTCTTCAGCAGCACGTAGTCGATGTTCGGGCCCACGCAGAGGGCAGTGTTGCTCGGCAAGGTCCACGGCGTTGTCGTCCACGCAATGGCGTGTGTGTCTTTCCATTTTTCGCCTTTCAGTTTGAACAAGGCAACGCAAGTCAAATCCTTCACGTCGCGGTAGCAGCCAGGCATGTTCAGTTCGTGCGAGCTGAGGCCGGTGCCGGCAGCGGGCGAATAGGGCTGGATGGTGTAGCCTTTATAGAGCAGGCCTTTGTTGTAGAGGTCTTTCAGCAGGAACCACAAGGTCTCGATGTAGTCGTTGGTGAAAGTGATGTAGGGATCGTTGAGGTTGACCCAGTAGCCCATCTTGCGGGTGAGGTCGTCCCACATGTCCTTGTATTTCATCACCTCCTCGCGGCAGGCGCGGTTGTAGTCATCAACGCTGATCTTCTTGCCGATGTCTTCCTTAGTGATGCCGAGTTTCTTTTCCACACCCAGTTCGACGGGCAGGCCGTGGGTATCCCAACCAGCCTTACGCACCACGTGTTTGCCTTTCAGGGTCTGGTAGCGACAGACGACATCCTTGATGGAACGTGCCATCACATGGTGGATGCCCGGGGTGCCGTTAGCGCTCGGCGGACCTTCGAAGAACACAAAGGCATTGTCTTTGTCACGGTTGTCGAGGCTTTTCTGGAAGGTGTTGTCGGCTTCCCAAAACTTACGGATTTCATTGGCTGTCTCAGTGAGATTCAGCTGTTTATATTCCTTGTAGTTGCTGTTCATAATACAATATAGTATCCTAAATTGAGGTGCAAAAATACGAAATCTTGGTGAATGAGCGACATAAGTGTGAAAAAAACCATTATAGACGGCCTCAACAGGCATAGATCCCATGCCACCGCACTGCCCAGCACAGGGATGACATACCTGTTGAAGCCTGCTTTAACCATAGTAAAAGCCAGCCTTCCATGTCATTCCGACATGGGCAAGTGGGGGAGAGGGAATCTATGGAAGGCGGTTCATGAAGCAATACCTTTAATGTACGGCTTCAGAAAACATAGATCCCATGCCACCCACAGTCCAGCGTAGGGATGACATGCTTTCTGAAGCCTGCTTTAACCATAGTAAAAGCTAGCCTTCCATGTCATTCCGCCAGCCGTGCATGTCAAAGCCCCGCTGCATATGTCATTCCAACTGGGGCTTGTGCGATAGAGGGAATCTATAGGCAGCGGGAGTAGAATAAGAATCTATACGCGGCGGTACATAAAGCACAACCTTGATTATTGTACGGCCCTTGAAGCTATAGATTCCATGCAACCGCACCACCCAACGTAGGAATGACATAGCTTCAAGGTCCTATAATCCCGAAGGGAATCTCATCCTTCCCTTTCCGCGCAAAACATGGTCAAATCACGCAAGGTGTCGACGATTTCTGAAGAAGGAAAGCTGTCCAAAGATTGCAAGGCCTTTTCATAATAAACGGGCAGCAAAGCCTGGGCCTGTTCTGTGTTTTCACTGTCGAGGATGTCGTCACGTATTTGGAACAATTGGCCGAAGAGGAGGCCAAAGTCTGCGATGTGTTGGACTTGTTCGGGTGTGGCCTTCACTGAGAGTGCACCCGCGACACAGCAGGAACGCATCAACATGGCGGTTTTGCGAGTGATGATGTCGAGGTAATCCGTCCAAATAACTATGTCATTCCGATGGGAATCTATGGGTGTTTGGGCGGATTTTGAAGGCATAGATTCCAATCGCACATCCTCTGCTTGGAATGACATGCCTTCAAAAGCTTGGTTTTGCATCAATTCCCCTTCGCTCATGGCGGCGGTGGTGCGCAGCATCTCTTGCAGGATGGCATGGTCGTCGGGGTTGGCAAGGAGCAGCATGGCTTTGGCCAAGAGGAAATCGCCAGCTAATACCGCTGAGAGGTTGCCGAAATGCGCTTTCACTGAGGATTTGCCCCGACGTTGGTTTGCATCGTCCACCACATCGTCGTGGATGATTGTCGCGCTGTGCACCATCTCCACAAAAGTGGCCGCACGGATGGTCTGGTCGTTGACCGCACCGAACAGTTTCGCACTGAGTAGCACCAAGATGGGGCGCAAGCGTTTGCCTTGTGAATCAAGCACATAACGTATGATGCTGTCCATAGGCTCCGTCTCAGCGTGCAAGGTCTTTTCGAAAAAGGCCTCAAACTGCGCCAACTCGGCAGTGATGGGGTGAATGATATCGATCATTTTTTTCACGGCTGCAAAAGTAGAAAAAATAGGAATACATCTCTAAACAAAGGAATCCGAAAAAATCCGAATGTTTTACGGCTAATTTCTGATTAGTTCGGTTAGATATTGAACATTATTTGCACGATATTTGCTATTCTTACGTTATTGTTCAAAACGCATCATCATGAAACGCATTGGAATCATCATTGCCACCATCACTTTAGTGGCTGTCGGCGTGCTGGCTTTTGCCATGCCAAGCAGGAACCTCGCTGACAACCCCGACAACCCCAAAACACCGAAAAACAACTACGAGACTATGTGGAAAATAGTAAAGGAAAACCTTGAAAAGAACCTGCCGGAATCGGCAGAAAAAGAACTAATTGCCATCGAGGAAAAGGCCTCGAAGGACAAGAACCAGACCCAACTGCTGAAGACCTGGCTCTATCGGCAAAACATCATGCAATTTACTGTGGAAGAAGACCCGCAACAGGCCTTCATTCAATATGCCGAGACAAAAATCGGGCAGTTGGATGAGGTTCACGACGCCCTTTTGCACGAGGAAATCGCCAAAGCCTATGCCAATTATCTGGAGTCAAATGAATGGCGCATCAACGAGAACTTGCCCATTGACGGCGACCTTTCGAAGGTAGAGATGAAATATTGGGACAAGGAGAGTTTCCGCACGCGCATCAATCAGCATTATGATGAAGCCCTCAAACCCATCGAGGCCTTGAAAAAGGCTAAGACAGAGGATTTTATGGTTCTGTATGAAAACAAGCACAACAACGAGGAGTACATTGAATATGAGGCTTCGCTGTTCGAGTTTATGTTCCATCGTGTGGCGAATTACTATCAGGAACAATCCGATGCCGACGACGTGGAAGGCAATACCGATGCCTGGTGGCTGCCCGCCAAGGACTTCGTGAAAGCCGACTTGGGCGAGACCGACAATCCGCTCAACAAATGCCTGAAGATCTATCAGGACCTTATCGCCTACAACCTCAAGCAGAAAAATGAGGATGTGCTGATTTACAACGATTTCAAGCGCTTTGGATTTGTGAATGGCATCCTACAAAAGGATGCACAATATCAGGTCGCAATGGAAGACTTGAAGGCACAACACAAGGACAACCTGCTCTCCGCTGAAATCACCTCGCTGATTGCACGTAATATGATGAACCAATATGAGAGCAACAGCAGCGACAGCACCTATTTCGACAACTACAAGAAAGCCAAGACTATATGCGAAGAGGCCATCGCCAAGTTTCCGAAATCAACAGGTGCAAAGAACTGCCAGAACCTCATCAAACGCATCGAGGAGCCGCAAATCGACTTGAGTTTGAACCAAGTGCAGCTGCCCAACGAAGCCATCCCTGCTGTTTTGGAATACCGCAACACGACCGCACCTTATTATAGGATTGTGAAGGTCAGCGAGAAAGAGTTGAAGAAACTAAACGACATGAGAAAGGAAGACCTGCTTAAGGAGTTGGCCAAGCAGTCATCTGTTGCCGAGCAGGAGCTCTCCTTACCTGCCGAAACCGACTACCGTCAGCATAGCACCTTGATTGCCTTGCCTGCTTTGGAGCGTGGTATCTATTTCCTGACCGCCAGCACCAAGCAAGGCATCAAAAGCGATGGTAAGACTTTGATTCTCAACTTCCAAGTGTCTAACCTTGGTTTCATCACCGACAAAAAAGACAACAAGATGACTGTGGTGACCGTTGACCGCAAAACGGGGAAAACCGAGGAAGGTGTCACTGTAGAGGTATATCGCCGCGAGTGGGACTACAAGGCTCGCGAATACAAGACCACCATCCTTGCTACACCGAAAACTGACCGCAACGGCAGGGCAGAATTGGCCAACACGGGCAACGACTCTTTCAGCATCAACCTCCGAAAAGGTGATGATAACTTGCTGTCGAGCAACTATTTCCACCTTTATGAACGTTATAAGAACAATAGCGAAACCTTTAGTACTAGACTTTTCACCGACCGTGCCATATACCGTCCTGGTCAGACGGTCTATTTCCAAGGCATCGTGACGCGCCGTCAAGCTGAGGATTTGAGCCTTGTGAACGGTTACAACGAGAGTGTCTCTTTCCGCGATGCCAATTGGCAGGAAATCAGCTCGGCCAACTTCAAGACGGATGAATACGGTAGCTTCAGTGGCTCCTTCGTCATCCCCACCGATAGGCTGAATGGTGTATTCCACCTCAACGCCAAACAAGGCAGTACCACAATCCGCGTGGAGGAATACAAACGCCCGACTTTCGAGGTCAACTTTGAAAAGCCTAAGGAGCAATACAAACTCAACCAAGAAGTTACAGTGCGCGGCGACGTGAAGGCTTATGCTGGCTTCGGCTTGGATGATGTGGAATACAGCTACCGCGTTATCCGCAAGACATCCTTCCCTTGGCGTTGCTGGTGGTGGTGGTACCCGACCGTCGAGGATGAGCAAATCACTTACGGTAAGGCTCGCACCGACGAAGAGGGTAAATTTGCCATTACTTTCAACCTGAAGCCTTCGCTGAGCATCGCACCCGAGAAGCAACCCGTCTTTACATATGAAATCGAGGTGACTGCCACAAGCAAACAAGGCGAAACCCATGCCGACACCTACAGCATCCGCGCTGGCTACAACGAAATCGCCATCAGCACGGACTTGCCATCAGAAGTTGAGAAATCTGAAATCGGCAAATACCAAATCAGCGTGAGCAACCTCAGCTGGCAGCCTGCCAAGAGCCGCATTTTGAGGAAGATTTACCGCTATGAGGATGCCGCTAAGATTAACTATTTCGAGGCCATGTCTGAAATAAAGGAAGCATATTTAAAGCTTGATAGGCAGTTGCTTAGCGATACAGAATTGGCTAGGTTGTTCCCCGAATACAGCTTCTACGACAAGCAAAACAAGACTTTGGTCGATGAGGCCAACATCACCGTTGATGACAAAGCCAAATTCTACGACGGTAAAGCCTTACAACCCGGAAAATACGTCGTCGAACTGACCAGCCTCGACGACCCATTGGCGAAGGTATCGGAACAGTTCACCGTGTTTGAGAAAGATGCCAAGAAACTGCCTTTCACCACGATGGAATGGAAACACCTTGACAAATCAACCGCCCATCCTGGCGATGAAATCCATTTCAGCATCGGTAGCTCTGCCAAAGACGTAGATATTTGGGTGCAGTTGCTCCATGGCGATGAAATCCGTTTAGACAAGAAAATCAATGTCAGCAACGGTGTGCAGTCTTTATCTTATAAGGTGACCGAAAATGACCGTGGTGGTCTCTGTTGGCGTTATGCCTTCGTAAAAGGGAACTGTTTCAATGCTGACTTTGAATATGTTTCCGTACCCTTCGACAACTACGATTTGGATGTGAAGCTCGCTACCGCGCGCGACAAGCTCAGTCCCGGTGCGGAAGAGACCTGGGAAGTGACCGTCAGCGACTACAAGAAAAAGCCCTTGGAAGCTGCCTTGTTGGCCGGAATGTATGATGCCTCGTTGGACGAGTTTGAGCGTAATCACTGGTGGTTCAATATGTCGCCTTCGGGAGTTCACAATTCTAGTTTCGGCACCGATGGCCATGGCTTCACCTCGTCCGCCACGGGTTTGGAATACTTCTATTTCGCCGAGCTGTTCAACTTCAGTCTGCCTTCCGACGCGCCGTTCTTTGATTTTGGTTATGGCTTAGGGATGCGCCGCACTAAAGGCGGCAAGTTCCTTAGCGGCAGAGTGATGTATGACAATATGGAAGTGGTGGAAGAATTTGCTGCACCTATGGCAGACGGAGAAGCCAATGTTTCAATGATGAGGGAGATGGCTGTTGCTGATGAAGAGATGGTTGAAATAACGAAACAGGAATCCCCCTATCCTTATGAAACGGGAGGACAAGGTGAAAAACCTGAAGAACTCGCCGAACCCACCCTCCGCGAGAACTTTAACGAGACGGCCTTCTTCTTCCCGCAGCTGCACACCAACCAAGATGGCAGCGCGACCTTCAGCTTCACCATGCCCGATGCCCTCACGCGCTGGCGCCTGATGCTGATGGCCTACACCAAGGATCGCAAGACGGGCAGCAAGGAATACACTTTCACTTCTTCCAAGCCGGTGATGATCATGGCCGACATGCCGCGTTACATGTATGATAACGACGAGTTGTGGTTCGTGGCCAACGTCATCAACACGGGCGACGAGCCTGTCACTCCGAAAGCAAAACTCGAAATCTTCGATGCTTCCACGATGCAACCAGTCAATATCTTGGCTTCCAATGCCTCGATACCAATGGAGACAATCCAACCGGGTCGCAGCAAGGAAGTGCGCTGGAAGGTAAAGGCTCAGTATGACTTGGAACTCTTGGCCTTCCGCTTCACGGCCTATGCGGGTCAGTTCAGCGATGCCGAGCAGCATCTCTTGCCCGTGCTCAGTAGCGAAATCTTCATGACGCAAACCTTGCCCATCACCGTAAAGGCCGAAACCGAGCAGACCTTTGACTTTGAGGCCATTGCCAACCCCGACAGCCATGAGCGCGACTACAGCCTGACACTCAACTTCAGTACCAACCCTGTGTGGTATGCCGTGCAGGCCCTGCCGTATCTGGCCAACATCAGCACCGACCGCGCTGAAACCGCCTTCTACGTGTTTTACGCCAACACGCTCTCATCCTACATCGCCGACAACATCCCGAACCTCTTGAATTACATCAAGAAGTGGCAGATTGAGACCCCTGATGCCTTGCTTTCGCAACTTGAGAAAGACCAAGACTTGAAGGCCATTATGTTGCAAGAAACGCCGTGGGTGTTGGAAGCCAAGAGCGAGACCGAGCAACGCAGCCGCATTGCGACCTTGTTTGAGGTGAACACGCTCCGTGGTCAGCAAACCCGCGCCTTGCAACTCATCCAGCAAAAGCAGAAATACAACGGTGGCTGGCCGTGGATGGACGGCATGCCTGAGAGCCCGTATATCAGCACTTACATCCTGAGTGGCTTCGGCAAGCTACAGAAGATGGGTGCCTGGAGCTCACTGAGCAAGGCTGACCAAAACACGGCGCAGAGCATCTGCGACAAGGCCGTGCGTTTCCTTGAATACGATGTGGCAGAGACCTATCGCTATATGAAAGCCCATAGCAAAGGCAAGGATTGGCCCATTGGCTCCAGCACTTTGAACGAGCTTTACGCTTTGAGTTTCTTCAAGGAGCAGAACGCTGACAAGGACTTCGCCAAGGCCAAGGACTATTACCTCAAGAGCCTCGACAAAGAATGGACTTCGTTCAACTTCAACCAACGCTCAAAGGGTGCTTTGGTGCTCTACCGTAACGGTAACGAAAAGACTGCCAAGCTGATGATTCAGAGCTTCAAGGAGTGCGCCCAGAAGAACGAGCAAATCGGTATGTACTGGCCGAAGAAATACTTCAGCTTTGAGTCGCACATCGCCACGCATGCCAACATCATGGCGGCCTTTGCCGAAATCGACCAGAACCAAGAGATGCTTGACGAGTTGCGTGTGTGGCTGCTCACTCAGAAGCAGACCAACAAATGGGAGAACTCGGCTTCCACCGCCGACGCCATCTACGCCTTGCTGATGCGTGGCAGCGACTGGTTTGCCGAAGGCAAGGAAGTCACCCTGCGTTTTGGTAATACCCCCGTCAGCACCGAGGGTGGTGTGGCCGGCACGGGCTTCATCCAGCGCCGTTGGAACGCCAACGAGGTGACCCAAGACATGCGCCAGCTCACCGTGAACAACCCGACCCCGCACTTGGTATGGGGTGGCCTGTTCCGTCAGTATTTCGTGCCGATTGACGAGGTCAAGAGCGACGAATCAGGCTTCACCATCAAGCGCGAGTTGTTTGTGGAAACAGTGACGGATAAGGGCAAAAAGTTGGTTCCTGTGGGGACGGCGTTTCGACAGGCTCAACGACCTGCAGGGGCTAAGGTCCCTGAGCCAGTCGAAGGGCCGACCCTAAAAGTAGGCGACAAGTTGACGGTGAAAATCACATTCACCAGCCAGCAGGACATGAGCTTCGTTTTCGTGAAAGACCTCCGTGCGGCAGGTTTCGAGCCGATTGAACAGATTTCTCATTACGAGTACAACGACCGCATGAGCTATTACCAGTCGAATACCGACACCGACATGGAGTTCTTCATCGAGTTCCTGCCCAAGGGCACGCACCAGCTGGAGTACAGCATGTTCGTCACCAAGGAAGGCTACCTCAACAACGGCTACGCCTTGATCCAGTGCCAGTATGC
>JAEEGH010012678.1_pt1 | contig 18834 bp, 15 predicted proteins | sample 9134181 | NCBI WGS metagenome assembly JAEEGH01 (sample SAMN16246544, study PRJNA631951) | gut metagenome | biome: gut microbiome; feature: rumen; material: DP-attached | host: Bos | place: Iran: Karaj | collected 2018-10 | reverse complement strand
GAAGGGCTACGGTCATGTTCAGATCCGTAGAGATAAAAATGCTATAAAGAATAAATCAAGAAGGTAAGAAACCTAATACAAAACAAAAGATTATAATTTAGAGGCGATATTCGCCTCTTTTTTGATGCAAAAAATCTTTATATGTTTATAGTAAATGCACTTAATAAAAAACAGGACCACAACTGCAGTCCTGTTTAGAAATGTATAAAAGAATTACTTTTTGATAGATTTCATATAAGCAAGATATGTTAAGAAACCAAATACAATAACGTATATTAGAGATGCCATGCTAAAATAAGAATATTCACCTACAAGAGCCTGAATCTCATCAATAAGGAAGTAAACTGCTCTTAAGCCAAGTGCTATAGCAATCATTAAAAAGTTCTCTGTTCCAAGAAGCATAAAGAAGAAAAGATAGAAAGCTATTTTTACTAAAGTATAAAACCAGCCCAAACTAAAACCCGGAATGATCAGCTGTAATACCATAAGAGCACCACATGCTAAAGTGACAGGAAGTGCGTACATCTGTAAAGGTGCAAGTATTTTGTTGTTACTAAAGTAATTTTTTAGTGATTTACATACATTTTCGAAACCCATTATTAGTTCCTCCCATAAACTATATTTTTTGTAGCGCTTAAAGTATATCCTAATATAATAATGGATACAAGTATCAGATATTGCTATTACATGATGTAAGGGTCAAAAGTTATTTCGATTCGAGCTTGCTCATTAAATAGTATCAATCACTTTACCTTGCGCTCTCCTGCCAGAACCAGTCGGTAGTCTTCCAGATTCTTTTTAAGAAGCACAGGAATATTAAGCTCATATGGGCATTTTGGAAGACATGCGCCGCAGTTAACGCAGGTATCAATCTTGGCCATCTCGCTCTGCCAATAATCAGAAAGCCATGAATCGCTGGGTGCTCGTCTTAGCATCAGTGACATTCTATTGCACTGATTGATCTGAATTCCCATAGTACAAGGCATACAATATCCGCAGCCTCTGCAGAAATCACCCATGAGCTCTGCTCTCTCACTTTCTATGAAAGCCCTGATCTCATCGTCCATAGAAGGGGTTTCATCCATATAGGAAAGCCACTCGTCAAGCTCATTGTCTCTCTGGATGCCCCAGATAGGTACAGCGCCTTCAAACTGTGATATAAAAGCCATGGCAGCTTTAGAATTAGTAATAAGTCCTCCTGCAAGACCTTTCATACCGATAAAACCTACATTATGCTCATTGCACATATGTATGAGCTCTATCTCCTTATCAGATGCCAGATAGCTCATAGGATACTGAACTGTCTCGTACAGATCTGATTCTATGATCTCTTTAGCAATTCCAAGCTTGTGAGCAGTTCCGCCTATATGTTTGATCATGCCTTTAGCCTTAGCTTCCTGCATGCACTCGTACATTCCGGTTCCATCACCTGGCTTATAGCACTGGCCCATGAGATGAAATTGGTATACATCGATATATTCAGTTTTTAAAGTTGCAAGTGATGTCTCAAGATCTTTCCAGAAAGCTTCAGGAGTTTTGGCCTGAGTCTTTGTGGTGATCACGATCTCATCTCTTTTTACATAGCCATCTCCAAATGCTGCGCCAAGCTTCTCTTCACTGTCGCTATAAGCTCTTGCTGTGTCAAAAAATCTCATGCCGCCATCGTAAGCTTTTCTAAGAAGCGCTACAGCTTCGTCTAATGACACTCTCTGTACAGGAAGCGCTCCAAAGCCGTTTTGCGGAACGCATATGCCGGTGCGTCCTAATGTAACATTTTTCATAATCTTCTCTCCTTTTAAAATCTCTTTGCCAGATATATCTTTTACTTAAGATGTTCTTAATTGCCATTTGTATTCATACTATTACATGTTCATCCCTTCTACAATATAAACGCTTAAAGATTTTTACCCAAATTCTTATCCTGTAAATATGAAAAAACACCATATTTTTCATCAAAAACAGTATATGAAAATATATGTTAAAATATATTCTGACAAAATAAGAAAAGAGGGAAAATGATGAAGAAAACACATGTTTTCAGGACTTTAAGTTTAGTCCTTGCCGTTGTCATGTGCACATGTCTTTGCGCCTGCGGAAGCGGCCTTCGTTTCATGTTTGGAACAGGCGGAACTGCAGGAACATATTATGCATATGGCGGAGTTCTTGCCCAGTATATGAAAAAGTATGCGGGCGTTCGCGTTACTGCCGTATCAACAGGCGGTTCTAAAGCCAATATTCAGAGTATTCAGGATGGCGATTTCCAGCTTGGATTCACACAGTCAGACGTTATGTCTTATGCCTGGTACGGAACCAGAGCATTTGAACAAGACGGTGCTACTCACGATTTCAGAGTTCTTGGATGCTTATACGCTGAAACTGTTCAGCTTATCACAATGGATCCGGATATCAGATCCGTATCAGACCTCAAAGGTAAAAGCATTTCAATAGGTGAAGCCGGATCAGGCGTTTATTTCAATGCGCTTGACGTCCTTGAAGGCGCCGGTATCACACTTGATGACATAAAACCCCAGTACCAGTCTTTTGAAGACTCCAAAGAGTCTCTTAAGGATGGCAAAATAGATGCAGCCTTCATCGTAGCAGGTGCGCCAACTACTGCTATTACAGAGCTCGCTACAACTAATGGCGTAAAGCTCATCGGAATAGACGGCGATCTTCGTGATGGCATTATAGAAAAATGCCCTTACTACTCTGCTTATACAATTCCTGCAGGAACCTACCCCGGACAGGATGAAGATGTAGAGACAATCACAGTAAAAGCAACAGTTATCGTATCTGCTTCACTTGACGACGATGTAGTTTACGACCTTACAGCAGCCATATTTGATCACATAGATGACATCACTCTTGAAAATGCCAAGGGCTCAGAACTTAATCTTGAAAATGCAACAAGCGTAACAGACGTTCCTTACCATGAAGGTGCTGCTAAGTACTACGCTGAGCATGGAATCACAGTAAGAACGGAGGAATGATATTTTGAGTACTAATAATAATGATCAGACTAAAGAATCGAATATCTTAAATGCCTCCGCAGCTCCAGCGCAGACACAGACAGGAGGCACTGACATCGATTCTGTAATGCGCAAATATGACAGAGAGTCCAACACCAGAATCTGGACCGGAGTTCCAAAGATAGTCGTTACAGTTGTCCTTGCACTCTTTTCACTCTGGTGTATTTATGTAACTCTTTTTGCAACCTTCCTTGAAGAGATAAGACTTACATCCTTCATGGCACTTATAGTCCTGATGGGATTTCTTATCTATCCTCACAAAAAAGGCCTTACAAAGCCTAACTACATTCCAATCGGCGATATGATCTTCATGCTCCTTGGAACTGCATCATACTTATACTTTACTTTTAATGCTAATGATATTATCAACCAGGGAACAAGATTTGAATGGTACCAGATCATAATAGGTATCGTTGGTATCGCTGCCCTTGTAGAAGTTACAAGAAGATGCGTAGGTATGCCTATTCTCATCGTAGCAGCATTCTTCGTTATATACGCTCTTACGATAGGCCTTACAAACCCAAGCTTCCCGGGGAGAGTCAGATACCTTGTACGTAACCTCTTCTATACAAAAGGCGGAATCCTTTCTACACCTGTTAACGTATGTTCCAAGTACATTGTAGTATTCATTATCTTCGGTGCATTCCTTGAAAGAACCGGAATCTCAAGCTTTTTTATCGAGCTTGCAAACAGCATTGCAGGTAGATTTGCAGGTGGACCTGCCAAAGTTGCAGTTATCTCTTCTGCCCTTTGCGGTATGGTATCAGGTTCATCAGTAGGTAACACTGTAACAACAGGATCAGTTACGATCCCTATGATGAAAAAGACAGGCTACAAGAACGAATTTGCAGCCGCTGTAGAAGCTGCTTCATCAACAGGTGGTCAGATCATGCCCCCGATCATGGGAGCTGCAGCCTTCCTTATGGCAGATTTCATCGGCGTTCCATATTCAGATGTAATAAGTAAAGCCGTACTTCCTGCAATCCTTTACTTCTTTGGAATATTTATTACAGTTCACCTTGAAGCAAAGCGCCTTAAACTTACAGGAATTCCTAAAGACCAGCTTCCAAGCTTCTTTAAGCTTATAAGGAAGATCTATCTCCTTATACCTATCATCATGCTGATAGTATGGGTATCAGGTAACTACATGACTATGCAGAAGGCCGCATCACTTGCCATCATCCTCTCTATCATAGTCGGCTTTATAAATAGAGATGCAAAGCTGAATCCCCGAAAGATCCTTGATGCTCTTTCATCAGGCGGCAAAAGTGCTATCACAGTCGGCGCAGCCTGCGGCGTAGCCGGAATCATCTCCGGAGCTATCACAATGACAGGTCTTGCCAACGAACTTATAAACGCTATTGTAGGAGTAGCTGGTGATAAGCTTATCATCGCACTTGTACTTACAATGCTTTGCTGTATCGTACTTGGAATGGGCGTACCTACAACAGCTAACTACTGCATCATGGCAGCTACAACAGCTCCTATCCTTATCAGAATGGGTGTTCCGATCGCAGCTGCTCACTTCTTTGTATTTTACTTTGGTATTGTAGCTGATATTACTCCTCCTGTAGCCCTTGCAGCTTACGCAGGCTCTGCTATTGCTAAGTCCAACCCTATGAAGACAGCATTTACCGCTTCAAGGCTTGCCATAGCAGCATTCATAGTTCCATATATGTTCTGCTTAAGCCCGGCGCTTCTTATGATCGATACAACACCTCTTGCAGTTGCCCAGATAAGCATTACAGCTGTGTTCGGTATATTCGGACTTGCTGCAGGCCTTGAAGGCTACTGTTTTACCGATATGAACAAGATCACCAGAGTACTTACAGTTGTCGGAGGACTCCTTCTCATCTATCCGGGTCTCCTCACAGACGGAGTCGGACTTGTACTTGTAATCGGCTCACTTGCATTTCAATTTATTATGTCAAAAAAGACTATTAAAGGCGCGGAGGCATAACTATTATGGATAACCTGAAATTTCCTGTAATTACGATCGGTAGAGAATATTGTGCATATGGACGTACTATCGCCGGTATTCTTTCTGAAAGACTCGGAATCCCTTATTATGATAAGGATTTTGTGAAAAAAACTGTTATCGAAAGCGGCTTTTCAGAAGATGAAGTCAACTCTGAAGGAGAAAGCCTCTCTTCTTTATCTCTTTTTATAGAGCATTTCTTAAATGGAACAGCTGCTTACAATTCTTATGATGACATCTTCAATGCACAAAAGCACGTAATCGTAGATCTTGCCCAAAAGCCCTGTATCATCGTAGGCCGCTGCGCTGACTTTGTACTTAAGGAAGCAGGCATTAAATCGCTTGACGTATTCCTATACGCTGAAACAGACTTCAAGCTTGAACGTGCAGCCCAGCTCCATCCGGGAGTAGATGACGCTCACCTTAAGAAGATCATGAAAAAACAGGACGAACTTCGCCGCATTTATTATAAGCACTATACAGGTCATGACAGCTACGATTTCTCTAACTATGATCTGTGCCTTAATACAGGTATTATCGGCGTCGAGAAGTGCGCTGACATTATCGAAGAAATCGTCAAAGGCGTTTAAGGTCAAAAATTACAGGATGTAGTTACGACATGTACAGAAAAACATAGATGCTTTTCTGTGTTGGACGCTCATATCCTTTGAAATCTATGATCTAAAATCAAAGCTAAATAAGAATTACCATTGGAAAAGGGACACCGAAACGAATCCGGTGCCCCTTTTCCTTATATAAACTAATTTCTCATACCCGTCTTAATGATATAAAGTATATACCATTTATAATACTTTATAATTACCGGTATACCTTTACTTCTTATGCCGCCTCTTCTTTTTTCTTAAATGCCTTTACAAGTATCAGGCAGCAAAGTGCGATAACTACTGCATCTGCAATGTAGAGGATAACCTTCCATACCGGCAGCTTATTGGAATAGTTCTCTTCATAATATGCACGGCTGTTAGCTACTACATACAGAGCATTCTTAGCTGACTGTCTCATAGCCTGCTGAGCTCCGTTTGTATCTCGGAACTGAACATTATTGGTCTGAGTCGGATAGTTAACAAGCATCATATCTGTACCATTTCTGATAGCCTGATCTGATGACATGTATCCATATACACCAAAGTAGTCAGTAAGTACAAATCCCTTAAAGCCCCATTCACCTCTAAGTACGTCCATAAGAAGTTCAGAACATCCGCCTGCCCATCTGTTTCCAATATAGTTAAAGGAAGACATAACTGCAAGACAGCCATAATCCTTTACACAAGCTTCGAAAGGTCTTAAATAGATCTCACGGATCGCCTGCTCATTGGACCATGTGCAGAGCATATCAAGACGATTCTGTTCCTGATCATTAAGTGCAAAGTGCTTCATGTAAGCATATACGCCATTTTCCCATGCACCTGCTACAGAGTTACCTGCAATATATCCGGATATAACGCCATCTTCTGAATAATACTCAAAGTTACGTCCGGCAAATGCTGTTCTGTGGATATTCATAGCAGGTGCATACCAGCCTGAAGTATCCATTTCATCAGCCATTACACCAATATAGTAACCAAAATCATGAGCCAGCTGCTTATTAAAGGTAGCTGAGATAACAACACCTACAGGGAATCCAAGTGAACCAACGCCTGTAAAGTTGTTATTGATAGATGAAGGTCCGTCGCAGTCATTTGTACGGATCTTACCAACACTGTCAATAGAATTGGTCTGGTATCCGCCAAGTGAAATGATATCGTTCATTTCATCAAGTGTAAGCTGATCCATGAACTGATCCCACATAGGATCATCCTTGTCGATGCCTACCATGTCTTTTAACTTAATACCATTATCAGCTCCTGTTGTGATGGCAGCTGCATTTGGATCTTCATCGGCAGCAGTTGCTTCAGCAGTAAGATAATTACTGATGTTGTAGAAAGAAGCCTTAGCTTCATCTGTCATATTGTAATCTGTAGGAGCTTTGACTGCGTCAGCATAGTTTGCAAAGCCATCTGCTCTTGAAAGATAATTAACTTCGCCTTCTGCAAAGTCAAATCTGTTAGTTACTTCTGTCTGATCAGAGTTACGGCCCTTGATCTCAGAAGCTACTGTATAAGTCTTGGAATCGATTATATTATGAGAATCTTTATTAATGGAAATAATATAATCTCCTGCTTCAAGCACATACCCCTTAGCATCCTTGTAATCATAGGAAGCCATATCTTCAAGGTCAAAAGATACTGTGATAGTCTGAGAAGCTCCCGGTTCAAGAATATCTGTTTTCTCAAACTGAACAAGGTTTGCAGATGCCTTTTCAATTCCACCGTTTGTATACGGAGGATTGAAATAAACTTCAATAACGTCTTTTCCTGCTACGCTACCTGTATTTGTAACAGTTACGTCAAATGACAATGTTCCATCAGATTCTGTGATCTCGCCCATCTTCTGATCAAATGTTGTATAGGAAAGGCCATATCCAAATGGATACTGAACGATCTTATCATAATCTATAAGGCCTTCAGCAGCTGCTGTCTCATAGAACTTGTATCCAACATAGATTCCTTCTACATAGTTAACGAAAGATACATAGGATGTTGATTCAACACCTGTAAAGCCTGTTGAAGTATAAGACATATCATCCATGTTCTTATAATTGAAGTCACCAAAGTTATTCCACCATGGTGTTTCTTCAAAATCATATACGTATGTATCAATAAGTCTTGCAGAAGGATTAACTTCTCCGGCAATGATCTCTCCCAGAGCTTTCATACCAACGTGTCCCTGGCCTGCTGTCCATAGAACGCCTTTGATCTGCGCATAATCTTTTACAAATCCAAGTTCGAAAGCATTAGCTCCGTTATAAACAAGGATAACCTTGTCAAAATTCTTACATACAAGATCGATCATCTCTTCTTCTCTGTTTGAAAGCTGAAGATAGTGATCACCTGTATCCCAGTCATTGCCTTCATTTAATGAATCGTCATAAGTACCTGCAGTATAGGTTGTTCCATCCTGGAAGGAGCCATCTACTACAGCCGGCATATTAGCTGGAAGGTCAGCTCCCTCACCACCTGAACGGCTGATAACGATCATTGCTGTATCAGAGAATTCTTTTGCATTACTAATAAGAGAATCTGTATAAAGAGATACGTTAGGTTCCGGAAGTGTCCAGTCCTGAGCCCACATACCAACTTCAGGTCTGTCAGCCTTATAATCTGTATAGAACTGAGTTAGCTCAGCGTTAGTCTCAATTCCTGCATCCTTCAAAGACTGAAGTATATCAGTTGTAGCATATGCATTGTTTAAAGCACCTGATCCTGCTCCGCCAAGGATAGGATTAATTGATGCCCAGCCAAATACATTGAGCTTATCTCCCTTAGCCATAGGAAGAATATTATCGTCGTTTTCAAGAAGCGCTATACCCTCTTCGCCTATCTGAACTGCAACCTCAGTAGCTTTGTCAGATGTAGCTTTTGAAATAGTGCCACTGCCTGAAATAAGATCCAGCATAGTACTCATAGGCCCTGTACAGATCATGTTGACTACTATGCAGATTCCGGCAAGAAGAGCTACCAAAAGACAAGCTTTTGTTCTTCTCTTAGCCGGCTGCTTTTTCATAGCCTTGCCGACAACGATCCTTAGGATGATCCAACACACTATGATTATGCCAAGCGCTATAAGATAAGGTTTTAGTGTATTAAGGACATTAAGCACATCATCGAAATTAATAGCTAGCATATAGATTAATCTCCTTTCTTAGCTTCTCCTTCTGGGAATATAATCTTGTTAACAAAAAAGAATATAACCATCGAGATACCACCATTTAGAACTACAGTTCCTATATTGTAAACAAAATCAGGTACAAAGTGGCCTGCAACAGCTATCCATACACAGTTTATGGAGTTGACTATGCAGGTGATGATAATAAAGGCGATTACATACCACATAGCCTGGAAGTATATATTGCCCTTACTTCTGAATACAAAACTTCTTTGGATCGGGAAGTTGATGCACTCACCTATTACCATAGCTACCATATAGGCCCAAAAATACCTCATACCACCGCTTGCCTGATCGTAACCTATGATATTCCATAAGAATTCTATTCCAAACAGATTCACAGGAATACCGGGCCATCCATAGTCGGTTTCAGGCATGAATGAAAAGGCTTTAGGCAGAAACTGAAGGATAAAGTACTTAAAGACCGTGATCAGATTACTTACGATCACGAAAAGTCCTCCTTCTCTGATCCATTTAGCTGCAACAGGATGCTTATCTGCAAAGCTGTTCCAAAAATTCACTTAAACCTCCTTTTCCGCAAAACATTTGCTTTTGTATATCATTAAGATAAACACCTTACCCGTTTATCTTCTTTTCGTATTTCTTATTAGCACTGCTGTTCTTGAAATATCCCTTAATTACTCTTCCAAGACCACTCCAGAAATGTCCGTTCACGATCTTAACAATGCCGCTTACCATCTCCCTGCTGACAGCTCCTCCTGTCATCTTGGCCATGGCTCTGAATGGCATATTATATATAAAAAGAATATTAAGATCAGGTTTACCTGCATCTTCAGCCTTCTTTTTCATCTTTGTAAGCTTCTTATATACAAATCTTGCAAGGCCGCTCTTTGAATAATAAAGCTGACATATCGCATCATTAGGTCCCAGCTCGCCGCTCCATTTGCCAAGAGGAATAGAATAGCCAAGAAGAGTCTCAAACTCTTTATCCGGAACCTGCTGAATATTGCAGCCATAATAGTGCTCCATATCGCTTTTTACATAAGGATATTCAGTTGTTGTACCGTTAACATGAAGACTATCATTAAGGACGATATCATTAACGTTCCTGCCGATCATGATATCGTAATCGCCTTCTTCAACCTCCCATTTACCGGTCTTAACGTTCCAGTATCTGAAGGTCTTATCATCAAAATCAATTCTTACCTGGACGCTCTGTCCTGCAGGAATAAATACTTTTTTAAATCCCTTTAATTCTTTTGCCGGCCTGAATACATTGGCATTTTTAAGTCCCACATATAGCTGTACAACCTCAGCGCCGTCCATATCACCAGAATTTGTAACTGTCACGGTTACGCCCTTTTTACTCACCATAAGATCTGAATAGGTAAAAGATGTGTAGGAAAGGCCAAAACCAAATGGATACAGAACAGGCATGTGCGCTGTATCATAATACCTGTAACCAACATATATACTTTCCCTATACTCAGAAGTACGCTCAGGACTTGGATAATATCTAAAGCACGGAGTATCCTCAAGCCTTCTCGGTATAGTCTCTGCAAGGCGTCCGGACGGATTTATCTTACCTGTTAAAAGATCCATAGTAGCACCGGCACCAGCCTGGCCATTCGGATGCAGATGCAAAAGAGCCTTGAAATAATGATGCCAGGGCATTTCAATAGCAGAACCTGCGCTTATGATACCTATGAGATTTGGATTCACCTGACCAAGCTCCTGCAAAAGCGTGATCTGGTTCTGAGGAATACGCATATGCTCTCTGTCTAATCCTTCAGACTCACTGATCTCATTTAGGCCAAAGAAATATAGAACAACATCTGCTGTAGCTGCCAGATCTACAGCTTCTTTTTTCATGGTTGCATCTTCTTCGCCATTACGCAGGTATCCTCTTGATGTACCGACGATCTGAAGGTCATAAGAAGATGCTATTTCAGTAATTTTCTCGCATTTTGTTGGTTTTACAAGGGAAGAGCCTGCGCCCTGATAGCGCCGTTCAAAAGCAAAATCGCCTATGATGGCAACTTTTGTCTTTGGTTTAAGAGGAAGTGTCTGATTTTCATTCTTTAAAAGGATAGCACTTTCACAGGAAGCCTTTCTTGCAAGGGCATGATGACCCTCTTCATCAAAAGTCTCCTTGTGATCTTTGGCATTATTACTAAGCTCCATTACAGCTGTAAGGAGGTTATCTACTCTAAGATCTATCTCAGCTTCTGTGATCTTGCCTGATTCTACGGCTTCTATAAGCTCTCTTGCAGAATCAAGACCGGGATTAGGCATTTCAAGATCAGATCCTGCCTTAACACCCAGAGCATGATCATTAGAAGCTCCCCAGTCAGTTATGACGATACCATCAAAGCCCCATTCATCTCGAAGTATATCTTTTAGCAGATGCTCATTTTCGTTTGCATATGTTCCGTTGACCTCGTTATAGCTGGTCATAATAGACTTTGCATGAGCTTCTTTTACAGCAATCTCAAACCCTGTCAGATAAATTTCCCTAAGGGTTCTTTCATCAATAACGCTGTTCATAGCCATACGTCTCATTTCCTGGCTGTTTACAGCAAAGTGTTTTGGACATGAATATACGCCATTTGACTGGATTCCTCTTGTATAGGATGCAGCCATCTTACCGGCAAGATATGGATCTTCTGAGAAATACTCAAAATTACGACCGCATAGAGGACTTCTTTTGATATTAAGACCAGGTCCAAGAAGCACGTTAACGCCCTGCGCCATAGCTTCCTGACCAAGAGCATCGCCGATCTCTCTGCCAAGCTCTTCATCCCAACTGCTTGCAATAGTTGCAGCTGTCGGGAAGCATGTAGCAGGAAGGGATTCGTTAAGACCAAGATGGTCTCCGGCACCTGCCTGTTTTCTTATGCCATGAGGGCCATCAGAACAGAAAACAGAAGGAATACCAAGCCTTTTATAATCTCTTGTCTGCCATTCGCCTTTGCCGCTCAAAAAGGCTGCCTTCTCTTCCAGAGTCATCATGCTTATGATATCGGAATTCTTCATACAAGTATCTCCATTCAAAAACTAAATGAACATAACAAAATAAAGACCGCATATATATTATCGGTATACATTTCCTTAATCTTTACACTTTTTATTTGTTAAAAGCTTGTATTATTAAGGCTTCGAGGGCTTTTTTGTTAAAATCTTAATGCTATTATTGTGTAATATTAATTATTTCTTGCCACAAACGCTTTTGTGCTTTAAAATGCTGTATGGATAAATCATTTAATAAACGGAGTTAACTAGAATTTATGGAAAAGAAAAGAAGTAAGTTTTCAGGAAAAATCGGATTTGTACTTGCGGCAGCAGGCGCCAGTGTAGGTCTTGGTAACATATGGAGATTCCCATATCTTGCAGCCAAGTACGGTGGAGGCGCCTTTCTCCTTGTATATATAGTACTAGCTCTTACATTTGGTTACACAATGATCATATCTGAAACAGTTATGGGCAGAATCTCAAGAAGAAGCCCTATCGGAGCATTTCAGGCATTTTCAGACAATAAAGTCTACCATGCAGGTGGCTGGATCAATGCAATAATTCCTATGCTAATCGTTCCTTACTATTCAACTATCGGTGGATGGGTTCTTAACTATCTTTATAAGTACATTATCGGAGATACAGCAGAAGTTGCTCAGGATTCTTACTTTGTATCCTTCATTTCTGATGGAGTTCAGACTGAGACATGGTTTTTGATCTTTGCATTTTGCACTCTTCTCGTTGTGTTTGCAGGTGTTCGTAACGGTATCGAGCGTGTTTCAAAGCTTATGATGCCTGTACTTGTTGTATTATCCTTTATTATAGCTATCTATTCCATGACAAGACCTGGCGCTCCTGCAGGAATCAAGTACTTCCTCATCCCTAATTTTGATAACTTCTCATGGATGACAGTAGTTGCAGCAATGGGCCAGATGTTCTACTCTCTTTCTATTGCAATGGGTATCCTTATCACATTTGGATCTTATATGAAGGACGATGTTCACATTGAAGAAGCGACTGTAAACGTAGAACTTTTCGATACAGGAATCGCTATCATGGCAGGACTTATGATCATCCCAGCTGTTTTTGCATTTTCAAACGGGGATGCAGCTTCACTTGGAGCAGGTCCCAGTCTTATGTTTATAACCCTTCCAAAGGTATTCTCTGAGATGGGCATGGCAAGAGTCATGGGAATTATTTTCTTCGTACTTGTTTTCTTTGCAGCTCTCACAAGTGCTATAGCTCTTTCAGAAAGCGCAATATCTACCTTCGAAGATGAACTTAACTGGAACAGACACGTTTCAACTCTCTTCATGGCCCTTATCATGATCGTATTTGGTTCACTTTCATCACTTGGATATGGACCACTTGCAAATGTGACAATCCTTGGAATGCAGTTCCTCGATTTCTTCGATTTCCTTACAAACTCAGTAATGATGCCGATCGCAGCTATATTTATCTGCATCTACATCATAAAGGTAATCGGCTTCCATGCAGTTGAACACGAAATGACTAAGGAAAGCGGAACATTCAAGCGTAAAGGTCTGTACCAGTTCATGGTCAAGTATCTTTGCATAGCTTTCCTTCTCATCATTCTTATCAGCTCTATCCTGCAGGCTGTTGGAATAATCAAGATCTGATATATAGCAAAGAAGGACTTGGATGATATCTCCAAGTCCTTTTTATTTGCTTTAATTCAGCTTTCCATAAATTCAGGCAATAAATTACCACACATGAATCCACTCATCATACACCCGCCGCTTGCGCCGCACCCTAGTATTTCAGGCAATTTGGAAGGTGTAATTCCTCCGATTGCATATACAGGTATATGAACATGTTCATTTACTTCTTTGAGAAAAGAGATACCTCTTCCAGGAATCCCCTTCTTACAATCAGTTTCAAAGATATGTCCAGCAATTATATAGGAACAGCCAAGGCTCTGAGCAGTAATTGCATCTTCTACGCTATGACAGGATGCTCCTAAAATCTTTAAATTTGCTCTATCAGATTCTGGAATATCTTTAAGTTCATTTAACGGCATATGAAGCCCTGCCCCATTTTGAAGTGCAAGTTCAGGGTGAGAATGATATATAAATGGCACATTATATGAGTCGCATATACTTTTGACTGCTAAAGCTAAAATCTTGTATTCAGAAACATCAAGATCTTTTTCCCTGAGGATCACAGCTCTTGGCCTTAAACTGGCAACAAGCTTCATCCTGTCTAAGAATGGTTCTTTGCACAGTTTTCTATTTGTAATGCATATCAGTTTAGTATCAGATCCATATGTATTATCAGGTCCATATGTATTATCAGATCTATATATATTATTAGTAAATCTACTATTTTCATACATATAAGTAGTCATTTAGTACGGGCTGCAGACCTTCGCCAGTGATGTCCTGATACATAGTATCAAGGCTTCTTGCGTCGTTAATCTCAAACTGCTCATCACCTTTTGCTGCAGCTGATTCCTTTCCGGTATATTTACTTTCATGATCGCCTATTCCTGTTGATACTCCGGCAGATACCTTGGTTGCAGCGATCCTTACTATACCATTTCTAAAGGTACTGCTTTCTCTGGATGAAACGGTGATCCCAGCAAAGGGAAGGAATATGCGATATGCACAGATTATCTGGCATAACTGCTTTTCATGAACGTCCATGGGATTTATCTTATCGTTATTAATGATAGGACGAAGTCTCGGGCATGAAAGTGACATCTCTGCATGAGGGTATTTTCTCTGAAGATAATAAAGGTGAAGTGCCGTAGCAAGAGCATCCCTGCGAAAATCAGCAAGACCCAGAAGAGCTGAAAATGCCACTCCTCTCATGCCACCTCTAAGGGCCCTTTCCTGCGCGTTGAACCTGTAGGGCCAGACTCTCTTGTGCCCCATAAGGTGAAGCTTCTCGTATGCATCAGTGTCATAAGTTTCCTGAAATACTGTTACATAATCAGCGCCGCACTTATGAAGATATGCATATTCGTCCGTGTTCAGAGGATAAACCTCAAGACCTACATTTTTAAAATACTTCTTTGCGAGCTTACAGGCTTCTCCAATATAGTTAACATCGCTTACTTTGCGGCTTTCACCTGTCAAAAGAAGAATCTCCTCCATGCCGCTTTTAGCTATAACTTTCATCTCATGCTCTATCTGCTCAGTATTCAGGCACATCCTGTGAATGTGGTTATAGCAGTTAAATCCGCAATATACGCAGTAGTTCTCACAATAGTTTGCAATGTATAGCGGAGTAAAAATATAAACATTGTTACCAAAGTGCTTACCAGTTTCGTTCCTGGCCCTTATTGCCATCTCTTCAAGAAACGGCTCTGCTGCGGGTGACAAAAGAGCTTTAAAGTCCTCAATACTACAGGTATCATGTGAAAGCGCCGCCCTGACATCCCTGGCAGTATACTTATTGTAGTCGTAAGTATTGAAAGCATTTAATACAAGATCCTGAATATCAGAATCGATTATTTCCATGCCTTCCATGTACTTCATATGATCGCTTCGAGTTGAAGGATCTGTTTCTAAAGCAGTTTTTCTATCAAGTTCTTCCTGGGGAAGCGAATCATTATGTATGAGAAAATCATTCATCACGCGCCCCTTTCTTCCTCATGAAGGAATCCTGTAAGGGGATCTGAAGCACTTGCACCTCTTGTAAGAACTCGTCCAAGGCCTGAAAGATAAGCCTGTCTACCTGCCTGTATCGCAAGTTTAAAGGCACTTGCCATCATAGGAAGATTACCGGAAGTTGCAAGCGCAGTGTTAGCCATTACTGCAGCGCAGCCAAGTTCCATAGCTTCGCAGGCCTGAGACGGCGTGCCTATTCCTGCATCAACGATTATAGGAAGATCTATTTCATCAACAAGGATCTTGATAAACTCTTTGGTCACAAGTCCCTTGTTCGAACCAATCGGAGCTGCAAGAGGCATCACTGCCGCAGCACCTGCATTTACAAGATCTCTTGCTACGTTAAGATCAGGATACATGTAAGGAAGAACCACAAAACCTTCCTTAGCGAGAATTTCAGTAGCCTTGATCGTCTCATAGTTATCAGGAAGAAGATACTTAGTATCTTTCATGATCTCGATCTTTACAAAAGATCCACACCCAAGCTCTCTTGCAATCCTTGCTATACGAACTGCCTCCTCAGCATTTCTAGCACCACTTGTATTTGGCAACAGAGTTACATTCTCAGGTATATAATCAAGAATATTTTCATGTTCTTTTGTATTCGCCCTTCTGACAGCAAGCGTTACTATTTCAGCCCCTGCATCCTGTACAGCAGCCTGGATCAGCTTCATTGAATACTTGCCTGAACCGAGAATGAAGCGCGAGTTAAAGCTGTGTCCTGCGAGAATAAATGGGTCATCTATACTGCTTGTATTGGTTGTACAATTATTATATTTATTCATAGTCTGTTCTCCAATTTCATCCATTTTTTTTGGTCAAAAGCTGAATTATCTTATGTGCCTGATGAGCTGCACAGACCATTACTCTTGTTGGTAACAGGCAGCCTGCCTCATCCACATCTGTATGTGCGTCTCCACATAAATAGAAATGCTTTGAAATCTGCCTTGTAATAATTTCGTTGACGTCACCTGCCCCAGCCATACCGGATCCGGCAACAAGATCTTTTTCCGGAAATGCTTCTAATACTGTATTTACAAGCATTGCCTTTTGGTCAGACTTATCAAAGGCTTCACATATAACGTCTGCATCAGAAAGAAGATCTTTGACCACATCACTTGTAATCTTAGTGTCATGCAGCTCCAGCCTTGTTAGCGGCGCTATCTCCTTTAAATTCTCAGAAAGTGCCCAGGCTTTCTTTCTTCCTATCTGAGAAGTCTTATAAAACTGCCTGTGAAGATTTGTAATATTAACAGTATCAAAATCTATAAGTATAAGCCTTCCAACGCCAGCCCTGCTAAGCATCATAGCAATGTTAGACCCCAGGCCCCCAAGACCACATATGGCAACAGTTGATTTAGAAAGCGCCGATACGATAGCTGTACTTTCTTTTTCTTCCAAGGCTGATCTCAGCTCATATCCAAACAGTTTTTCGTTTTTATAACCAGTACCTATATCGTTATTTTCAGATACAGCCCTTTTAGTAATAACCAAACTCATCAACCACCTCCGACAAAGCTTACAACTTCAACAACATCGCCATCTTTTAAGGTGGTGCTTTCATACGAATTCTTTGGAACGATCTGCCCATTGAGTTCAGTTACAACTCTGGATAGCATAAAGCCCTTTTGCTCAAGCATACTAAGAACATCCAGCCCGTCTACCTGACAGGCTTTTCCATTAACAGTAACCATTTTTTCCTCCTGCTTTCTTACAGGATCCTTTTGTTTTGGGGTGAGAAAAAGAATTTAAATAAAAAGAATCTGATTAAATAAAACCTGAGTAAAAAGAACGTGGATAAAAAGAACTTGGATAAAAAGATAAAGAATATAGCAAATACATACAACATCAATGATATATCTTAATAAAATAGCTACCGAAATAAATCGGTAGCTAAAAAGACACATAATCGAGTAAACTACTCCCTACGTTGGCATTATCCAAATCAGGTTCTCGGTCGAAGGTCTAACCTTCCTCTCAGCCTTTCACAAAAGCTCCCGTTTGTTTAATTGTCATGTAACAATATACTACTAGCATAGAATTATTACAAGGGGTAAAAATAATTAATCAGCAATCTCTTCCATTACTTTGGCGAACTCTTCCTGGAACGCATCTTCTTCAAGTTTTACTTTCTCTCTGTATGAAGCAACTATATCAGCATCAACAATTTCTGATGATATAAATGATAATGCCTCTACAGCTTTTTCTGTCTTTAATGTTACCTGAGTATATACAGGTCCAATAGATAAGATCTTCAGTGCATCCTCAGCGCTTATAAATCCGCTTGTAGTAATGCCGTACATATCATATATAGTATCAATTGCTATAGGCCCGATAATAACGTCATATTCAGCATATATATCAGCTTTATTGTTCCTGTTATTATTAATATACTCGTACCACTTCTGGTCTCGGTCCAGCTTTAGAACTTTAACCGCATCAAGATCAAGCTCATATTTATTGATATATGTATCCCGGGCTTTCCTTAACCTGGCCCAGCGCCTAGTAAAGTCCAGATCCGTACTTAGATAAAAGCCCTGGCCAAAATCTGCATTCTTCCTGCCTGCATGGATATCCGGAACCTTGATCTCATCAAAACCTGTGTGATACAAAAGCATAGGCCACCTCGCAAAATATAACTATTTTTCAGAACCTGGCAAATACCATATACCTTTCTGATCCTTCTTAGTCTTTAAAGCACTTCGGTATCTCTTTAATTCCCCTGGCCATACAAAGAGTTGATGAAGGCCCTGTATAAGATAAGGGCTTTCCCTCAATATCAGTCACGCTGCATCCTGCTTCCATTGCTATAAGCGCAGCTGCTGCATAGTCCCATATCTGGATCTTAAGTTCGAAATAAAGACCACACCTTCCAAGTGCAACGCAGCACATATCCCATGCTGCAGTTCCCGATCTGCGAAGATCCACGCAAAGAGGGAGAAGATTTTTGGCTATGTCAAAAGACCTGTCTCTATACTCTTCATAATACGGTGCTGTTCCAAACAGTGCCAGACTGTCAGAAAGAGGCGAATCAGATGACATTATCTTTTTGTCGTTAAGATATGCGCCCTGACCAGCTGTTGCAGAAAACATCATATCGTCATAAGGATTATAAACAACCGCCATATAAGGCTTTCCGTCTTTTAACAGACCTACGGATATTACAGATGGCCTGTACTCATATATAAAATTAGAAGTTCCATCAATAGGATCAATTACAAAGCAAAATCCCGAGCTCATCTTTGAAGCGAATTCGTCCTGACCATCCTCTTCTCCAAGAAAAGCAGCTTCAGGAAGTACCTCTTTGAAACGACCAATAAGGTATGCCTGGATCTTCTCATCAGTTTCTGTGCAGAAGTTAGCATGTCCTGATTTTTCCATGATCTTGGGACGAACCGCAGACAGCATAATGTCTCCTGCATCCTTAACTATA
>JAEEGH010012676.1_pt1 | contig 18835 bp, 15 predicted proteins | sample 9134181 | NCBI WGS metagenome assembly JAEEGH01 (sample SAMN16246544, study PRJNA631951) | gut metagenome | biome: gut microbiome; feature: rumen; material: DP-attached | host: Bos | place: Iran: Karaj | collected 2018-10 | reverse complement strand
TCACCACGTTCTTGATGAAGCAGAGGCTTGGAATCTTCGGATTCGGAAAAGCCTCATTGGGGTTGGGTCTATTATTGATTTCCATAAATTCCGATTTATCGACACAAAATTATATTCATTCTAGAATCATCTCCGCCATCCCTTTACCAGCCTCAAAGGCTTTTTGCAAATCCTGTTCCCAATGTTCTTCACGCCATATACGCTTGGCTTCTTCGGAAAATCCTGCGAGTTCGAAGCGGTCGTAGTTCTTCACTTGATAAGTATTATAAGCATTGAGGTGTTCTGGTTCGCCAAGAGCTGCCTCGATGCAGCGTTCCATAGAGCCATAGCCATTACTATTATTCATTTCGGGCGTTCCATTCATGGTTTCTACCAAGACCACGGGCATGCGCTTAGGAGCTGTCAGGCTGTAGTCGTTGTAGGAAAGCCACGGGAAAGCCAAGCGCTCTAGGAAGGTACGCATCTGTCCTGTCACATCTCCAAAGTAAATAGGTGAACCCAACACCAAACCATCTGCTTGAGCAATCTCTTCCAACACAGGAGTCAATGCATCCTTGAACTTGCAGACGTTGGATGCCTTCCCCTTAATCTTACAAGCCATACAAGACATACAGCCTTTATAGTCCAAGCCATACAAGCGTACGGTCTTAACTTCGATCTGGTCGCTCACGGACATAGCACCTTCTGCGAACTTCTGCAGCATGGAGGCGGTATTGAAAGTCTTCCTCGGACCGCCATCGATAATCATTGTCTTCTTCATGGTGTATCGTTTTTATTAATATTGGATTTAATAAGTTGTTTCTTTAGTATCAATCCTCCTACAATGGCTAAAACCAAATTGGCGATGATCACCTTCATATCGGGCAGGATGATCACAGGTATACTCGTCATCTGCATGTCGCCTAATTGCAACCAGCAGTAAACAGCGAGGAGTGTAGCCGCAAGGTTGCTTCCTGCGTGGAGTGTCACGCTATACCAAATGTTTCGTGACCAAACAAATACCAACCCGTAGAACATGGCACTGATAAAAGCTCCTGGAAAGTTGCGCACATGGAGCATACCAAACAAAACAGCCATCACCACGCAGACAACTATCTGTGCGCCACGACGACGGAAGGGGGAAATAGCCATTTGCCTGAAACACAGTTCTTCGAGTATAGGCGCAAGCAACACGGCATGTACGCTTGACAAAAGATCTTCCTTCAGTTCTGCAGTGGTGTAGGTCAGCGGTTTCAGTTGTATGGTGGAAACCAGCGACGTAACGCCATATACGATATACTCCTCGGCAACAAGCCATAGAGGTGCTATCAGTAACAACCCCAATATGACGGCAATTTTAGGCAACTTCAGCGTAAATTGCTTAGCAGTGGGAAACACTTTGGGTTCGACACGATGCACGAGGAACAGCGTCAGAGCGATGGCTACTAAGGTAATCAGCCAAGTCAGAAATTCATCCCAGAAAGTCGGATTACCGCCAGCAACAGGCAGAGCTGTTACGTAAATGATAACAAAGCCATAAACAGCCGAAAATATCGGCATCAGAGGCTTAAAAAGACTGGCTGCTTTGTTCATATCGAATAATCCACTTAATTGACGCAAATATACATTAATTGCTCATTAAAGCAAAGGGCACTTTGTAAAAATCTGCTCAAAATGTTCCGTATATACAATATTATTATTACATTTGCATCCGATATTCTAATAAAACGTAGAAAAATGAGAGAAACAACCCTTCTGACAACCGTCACATGCATGACCACCACAACCCTTCGGGGTTAGGGTTAGTTTTGTGTTTCTACGTGATACACCTCTTTTCAAGATTAAAATATTCAAATTTGCAAAAATGCAAAAAAGCGCGGAAGCCCGTAAATGGACGAAGGTTGACGATGCTTTTTTCAATTCTCAATTTTCAACTCTCAATTTAAGAAAATGAAGGTAATGAAATTCGGAGGCTCCTCCGTGGGCACTCCAGACAGCATAAAGAAAGTTAAGCGTATCGTAGAGCAGGCTGGCGATGATGTCATCGTGGTGGTTTCTGCCTTAGGAGGCGTGACTGACAAACTCCTCAGCATCTCGAAAATCGCTGCACAGGGAGATGCTTCCTATAAAGCGGCTCTGAGTGACATCTGCCTGAAGCATACGCTGATGGTGGAGCAAGTGATTCCACAAAGCAGCGCCAGAGAGCAACTGCAGATCAAGGTACAAGCCATGCTTGGAGAGTTGCAGAACATCTTCCAAGGCATCTACCTCATCAAGGACCTCTCTCCTAAAACCTCGGATACTATCGTGAGCTATGGTGAGCGCCTTTCATCAACCATCTGTGCAGATCTTTGTGGAGCGCAATGGTTCGACTCCCGTGAGTTCATCAAGACTGAGAAGAAGCAAGGGAAGAACTTCCTGGATACAGAACTGACCAACAAACTGATACAAGATACGTTCTCTCCCCTACCTCGTCTTTCTTTGGTGCCAGGTTTTATCTCTACCGATAGGGATTCTGGTGAAGTGACCAACTTAGGACGTGGAGGAAGCGACTATACGGCTGCCATCATTGCAGCGGCCCTGAATGCGGATTCTCTGGAGATCTGGACGGATGTAGATGGATTTATGACGGCAGATCCTCGTGTGATCTCTACGGCATATACCATCAGTGAACTGACTTATACGGAGGCTACGGAGCTTTGCAACTTCGGTGCAAAGGTGGTGTATCCGCCTACCATCTACCCTGTTTGCCATAAGAACATCCCTATTCTGATCAAGAACACCTTCAATCCCGAAGGGAAGGGAACCGTGATTCGTGAAGGCTTATCAGGTTTCGAGAAGGCCATCAAGGGTATCTCTAGCATCAATGACACCAGCCTCATCAACGTGCGAGGCTTAGGTATGGTGGGTGTGATTGGTATCAACAAGCGCATCTTCCGTGCTTTGGCAGATAACGGCATCAGCGTGTTTTTGGTATCACAGGCTTCTTCCGAGAACTCTACCTCCATCGGTGTGAAGGATGAAGACGCTGCGAAGGCTTGTGCCGTACTGAATGAAGAATTCAGTAAGGAGATAGAAACGGGAGAATTGTTCCCCATTACCTCTGAAGAGGGATTGGCTACCGTGGCCATCGTGGGTGAGAACATGAAACATACACCAGGTATCGCTGGTAAACTTTTTGGTACGTTGGGACGAAATGGTATCAGCGTGATTGCCTGTGCGCAAGGTGCTTCAGAAACCAACATCTCGTTTGTAGTGGAACGCCGATTGCTGCGCAAGTCGCTCAACGTTATCCATGACTCTTTCTTCCTCTCGGAGTACCAGATGCTCAACCTCTTTATCTGTGGCATTGGTACAGTGGGAGGCAGCCTTATCAAGCAGATTCACAGTCAGCGCCAGAAACTGATGCAAGAAAATGGTTTGCAACTGAATGTGGTGGGTATTGCTAATAGTAAGAAGTGCATCTTAAACCGTGCTGGTATCGATTTGGCTGACTATCAGAGCGAGCTGAACGAGAAGGGCATCGACAGTACGCCTGAGACGCTGCTGCAACAAGTGCTGGATATGAACATCTTCAACTCGGTATTTGTGGATTGTACGGCTAACGCACAAGTGGCTGATCTCTACAAAGACCTGTTAGAACATAATATCTCGGTGGTGGCAGCCAATAAGATCTCGGCTTCTTCAAGCTATGACAACTATAGCCTGCTGAAACACATTGCGCATACGCGTGGGGTGAAATACCTCTTCGAGACCAACGTGGGTGCAGGTTTGCCAATAATTAACACCATCAACGACTTAATTCATAGCGGTGACAAGATTCTGAAGATAGAGGCCGTACTTAGTGGTACGCTGAACTTCATCTTCAACGTTATCAGCGCCGATGTTCCGCTAAGCAAGGCTATCCATTTGGCAAAGGAACAAGGCTATTCTGAGCCTGATCCTCGTATTGACCTTAGCGGAAAGGATGTGATCAGGAAGTTGGTAATCTTGGCCCGTGAGGCGGGTTACAGACTGGAGCAAAGCGATGTGGAGAAGCATCTCTTCATCCCAGATGCCCTGTTTGAAGGAACATTGGACAACTTCTGGAAGAATGTGTCACAACTGGATGCCGATTTTGAATCTCGTCGCCAGAAACTGACGGAAGACGGAAAGCGCTGGCGTTTCGTTGCCAAATTCGAGAACGGAAAGGCAACGGTCGGTTTACAGGAAGTTGGCATGGGGCATCCGTTCTATGGTTTGGAAGGTAGCAACAACATCATCCTGCTTACCACTGAGCGCTATAAGCAGTATCCAATGATGATTCAGGGTTATGGTGCTGGTGCGGAAGTGACAGCTGCTGGAGTCTTTGCAGATATTATGTCTATTGCAAACGTATAAGGCGTATGAAACATATCATTATATTAGGCGATGGGATGGCTGATCATCCTGTGGATAGATTAGGCGGAAAGACACTTCTTCAATACGCACAGACGCCCTATATGGACCTATTGGCACGTATGGGACGCAACGGACGACTGCAGACGGTGCCCAAAGGCTTTCATCCTGGATCTGAAGTGGCCAATGCCTCTATCTTGGGATATGACATGACCAAGTGCTATGAAGGCAGAGGACCATTGGAGGCAGCGTCTATCGGCTATGATATGCAACCAGATGACTTGGCCTTGCGTTGCAACATCATCACGTTGGAAGATGGCAAGATCAAGAACCATCACGGCGGACATCTGAAAACTGAAGAAGGGGATGTGCTTATCAAATACCTCAATGAACATTTGGGAAATGAGCGCGTGAAATTCATTACGGGCATACAATATCGACACCTGTTAGTGATCAAAGGTGGAAAGAAAGGTTTTGAATGTGCCCCTCCGCATGATCATCCGGGAGAAGAGTGGAAAGGTTTGCTGCCTAAAGGGAAGAATGAAACCGTTGATCTCATTACTTCATTGGTTCTGCAGTCTCAAGATTTACTGGCAAAGCATCCCTTCAACATCGAACGCATGAAAGAAGGTAAAGACCCTGCCAACAGTATCTGGCCTTGGGGAGGTGGTTATCGTCCACAGATGCAGACCTTTACGGAGATGTTCCCACAGGTAAAAAGCGGTGATGTGATCTCCGCAGTGGACCTGATAAGAGGTATCGGCAAGTATGCTGGATTGCAAAACATCATCGTAGAAGGGGCTACAGGTATGGCGAATACCAACTATGAAGGTAAGGCACAAGCAGCCTTGGAAGCGCTGAAGAAAGACGACTTCGTCTTCCTCCACGTAGAAGCGAGTGATGAAGCCGGCCATGATGGCGACTTAGACTTGAAGCTTCGCACCATAGAAAATCTGGATAGTCGCATCGTGAAACCCATCTATAAGGAGGTCAGCACTTGGCAGGAACCTGTAAGCATCGCTGTACTGCCTGATCATCCTACACCCGTGGAAATTCGTACTCACGTGGCAGAGCCCGTACCATTCCTAATATGGTATCCAGGCATAGAGCCAGATGAAGTGAAGCAGTTTGATGAGGTTTCTGCCGTCAGTGGATGCTACGGACTACTTAGACTGAACGAATTCATTCACTGCTTCATGAAAGAGTCATAATTTATAATTGATAATTCATAATTAAAACAATGAAATACTACAGTACCAATAGAAAAGCGCCAGAGGTGACACTGCAAGAAGCAGTGGTCAGAGGTTTGGCTCCAGATAAAGGTCTCTATATGCCTGAGCGCATCAAGAGTCTTCCACAAACATTCTTTGAGCACATGCCAGAAATGTGCTTACAAGAGATGGCATATCAGGTAGCTGATGCCTTCTTCGGCGAAGATGTGCCTGCCGAGAAGCTCCGCCAGATAGTCTTTGATACCCTTAGTTTCGATATTCCGTTGGTAAAGGTAACAGAGCAGATCTATTCCTTGGAGCTTTTCCATGGTCCTACCCTCGCCTTTAAGGATGTGGGTGCCCGCTTTATGGCGCGTTTGTTGGCTCACTTCAACAAGGAGAAGGTAAATGTACTCGTAGCTACCAGTGGCGATACGGGCAGTGCTGTAGCGAATGGTTTCTTGGGGGTTGAAGGCATTCATGTCTATGTGCTCTATCCCAAAGGCAAGGTAAGTCGCTTACAAGAAGCCCAATTCACAACTTTAGGACAGAACATTACAGCCATTGAAGTGGAAGGCACCTTCGACGACTGTCAAGCTTTGGTGAAAAATGCCTTTATCGATGCAGAGCTTAACGCCCACATGAAGTTGACCAGTGCCAACAGTATCAATGTCGCACGTTTTATTCCACAGTCATTCTATTACTTCTGGGCCATTGCACAATTGATGAAATCTTCTCAATCAGATGCTGTCATCTGCGTACCTTCGGGCAACTTTGGCAACATCACGTCCGGACTTTTCGGGAAACGTATGGGACTGCCTGTGAAGCGTTTCATTGCAGCCAACAATCGGAATGACGTATTCTTCCGCTATTTACAGAATGGTTTCTATGATCCACATCCTACCATTGCTACCTATGCCAATGCTATGGATGTAAGCGATCCTAGCAACTTCGTACGCTTATTTGAACTTTATGGTAGCTATGATGCCATCAAGAAAGACATCAGTGGGGCAACCTATACGGATGAACAGATTGCTGAAACCATTCGTCAGTGCTATAAGGATAATGGCTACTTATTGGATCCTCACGGAGCCTGTGGCTACAGAGCCTTGCAGGAAGGACTACAAGATGGGGAAGTGGGTATCTTCCTTGAAACAGCACATCCTGCTAAGTTCAAGGATCGTGTAGATGCCATTCTAGGGGCTGACATTGCTATTCCTGAAAAGCTGCAAGCCTTCATGAAGGGACAGAAGCAGACGGTACCGATGGCAAACGACTTCCATGCTTTCAAGAGTTATCTACTCAGCGAAAGCTAATCAGTAAGTCAGGAAAACCATAAAATAGCCTTTAGCGCGGATAGAGACTTTTTCGCTAACCGCCTTATTGAGCGTGCCCTGCCACCAATTGTTGAAATCATAAAGCGGATAACGCAATCCTTCAGATTGGAAGCCTGTGGCTCCAAAATTAAAGATAGAGATGGGTTGTCCAATCTCCAGACCCTCTATGTCGGCATTGTCAAGACAAGGGAGAAATACGCCCTCGTCCGTAAACATGCGTGCTTCTATTCCATCTTTCAGATATTCTATGAGCAGCGAAATATTACCTATGGTGTGGTCTTCACGTTTACCCGTAGCCCCCAAGATGTCGACCTCTTTGATACCCTGCTCCTTGAAATAGTGGACAGCTTTCGTCAAGTCGTTGTCATCTTGCTCTTCCACACGATGAAGTAATAAACGATGACGAGGGTCGAGGGAATCACCATCACCTACAATAGCTGCGGGCATCCCACCCCTGTTGATATAATCATTGGCAGCTCCATCACAACAAACTACCATCTCCGCCTCTTGTAAAATACGCAATGGCACTTCGTGAGAAGGGTACGCCCCATTTGCTAAAACAACTGCTTTCATGCCTTTTCCTCCTTCATCATTTGTTGCCACTTAAAATAGCCAAAAATGGCAATAATTACATAAAGTCCATAGAGTCCTGCTTTGAACGGAATACCTTTCTGAACATAGAGGATGGTACATACGGCATCTACTATTATCCAGAAGAACCACTGTTCGATGTATTTACGCGACAATGCCCAAAGCCCCACAAAAGAAAGGGCATTGGTAAAGGCATCAAGCACAGGAACAGTGGAGTTTGTCCATGTAATAAGCACATAGTAAGTTAGCCCCCAAGCTACAAGGAAGAATGCCAAGATAGGCAAATACAACTTCAGTGGCGTATGAGAAATCTTTAGCGGGGCCTTCTCTTTGACATTGCCTAGTTTCCACGCAATATAACCATAGACAGCAGCAAGGGTATAGTAAACTGCCATACCTGCATCACCATATAATCCGTGATTGTAATACAGATATACATCAAGTGCGGGCATGATGATGCCCACTATCCAAAGTCCGATATGGGCCTTATACTCCAACCAGATATAGAGCAAGCCGAGGACGGTGGTAAATATGTCAAGCCAATCGAAAGTCATTGTATTATCGTATTAAAAACTTAGGCTGATGTGTGCCAGGAAGTTTGTTCCTGCTTGCGCTGCATAGCCAGCATAATTGTAGCGTACTTTCTCACCATTGTCGTAGTAGAAACCAGAACCAGCATAACCATTGTTTTCGTACTCCTCATTGAAAAGGTTATAAACAGTAGCTCCTATGGTCATGGACTTTACGCCACGCATCTTGAACGTATAACTAAGGTCCAGATTACTCACAAAGTAGGCATCCATCAGGTGGTCTTTCACATCAGCATTGCTCATATACTGACGGCTTACATACTGACTTTGCAATGAAGCCTCGAGGCCTTTATAACTATAGGCAAAGCGGTTGTTGAAGATAAACGACGGAGAGAAAGCGATGTGCGTATCCCCATGATTGATTACCCAAGTGTCGGCCGTATTGTCCTCATTTTCATAGAGCGTTTCTGTAAAGTCCTGAATGCGGTTCTTGCTTAATGTGGCATTGGCATCCCAAGAGAAACCACCGAACTTCACGCCTGCAGTCAGTTCCAATCCAGCGCGATAGCTATCAGGCACATTTGCAGCTAAGGCCTCCCCGATTTCATTGAGCTCACCTGTTAGAATCAGTTGGTCTTTATACTTCATGTAATAAAGGTTGGCGCCTACATTAAGCCAGCTGTTTGCATAATTGTATCCAAACTCCCAATCGTAAAGACGTTCTGATTTCGGATGAACATTGAACTTGCCATCCGTATAGTTATTACGCGTAGGCTCCTTATTGGCCAAACTGAAGGAAGCAAACAGACGATGGGATGGATTGATCTGCCAGTTTAAACCAAATTTCGGATTAAAGAAATCAAACTGCTCGTCGATATTAAGCGATTGCATCGCTCCACGGCCAAACCAGTCGTAATTATCATTTTCTCCCTTTATTTTATAAGTAATATGGCGATACTGCAGATCTGCATAGGCATTCAGTCCTTTTGCTAAAGAAAAGTCAGCTTTTAAATAGACATTTCCATCATCTTTGGTCGCATTGTTGAAATAGTAATTCTTGTCCACATCCAGATCGCCAACATAGTTCTTCAACCACAGGATACGTCCAAAGTGGTCACCATCATAGCGATTGAATCCGCCTCCAAGGGTAGCATTCACAATAGTACCTTTATATGTCAATGCGAAGACACCTCCACCAAACCAATTATCCATCGCTTTCTTACGCACCAAATCACTCTTCTTTATCAGTTCATCACCAATATAAAACGGCTCCAAACCATATTCCGTCAAAGTACGTTTGCGTTTATATTCCTGATAATAGCCATCGCCTTTGGTGTAGTGGAGAGCTGCATTGAGATTCCATTGTCCGCTGAAATCATGATTGAAGAGCAACTGGAAGTTCTTTTGCACATAATTGTCGGTTTGATCTTCATAGTAATGGTCCTTACCTTGTTCATCTGTATACATATAGCCGCAAGAGTTGTAAGAACGGCCATATTGTGCCCATTCGTCTTTTGAGGCATAGTTCCACGCATGATAAGTTTGTTCTTTACCTCCAAAGGCAATCAGTTTCACACTGGTGCCATCGCCATACCAACCACCTTGCAGATAATACGAGTTCAGTGCCACACTGGCGCGATCTATGTAGCCATCGGTATTGATGTTAGAAAGACGAGCATCGAATGCCCAATGATTGTGCAGCAGTCCTGTACCTATGTGAAGTGTCTCCTTATGTGTTCCATAAGATCCTGCTGATGCATCTACGCGTACATAAGGTTTCATATTCAGTTCTCCTGTCTGCATATTCACACTGGCACCAAAAGCTCCTGCACCATTGGTACTGGTTCCTACACCACGTTGTATCTGCATATCCTTCAAAGAAGAGGCAAAATCGCCAATATTCACCCAAAAGACCTGATGACTCTCTGCATCATTCATCGGAATACCATTGGCAGTGATGTTGATACGTGAGGCATCCGTACCTCTCACTCTCAATGAGGTATACCCGATGCCCGTTCCTGCATCGCTCGTAGTGATGACGCTAGGCGTCATGGAAAGCAAGTAAGGGATATCTTGTCCATAGTTACGTTTCTGGATTTCTTGCTTGGTGATGGTAGTGAAAGCCACAGGAGTGGTCTTTGTAGCACGAGTAGCTATCACTTCTACTTCATCCAATTGTTTTACCAGCAGACTGTCATCTTGATGTGTCTGCGCACATACGCTGATAGTGGCTAATACGAAAGCCACGCACATTGCACTTTTCTTCATTGCAATCTCATTTTAGATTAAACAGAAAAGGGGTTACTTTTCTTCTCTATCCCTACGCCAGCATTATCTGGATCAGGTCAATGGGTATGATCTCAGCCCGTCATATTAGGGCACCCCTATTATGAAATCGAGGGCGAAGATACTGCATTAAGGCGAATTTTGCAAGTTTCCACAAAAAATTGCAAAAAATCTTCTACTTTTGATGCAAGGTTTTCGAGATTCTGCATTTAAGGAGTAAAAACAAAAGATTGACACTTATGAGAACAACGTTACTTTTACTATCCCTATTTACTGCACTAGCCTTTACCGCTTGCAGCAGTGATGATGAGCCAACCTTTAATGAGGATGAAAAGACAAAGGTGATTATTAACACCCGAGGTGACAAGAATCTGGATTTAGAATTCAGTTTTAATGACGGCGTCTTAGTGGTGTCAAATGCTGATATCCCTTCACTCCGTGTATTCACTGAACAAATTGACGGGCATGCGTGGAGGATGCTCTCGCAAGGATTCATACTTGCAGATGGAAGCATCAGAGATAACAACAAGGGCAATATGAAGGAATACATCGTTTTGCTCAATCAGCGCAGATTAGCCATTCTGTCTAATCCTAGTTTCGGTATTGCACAGCAAGTTAATTATGGTAATTTCGCTGAATATGACGAAAAAACTGGTTTTATCGGCCTATTCAACGTGATGAAGCTTTCTCCAGATTATAAACAGATGATAACCATAGCCGAGACTTATTGGTATCCAGATCCAAGCGGAAAGGCCGTGAAGGGCTATTCCATAGCGATATATGAGCGACTCACTGATAATGAGAAAGCACAAGTAATCGCCAGATATAGAGTAGATACGAATCAGTTAGTTGCAGAGCCTATCTTTGAGCCTTCTAATGGGAAAGATATCTTTGGAGCCAATATTTCTGATTTAAGTTACGAGTACATGGATCCTGGATTTGCCATCAGAGTCAACGGATTGAAGCAGATCTCCGAAAGTGTGTTCAATAAATACATTAAGGGCTACGGATGGAAATTTGAATCTGCTCATCAGATTGAGCCTAATGGCAAGGTAAATCCTAAGGAATATGAGTTCATACAAGGCTTGGAGGAAAAGAAGCATTACTATTTCGGAGAAGACAAATACCAAGTATTCTCTACCAGTTATTGGCACAACAACACTCCTTGGTTCTATGAAGAAAAGTATGTTTATCATGAAACCACCAATACGTTCTTTGAGATAAACGATGAACAGGAGGTAGCAGGAAAACGGATTATCTGCTTTGGTGATGAGATGAAATCATTCTATATCATCGAAATGAATCATCAGAATCATTTTAGCAGCCTTAGCTATGATTTCCGCTTCAATCTCGTGAAATATACCCGAATGACTGATAAAGAACTGAAAGAAATGCGTGAAAAGCACCATACCAACTTCTGGGACTTAGATTGGGATGCTGCTGCCAACAAATAACTAATTCAATGTGTAAATGATAAATATTTACATCTATGAAAACGATAAAGCTTTTACTATCCCTATTCGCTCTGCTGTCAATTACCGCTTGCAGCAGTGATGATGAGCCTGATATTGTGGAGCCTCACGATCCTGCATTCACGTTCCGCTTTTCTGACAATGGGACGCTGACAGTAAATGGAGCAACACCGATACTCAACGAAGAGTTTAACACGATGGTGGATAACCATGCGTGGCGTATCGAGTCTTGGAATATGATAAAACAGAACGGGAATATAGGAGTTATAGACTCTAAAGAGGTCGGTTTCCAAGAAACTGTCTTCTTCTTTGACAAGGGAGTAGGTACCCTACTTCGTGATTGCGATGGAGAGCTATCTCATGATGTTTTCGGCATAAAATATAGAGAAGAAACAGGTGAGATTACCACTCCAAGCGGCTGTTTCGGCCAAGAGGTGGTGTTCCGTATCTTAAAGATGACCCCTGAAGGTGAACGCCTTCTGACGATTCTTCCTTCACGTAATTTAATAGGTTATGGAGAGGGCCATTTACTCTATTCCTATGTCATCTTACAGCGTCTTTCCGACAAAGAGCTACAAGACCTACTCGAAAAACACGATTTACAGATCATCGATTAACAGAAACACAAGTTAATTACCATATCTCTTGTGAAGGCTCGGAAGAAAGTGGGGAAAACCCGCTGGATTCCGGGCCTTGCGCTATCGTTTGTTAAATCTGCTAAACAACTATTGGCAAGAAGACTGAAAAACACTATCTTTGCACCCACAAATGATTATTATACAAACTATGACATCATTACTTATCGCTATACAACAAGCTGGGGATGTGGCTGAAGCCATGACGAAAGCTGCCGCTTCTGCAGCAGCAGATGCAGCTAAAGAATCGGTCAATTGGAACGATCTTATTCCACAACTAATAGAATGGTGCGTAAATCTAGCAGGAAATCTGCTCAGCGCCATCATCATCTATGTGGTGGGACGCTTCTTCATTGGCCTCATCAAAAGGGCAGTTAGTGCTTTCTTGGAGCGCAGAAAGGTAGAAGAGACTGTCAAGACTTTCGTGAAGAGTCTGGTAAGCATCTCTCTCACCGTACTCCTTATCATCGCAATTATCAGTCGCTTAGGCATTGAGACTACCTCTGTGGCAGCCCTCTTGGCATCGGCAGGTGTAGCCATTGGTATGGCATTCAGTGGTAATCTGCAGAACTTTGCTGGTGGTGTGATCTTACTTTTACTCCGTCCTTTCAAAGTGGGCGATTTCATTGTGACACAAGGGGTTGAGGGTTATGTGAAGGAGATTCAGATATTTCATACCGTACTGACTACCTATGATAATCGAACCATTTATGTGGCCAATGGTCCTCTAAGTAGCGGTGTGATTACTAATATGAGCCAACAAGTGAACCGTCGCGTTGATTGGACAGTATCTATGGAATATGGTGCCGACTTTGACAAAGTGAAGGCATTGATACTGGAGATCATCGATAAGGAGCCCTTGATTCTGAAAGATCCAGCCCCCTTTGTGGCACTGAAAGAACTGAGCAGCAGCTCTGTAGATCTCATCGTGAGGGTATGGGTAAGAAGTGCCGACTATTGGGATGTGTATTTCGAACTTAGACGCGAGGTCTATGAAGCCTTCAACAAGGAGGGCATCCGCTTCCCATTCCCACAGGTCACTGTGCATCAAGCAGAAAACTAACTGTACACTGTACATCTGTACATATTGCAAGATTATGCGGTTTCCGCCGCTTTTCTTGCATAAATATGCACAATCATCAGATTAGTCTTTATTGTTCCCTCACGTAGTAATTTTTATTTTCTAGTTAGGAAAAAATTTTTTCCTAGTGAGGGAGTAAAAATTCCATCGTTAAGGCCTTCTGAAAAGCACCTTTTTCATTTTCCTCCGAAAAATGTATATTTATGAGATGACTTTTCTTGCAGATGTAAGAATATAAGATTACATTTGCAAAATCACCAATGACTAAGATTATGAAAAAGACGTTATTACTGGTATTCACTTTAGCGTTTTTCTTTGCATGTAGTGAAGAAAATGCTCCCGCAATAGAACGGAATAATACTCCTGAAGTGAAGGAAGATCCAGAAACACAAGAGCAACAGCCAAATGGTGTTTTTAATGACCCTATAGATGATTACGAAGATGATGACATGGGGTATGGAGGACCTTACTACAATCCGGATTACGACTATGACGGAGCTATTGAATCATTGAAAGTCAGTGAAACTGTGGGTACCATCAATGAACCCTACTCTTTTGCACCCATCATCGATTCAGATACTTGGCTTATCCCTAACACTGATACCAGAATAGCTGCTTGTCAAGTTCCAGAGGATATATTGAAGAACCTTACTACAGAGGCATTAGTGACCACTTGCCTTCGCTTCCCCTTCGGATTTAGCTATACGGCCTACGATAATCTGAAGGCAGGAATGCAGCGCTTTATCGATGAGTTCAATGGTTATCAAGAACTTAAAAAGCGTCCCGATGCTGTCTATGAGTTGCTTAAGAAAATGAGGTCCATTAATCCAGATGAGATTGCTCAAGAATATCGTGAAAACAAACATCATAATGCTATCTATGAAGCAGACCTCAGTGTATTTGCGCCTTCATACATAGACATTGTTTTAGCGACCAACTACTTCCCTGAAATCTTCGAAGGCAAGGCATTGGAAGTGCTTTATGAGTTGGCAAAATGGCAACACCACCAATCTGAGGCGAATAGAGACATCTATGGCGTGAGAACAGAGATAGTGATGCTTGGTGCCCAAATCAGACTTCATCAGGGAGACCTCAATGAGAAAAACACAGAGATTCTTCAGAATTTTCTGAAAGACGGGTATTATCATATGAAGGAGAATGGAGTTTATATGGACTTCTCCAAGAAAATTTGGCAACTGATTCGTATTGAATAACTATTATAACATATCAAACAATACATATCTCATTCTATCCCTCTCCTAATTAGGGGAGGGATTTTCTATTTCTTCGGCTTTTTTGCATGATATTCCCTTTTTTTTCCTATTTTTGCTGAATTTAAGGGAGGTAGTGGCTACTGTTTCCCACAACTAAACAATACAAAAAGAAAGAAATGAGCGTCATAGAACAAATAAATAAACGTGAGCATACGGCTTTCTCCATCGAGTTACTGCCTCCTTTGAAAGGCAAGGGCATTGACCATCTGTATGCTGACATTGAGCAACTTCTGGAATTCGATCCGAGTTTCGTAAACATTACTACGCATAGCAGTGAATGGGTATATAAGGAACTAGGAGGCGGACTTTTCCAGCGTCAGCGACTGCGCAGAAGACCAGGAACGGTGGCAGTTGCTGCAGCTATCCACAATAAGTATAAACTGACGGTAGTGCCTCACATTCTGTGTAGTGGATTCACACGCGAAAGTACGGAATATGAGTTGCTTGATCTTCAGTTCCTAGGCATTTACGATCTTCTGGTGCTTCGTGGTGATAAGGCTAAAGATCAGAAGACTTTCGAGCCCGAAGCTGATGGAAATGCCCATGCCATCGATCTTCAAAGACAGATAAACGACTTTAATCAAGGCATCTTCGTAGATGGCAGTGAGATGATAAAGACCAAGACGCCTTTCCACTATGGAGTGGCTTGCTATCCGGAGAAACATGAGGAGGCACCCAACATGGAGACCGATCTTTATTGGCTTAAGCAAAAGCAGGATGCGGGAGCGGAATATGCTGTGACACAGTTGTTTTATGACAACGAGAAGTATTTCAGCTTTGTGAAACGAGCGCGTGAAGCAGGTATCACCATGCCAATCATCCCAGGATTGAAGCCATTCAAGAAACTCAGTCAGCTAAGTGTGATTCCAAAGACGTTCAAAGTGGATCTTCCGCAAGCGTTGGCAAGTGAAGCACTGAAGTTGAAGACGGATGAGGAGGCCAAGGCTCTGGGTATAGAATGGTGCGTGAATCAGTGTAAGGAACTGATAAAGAATGGAGTGCCTTGCTTGCATTTTTATACCATCGGAGCAACAGATAGTGTGAAGGCAATAGCTAAACAAATATATTAACAGAGCGTGTTTGGTTTTAAGGATGTCATAGGACAAGAGGCGTTGAAGGAAAAGCTGCGCAGAGAAGTGGATGAGGGACATATCCCCCATGCACAACTGTTTTGCGGTCCTTCAGGTGTAGGAAAGTTGGCCTTAGCCTTGGCATACGCACGCTACCTTTGTTGCACCAATCGCTCGGATGGAGAAGCCTGTGGACACTGTCAGAGTTGTAAGCAATGGGACCAACTGATGCATCCCGATGTACACTTCATGTTCCCTATTGTGAGCAGTGAGAAGAAGAAGAAAACCATCTGTGCTGATTATCTGACGGAATGGCGCGAGTTATTGATTAACAGTCCTTACTTCAGTTATAGTCAATGGTTGGAAGCGATTGATGCAGAGAATAGTCAGGCACTCATCTATGGCAAAGAGAGTGATGAAATCACCAAGACATTGAGTCTGAAACCCGTTCAAGGCGATTTCAAGATCACCATCATTTGGCTCCCTGAAAAGATGAATGAGACTAGCTCCAACAAGATGTTGAAACTCTTGGAAGAACCGCCAGAGCGCACCATCTTCCTGCTCTGCAGTGAGGAGCCAGAAAGAATGTTATCCACGATACTTAGTCGTGCACAGCGCATCAATTTGCCGAGATTAACTGAAATTGAAATTGCGAAGGCACTGCAAAACAAATACGGCATAGAGCCACGCGACAGTGAAAATTTGGCACATTTGGCCAATGGAAGTTTCGTGAAAGCATTGGATCAAATCCATCTCAACGAAGACAATGACCGCTATTTGGAACTGTTCATCAGTTTGATGCGCTTGGCATACGCCCGTCGTATCCGTGAGATGAAAGCATGGAGCGAAGAGGTAGCTTCCTTGGGAAGAGAGAAACAGAAAGAACTGCTGACTTACTGTCAGCGTATGATACGTGAGAGTTTCATGGCCAATTTCCATCAGAAGCAAATGAGCTACATGAATTTGGAGGAACAGAACTTCACCAGTCGTTTCGCTCCGTTTGTAAACGAGGGGAACGCAATGGGCATCATGCAAGAACTCAGTGAGGCTCAGATACATATAGAGCAAAATGTCAATGCCAAGATGGTATTTTTCGACTTGGCATTGAAAATGATTGTTCTGCTAATAAAGAAATAGATTACGTGACATTTAGATATTAATATAGTATGACAACTACTTTTGAACAAAATAACGCTTGTGGGTCTCTTTGCTGCAAAGGATGCGGAAGAAGTGACAAACAACTGAATACCTTCGATTGGCTTGCTGATATTCCCGGAAATGCGGAAGAGACGGAATATGTGGAGGTTCAGTTCAAGAATACCCGCAAAGGCTATTACCGCAATTCCAACAAGATTCCTTTGGAAAAGGGAGATATCGTTGCCGTGGAAGCGAGTCCCGGACATGATATCGGAGAGGTGACACTGACGGGTAGATTGGTATTACTGCAAATGAAAAAAGCCAATCTGCGTTCAGAAGCTGACATTAAGCGCATCTATCGCAAAGCGAAACCTGTGGATATGGAGAAATATGCCGAAGCCAAGAAGCGGGAGCATAGCACCATGATAGAAAGCCGTCAGATTGCTGCCAGTTTGGATTTGCAAATGAAGATTGGTGATGTGGAGTATCAAGGCGATGGTGGAAAAGCTATCTTCTACTATATCGCTGATGAACGCGTGGATTTCAGACAACTTATCAAGGTTTTGGCTGATGTTTTCCGTGTACGCATCGAGATGAAACAAATCGGTGCTCGACAGGAAGCTGGTCGTATTGGAGGTATTGGCCCTTGTGGACGCGAACTTTGCTGTGCTGCATGGATGACTAGTTTCATTTCAGTTTCTACCAATGCTGCACGTTTCCAAGATATTTCACTGAATCCTCAGAAATTGGCTGGTCTCTGTGCAAAATTGAAGTGCTGTCTTAATTATGAGATAGATAGTTACGTAGAAGCTCAGAAGCGTCTTCCTTCCCGCGAAATAGAATTGGAAACTCAGGAAGGCATCTTCTATTTCTTCAAAGCAGACATCCTAGCAAATACCATTACCTACAGTTCTGACAAGAAAATACCAGCCAACTTGGTGACGATCAGTGGTAAGCGTGCTTTTGAGATCATCGGGATGAACAGACGTGGACAGAAACCCGATTCTTTAGCAGCTGATGGCGCACAAGGAAACAACTCACGTTCAACGGATTTATTGGAACAAGACAGTCTTACACGTTTCGATCGTGCGAAAAAAGACAAGAAAAAGAAAAAGAAGAAAAACCAGCAAAATAACGGGAATGGTGCCGCAATGAATAATCGTCCCAATGAAAGTGAAAAGCCTGCTCCTATGGAGAATAAGCCTCAGAAGGAAAACAAGAATGCATCTCAAAGGGAACAAAGTAAACCTCAACAAAAAGGAGGAAACAATCAGCATCATCGGAAGCCACAGGAGGCCCGAAGAGGACAGCAACAGCCGAAGCAACCTTCTGAGAGACAAAATAATCAAGGTCAGAGATGAAATGTTGTCGTGAAGGGCATAAATGTAGACATCTAATACTAATTAGCACAATGCTTGCTTTGTGCTTATCTATCCTTATGTCTTGTGATCCTTTGGTGGTTTATCATCATTATGAGCCTTTAACGGATTCACAATGGAAAGATGTCGATACGCTTACCTTTACTCCTCAACTTCTTGATTCAGAGGTTACTTATCAAGTGGATTTAGAAATACGGATGCTGCATTCCTATCCTTATCAAGACATCAATATAGGATATCGGTACCTTTCACCAGCAAAGGAAATCGTTCAAACAGGTTCTTGCCAATTAAATCTCACTGATACTTATGCTGACAAAAATGGAAGTGGGATAGCAGGATTATATGCCTATCCTACAGTATTGAAAAAGCTGTACGTAGGAAAAGCAGGAGATTATACGATACGAGTTTTTCAAGAGCAAAAAGACAGTGTACTTAAAGGGATACAAGACTTGGGAATCAAACTAAGTCGTATTCAT
>JAEEGH010012674.1_pt1 | contig 18836 bp, 16 predicted proteins | sample 9134181 | NCBI WGS metagenome assembly JAEEGH01 (sample SAMN16246544, study PRJNA631951) | gut metagenome | biome: gut microbiome; feature: rumen; material: DP-attached | host: Bos | place: Iran: Karaj | collected 2018-10 | reverse complement strand
CTACGGTGTCACCAAGGTGACCGGCGAGCTGCTGAGCGACTACTACTTCACCCGCTTCGGCGTCGACACCCGCTCGGTGCGCTTCCCGGGCCTGATCAGCTACCAGACGCTGCCCGGCGGCGGCACGACCGACTACGCCGTGGAGATCTACTACGCCGCCGTGAAAGGCGAGAAGTTCGTCTGCCCGCTGAAGAAAGGCACCCTGATGGATATGATGTATATGCCCGACGCACAGAAGGCCATGATCGACATCATGGAGGCCGACCCCAGCAAGCTGGTGCACCGCAATTCGTTCAACGTGACCGCTATGAGCTTCGGTCCCGAGACCATCTACGAGGTCATCAAGAAGCGCTACCCCAACTTTGAAATGGTGTACGAGCCGGAGCCCATCAAGCAGGCCATCGCCGACAGCTGGCCCGACAATATGGACGACAGCTGCGCCCGCAAGGAGTGGGGCTGGAACCCGCAGTACGACCTGGAGAAGATGACGGACGACATGATCCTGAACCTGAAGAAGAAGCTGCTTTAAGGAGTGCAAGGAGTTTTTCGCTGATTTAATTTTATTCAGCGGTGCTCAAAGCCTGCAAGCAGGCACAAGGAGTTCAGGGAGTTCAAGGAGTTCAAGGAGTACAAGGAGATAAGACAATAGGCATACTATCAACGCGCTATGCGCCACTGGAGACGGTGGCGCATTTCTTTTTGCGCATATATGGAAAATTGTTCGTATCTTTGCACCCAGAAACAATAGATAAAACAATAAACAATATGAAACTCAACCGTATTTTAGCAGCGGGCATGCTGGGCTTGGCCTTGTTTGCGGCCAGCACCGCCGACGCCTGCACCAATTTCCTGTTCACGAAGGGTGCCACCAAGGACGGTAGCACCATGATTACCTATGCCGCCGACAGCCACACGCTCTACGGCGAGCTGTACTACCGCAAGGCGGCCACCTACCCCGCCGGGACGATGTTCCAAGTGGTCGACTGGGACAGCGGCACGCCGCTGATCATGATTCCGCAGGTGGCGCAGACCTACAGCGTGGTGGGCAACATGAACGAGTGGCAGCTGGCCATCGGTGAGACGACCTACGGCGGCCGCGAGGAGCTGGCCAAAGAGATTGAGGGCGGCATCGACTACGGCTCGTATATCTACCTCACCCTGCAGCGCGCCAAGAACGCCCGCGAGGCCATCCAGGTGCTCGCCGGCTTCATGAAGGACTACCCCTACCACAGCGAGGGCGAGAGTTTCAGCATCGCCGACCCCAACGAGGTGTGGATTCTCGAGCTCATCGGCAAGCGTCAGGGTACCGTCAAGGCCGACCTCGCCAAGAAGCTGAAATACAAATACACCGACGGCGCCGTGTGGGTGGCCCGCCGCATCCCCGACGGCTATGTGTGCGGTCACGCCAACCAGGCCCGCATCACCCAGTTCCCCCAGGAGCCCAAGAAGTTCAGCAAGGCCAAAGGCAAAGGGCTGCACGCTGTGATCAGCAGCAAGCACCTCGACTACCTCTTCGAGCCCGAGGTGGAGTGCGTCTACAGCGACGAGGTGATCACCTATGCCCGCGCCTGCGGCTGGTACAACGGCAAGGACGAGGACTTCTCGTTCTGCGATGTCTACGCTCCGCTGACTTTCAGCGGCATGCGCGGCTGCGACGCCCGCGTCTACGCTATGTTCAACCGCGTGGCCAGCGGCATGCAGCGCTATGAGAAATACGCCATGGGCGATGCCACTGCCGAGCGCATGCCCCTCTGGATTAAGCCCGACCACAAGATTGACGTGCTGGAGGCCATGAACCTCATGCGCGACCACTACGAGGGCACCTCGATGGATATGAGCAAAGACCTCGGCGGCGGTCCCTTCAACTGCCCCTACCGCTGGCGTCCCATGGGCTTCGAGCTCGACGGCCACAGCTATGTGCACGAGCGCGCCACCTCGACCCAGCAGACAGGCTTCTCGTTTGTGGCTCAGTGCCGCAGCTGGCTGCCCGCCAAAGTGGGCGGCATCCTGTGGTTCGGCGTCGACGACACCTACTCGACCGTCTACTGCCCGATGTACTGCGGCATCACCGAGATACCGCTCTGCTTCCGTCAGGGCAACGGCGACATGCTGACCTACAGCGAGACGTCGGCCTTCTGGCTCTTCAACCGCGTGACCAACTTCGTCTACAGCCGCTACAGCGACATGATCAAGGACGTGCAAAAGGTGCAGAGCCGTCTGGAGAAGAGCTATGTGAAGGATGTGGAGCGCTTCGACCAGCGTGCCGCCCAGAGCGAGGGCGAAGCCTTGGCCAAGCAGCTCAACGACTTCAGCGGCCGCGCCGCCGCCCGCATGATGAAAGAGTGGGACACCCTCGACAAATACCTGCTGGTCAAATATATGGATGGCAACATCAAGAAGGAGAAGGATGGCCAGTTCGAGCGTACCGCCACCGGCAACGCCGTCTTCCCCCAGCAGCCGCACTACCGTCAGGAGTGGCAGCGTATGATTGTCAAGGATCACGGCGACGTCATCCGCGAGAAATAAAGCCTATAAATCAGCATCATCACCGTGCCATCGCCGACTGCGGTCGGAGGTGGCGCGGTGTTGTTTTGTAGGTGCGACGGGAGGGCGGTTGAGTATTTTTAACATTGATTATTATAAAAAAGTTTGTATCTTTGCAGTTTAAAACGATACGGATGGGACTGTTCAATTGGATTGTATCGGTTTGTAAACAAAAAGATTGCAAAGACGCTGAGGTTGAGCCGATGAGCAAATATCTGATAGTGGGATTGGGCAATGTGGGTGCCGAGTATGAAGGCACACGCCACAACGCGGGCTTCATGGTGGTCGACGCTTTGGCCAAGGAGGCCGAGGCCAAATGGAGCCTGGAGCGCCACGCCTACCGCACGGAGGTGCGCCACAAAGGACGCGTGCTGGTGCTCATCAAACCCACCACCTATATGAACCTCAGCGGCAAAGCAGTGAAATACTGGCTACAGGCCGAGAAGATTGAGCTGCAGAACCTGCTGGTCGTGGTCGACGACATAGCGCTCGACCCGGGCATTATCCGCATCAAGAAGCAGGGCGGCGCCGGCGGCCACAACGGGCTGACGGATATCGAGGCCGTCTTGGGGACGGCGAACTACAACCGCATACGCATGGGGGTGGGCGACCACTTCAGCCGCGGACGCCAGGTGGATTATGTGCTCGGCCGCATGGAGGGCGAGGACCTGGCGAAGATGGAGGAAGCCATCAAGACGGCGTGCGACGCCATCAAGTGTTTCGCCACACAAGGCATCGACCGCACGATGAATATGTACAACAGCAAGGGGAATGCGAGGGAGAAGGAGATAAGGAGTTTATGAAGCTGACGCTGGACATAGGGAATACGGCTGTGAAGTGGGCCACCTTCGAGGGGCACACGCTGGTCGAGCACGGACACGGGATGCCCGCCGACAAGCTTGCGGCGGCCGAGGAGGTGCTGATGTGCGCCAGCGGCGAGGTGCCGGAGGAGCTGCAAGGGCTTCCGCGCCTGACCGCCGACACACCGCTGCCGATACGGCTCGACTACAAGACACCCGACACGCTGGGTGCCGACCGCATTGCGGGTGCCTGCGGGGCGTGGGCGCTGCACCGCGGCGAGCCGAGCGTGGTGATTGATGCGGGCACCTGCATCACCGTCGACTTCATCGACGGAGCGGGGGTGTATCACGGCGGCGCCATCATGCCGGGGCTGCGCATGAATTTGCAGGCGCTGCATACTTTTACGGAGAAACTGCCGTTAATAGATATAGACGGAATAACCAAAGCCCCCGTGCTGGGGCGCTCGACAGAGGAGTGCCTGGTGGCCGGGACGCTGGGCGCCACGATGCTGGCGCTGGCGGGCTATGTGGCACTGTACCGCGAGAAGTGCCCCGCGCTGCGGGTGCTGCTGACTGGCGGCGACGCCGGACGGCTGACGGCCGCCGGCGCGACGGGCTGGGAGGCGGTGCCGGAGCTGACATTGCTGGGGCTGAACGAGATAATGACACATCATGAAGAATAAGGGATTATTGATAGGCATACTGGGTTTGATGGGCCTGCTGGGCTCCGGAGCGACGGCGCAGAACGGCTTTAACCTGCCGTATACGCAGTTCGGCCTGGGGCTGGGCGAGTCGCCCTACAACATGCCGGCGGCGGCGCGCATGGGCGGCACCGTGCTGACCCGCGCGGGCGGAAACTCCATCAACCCGTTCAATCCGGCCTCCTACGGCGACATCGCGACCGAGAGCTTTGTGTTCGACATGGGGCTCAACATCCAGCTGAGCACCCTGCGGAGCGGCGACAAATCGGTGCGCGACGCCGACGGCAACATCGGCTACCTGGCCATAGGGCTGCCCATCACGAAATGGTGGAAGGTGGCCGCAGGATTGATGCCCTACTCGACGGTCGACTATGAGTCGTTGGATTCCACCAATGTGGTGAAGACCACCTATGCCGGCACCGGCGGCGTGAACGAGTTGTTTGCGGGTTCGGCGTTCTGCATCCCCGTGGGTACGGGGCGTTCGCTGGAGGTGGGCTTCAACGCGGGCTACCTGACGGGCAGCATCCAGCGCGGCATCACCTATAACTTCGCCGGCGGCGACACCACCTACTACATCGACTCGCGCAAGCAGAAAGACACTCGAATAAGCAACGTGGTGTTCGACTTCGGCCTGCGCTACCGTCAACCGATTGGCGAGCGGTACACGCTTTGCCTGGGTTTGAGCTACAAGCCGTATCAGGACATGAGCGTCAAGGAGACGGCGCTGATATACACCTTCCGCAGCATCTCGGGCTCGGAGCGTCTGTTCGACACCATCTTCCCCGCCCGCGGCGACGATGCGGAGATAGAGAGCCGGATAGAGCAGCCGCACACCTACGGCGTGGGGTTGAGCCTGGAGCGCAACGGAGTGTGGCAGGTGGCCGCCGACGCGACCTTCTCCGCCTGGCAGGGGTTGCGCTATACCGAGGATGAGTCGCACCGCGTCTTCGGCGACAACACGCTTGGCGACGGCGCTTTCAGCCGCTATGCCGTGGGATTCGAGAAGATGGGTGTGATGGATGCCTCGACCTACTGGGGCCGTATCGGCTGGAGCATCGGTGCCCATGCCGAGCAGGGCGTGCTGTACCTGAATACCGGCGACGGAAGCCGCCGCATCGACCAATGGGGCGTGGGGGCCGGCATGAGCCTGCCGATGCGCAAAGGACGCTCGCTGCTGAGCCTGAGCGTGGGATACAACTGCCTGGGTGATGCCGACCTGCTGCAACGCAACACGGTGACCTTCGGCATCGCGGTGAGCAGCTGCGAGAAGTGGTTTGCGAAACGGAAGTACAATTAGCAAGAAGCAATAAACGACGGCGAAGCCGTACTAAACCAAAAAAGGAAAATAACAAAAAACACGATAACGATGAAAGCAATCAGAACATTGAGCATTGGACTCCTCCTCGCGGCGGCGCTGCCCGCGATGGCACAGATGGAGAAATGGGACTGCAGCGACGAGGTGATGCAGAACCCGCAGCCCATGATGGAAGCTGTCTCGCTGTATCAGGAGAACGTGAAACAGTACAAGGCCTCGAAAGACACGCGCTACCTGGAAGAGGCCTATCCGCAGTGGAAGACTGTGGTGGCTGGCTGCCCGAAGCAGAGCAAGAACCTCTACATCAACGGTGCCAACATCCTGAAGGTGAAGATTGCCACCGCCGCTACGGCCGAGGAGAAGAAAGGCTACATCGACGAGATGATGGCTATGTACGACACGCGTATTGCCAAGTACGGCGAAGCCGCCAAGTATACCGCCAAGAAAGCCAACGAGCTTGAAGAGCTGCTGAAAGAAGAGGGCCTGCAACAGTACTACGCCCTCTACTCGGAAGCCGTCCGCATCGGTGGTGACGACCTGGAGGCCGGCTACCTGGTGAAGTATATGGAAGCCACCATCAACTATGTGCGCGCCGGCTATGCCGAGCCCACGCTGGTGGTCGATAACTACGACATCGCCAGCGACCTGCTGGAAGATGAACTGCAGAAGAACGCCGCCGACAGCGTGAAGGCCGCCACCATCCGCGGTTACATCGCCGGCGTCGAGGCCGCCTTCTCGCCCTATGCCACCTGCGACCAGCTGGTGGAGATCTACGGCAAGAAATTCGAGGCCGACCCCGAGAATGTGGAGCTGCTGAAGAAGATTACGAGCATCATGATGCGCAAACGCTGCACCGATCAGGAGCTCTTCTTCCTCGCCACCGAGAACCTCTACCGCCTCGAGCCGAGCCCCGCCACCGCTATGCGCATGGGTCAGATGTGCCTGTCGAAGAAGCAGTATGGCGATGCGGTGAAATACCTGAGCGATGCCGTCAAGGGTGTCACCGACAAAGACAAATATATGGCCTACCTCTATCTGGGTCACGCCTACAACGGCTCGAAGAGCTACAGCGCCGCCCGCACGGCTTACAACAACGCCGCTGCCGCCGACGGCACCAAGGGTGAGCCCTACCGCATGATTGCCATGCTCTATGCCTCGAGCACCTCGAGCGCCTCGGAGGACAACGTGGGAGGCCGCAGCGCCTACTGGGCCGCCGTCGACGCCCTGAACCGCTCGAAGAGCGTGGATCCCTCGGAGGAGAACGTCGAGGCCTGCAACAGGCTCATCGGCACCTACGCCGGCCACTATCCCTCCAAGACCGACGCCTTCATGGCCGGCCTGGAGAACGGCAAGAGCTTCACGGTGCCCGGATGGATTGGTGTAACGACCATCGTCAGAACCCGATAGCCGAGTGAAAACAACAGGTCTCTGTCGTCCGATAGGGGCAGGCGTACGACGCTTGTCCCTATTGGTGTGTTTGTCGGTGGCGCTGACATCGTGCCACAGCGACAAGTCCATGCTGCCGCAGGACCGTTCGGATTCGGCCGCGCAGGAAGTCTACAACGCCCAGGTGCGACGCAGCGAACACGGCAAGTTGCAGCTTGAGATGGACGCCCCCATCATAAAGAAATTCGACCGACCCAAGCCCCGGACGCTCTACCACAGCACCGAAGGGCGGCGGGTACAGCTGCGCCTCTATGACGAAGAGCACAAGGTGAAGACCATCATCGAGGCGGGCAACGCGGTGTCGTTCGACGACCGCGACATCATGGAGGCACACGACAGCGTGGTGGTCATCGACTTCTCGAACAACGACACAATATACCTCAAGGACCTTATCTGGAACTCGGCCGAAGACCGTATCTACTCGGACAACCCCGTGCGGGCGAAGAACGGCTCGCGCATCACCGAGGGCGACGGCTTCACCAGCGACCAGCGCATGGAGAACATGCAGATATTGCACCAGCGCGGTATCATAGAATTTAAAGATTGAACAGCGATGCAATTTACAGCAAAAGAACTGGCCAAGATAGTGCACGGCACCGTAGAGGGCGACGAGAACGCCCGCGTGTGGCAGCCTTGCAAGATTGAAGAGGGCTGCGAGGGAGGCATCACCTTCCTCGGCAATGCCAAGTACACCCACTATATCTACGAGAAGCAATCCACGATAGTGATTGTACGCAAGGACTTCGTGCCCGAACACCCCGTGGGATCGACGCTGATTCGCGTGGAGAATCCCTATATGGCGGTGGCGGTGCTGCTGCATGCCTTCAACGAACGCACCAAACCGCCGCGCGGCAGGTCGTGGCGCAGCAGCGTGGGCAAGGGCAGCAAGATAGGAAAACATTGCTATCTGGGCCCCTACGCTGTAGTGGGACGCCACACGCAGGTGGGCAACGACGTGAAGATATACCCCAACGCCTATATCGGCGACAACTGCAAGATAGGCGACGGCACCATCATCTATGCCGGAGTGAAGATATACGAAGGTGTGGAGATTGGCCGCAACTGCATCATCCATGCGGGCGCCGTCATCGGAGCCGACGGCTTCGGTTTCGCCCCAGCCGGCGACGGTACCTGGAACAAGATTGACCAGATTGGCAATGTGGTGCTGGAAGACAACGTCGAGGTGGGCGCCAACACCTGCATCGACCGCGCCACCATGGGCTCCACACGCCTGCACGAAGGCGCCAAGGTCGACAACCTGTGCCAGATAGCCCACAACGTAGTCGTGGGCCGCAACACCGCTATGGCGGCGCAGGTGGGCATCGCCGGCAGCTGCAAGGTGGGCGAAGAGTGCATCATCGCCGGCCAGGCAGGCCTGGTGGGACATATCAGCGTGGGCGACCATGTGACCATCGGTGCCCAGAGCGGCGTGACGCACAACATACCCGACAACAGCACCATCTTCGGAAGTCCCGCCATTGACGGCTCCAAACGCCGCAAGATTGAGGTGCTGATAAGGAATTTGGACAAACTAGCAGACAGGATAGAACGTTTGGAGAAGCAATGAAGGCTCTCAAGATACTGGGATTCTTCGCCTCCGTCATAGCTGTGCTGGGCACCTTGGGGCTAATTGTGCCGGACGAGGGCATAGCCCTCGGCAGCGCGCATTTGCGCTATCCCACGACACACTCCATCCTGGCCAGCCACGAACAAGAAGAGCCAGATCCCACCGCCACCGCCGAGTCACCGATACTGACGCAGATGGCGGATTCCCTATGCTATTTCCAGCAACAGACCGACAACAGCGACCTGCGCCTCTGGCTTCCCGAGCCACACTACCTCGACGCCTTCTGGGCGGCCGCCGAGCAGGCACAGGCCAAACGGCGCACCTTGCGGGTGTTGCACTATGGCGACTCGCAGATTGAGATGGACCACATGACCTCGCGCCTGCGCGCCCACATGCAGCGCACTTTCGGCGGCGGAGGTCCCGGCATGCTGCCCTTCCACCCCATCACCCCCGTTGTTTCCGTACGCCAAAGCACACAGGGCGCATTGTCGCTCCTGTCGTCCTTCGGCGACAGCTTGGCTGTGCGCAGTCGCGGCAACTATGGTGTGATGATGCAGTGCTTCCGCCTCAACGGCAGCGCCACCACCACCGTCAGAGCCACCAACAGCAGCCATGTGGACGACGGCGTCAAACAATTCTCGCATGTGCGGCTGGTGGCCAACAGCCACGAAGGTACCCTCCGCACCGAACTCACCGACCTGAAGCACAAAAAGGCCGTCCCAACGACAGAAGTCTCTCAAAAAGGGGTGAGCATGATGGAATGGAAGGCCGACGGCCCGACCGATGCCTTCCGCCTGCATGTCTCGGGCAACGCCGACCTCTATGCCCTGCTGATTGATTCCGACAGCGGCGGCGTAGCTGTGGACAACATACCCATGCGTGGCTGCTCCGGCCAGCAGTTCACCCTCGTCAACAAGAATCTGCTCACCGAAGCCTACGGGCTCCTCGACGTGGGGCTTATCATCCTTCAGTTCGGCGGCAACTCCGTGCCCTACCTCAAGAGTGGCAAGTCGATCTCCACCTATTGCCAATCGCTGGGCAAGCAAATCGACTACATCCACCAGTGCTGTCCGCAAGCCAAGATACTCTTCATCGGGCCGTCGGACATGTGCAAGCACATCAACGGCAAGCCGCAGACCTACCCCGTCATTCCCGAACTTATCGACAGCCTGATAGTCACCGTCAACGCACACGATGCCGCATTCTGGAGCATCTATCACGCGATGGGCGGCCTCAACTCCATGCCTGTGTGGGCGCACAAAGGGCTTGCGGGTTCCGACTACATACATTTCTCGCAGAAAGGCGCCGACCTGATGGGCGACCACCTGGCTCAAGCCCTCGACAACAGCTACCAGCGCTACCGTCTTGAGAAGCGCATTGAGCTACAGCGCCAGAAAGAGGCCGAAAGCAAAGACGAAAGCGCCAAACATAAGCAGAAGAAGGGGAAAGGAGGTGCACGATGAGCCGACGTCTGTCTCCCGTCCTGTTGCTCCTCGCGTTGCTGACAAGCACCCTGTTGCAAGCGCAGCTGCAATCCCCTACCCTGCCGAAACATCCCTTTATCAAGTATCGCGCCAACGTGCTGCACTACGACAGCACCTCGCCGTCCATGCGCCAGCTTTTCGACAAGTGGCAGCGTGTTGCCAACGGTGACGGCGGCAATCTCAACATCGTCCATATCGGAGGCTCGCATGTGCAAGCCGGCAGCCTGACCAACACCATCCGCTGCAATATCCTCGGCGCCTACCCCAATCTGGTGGGTCCCCGCGGCATGATATTCCCCTATTCGGCCGCCGCCCGCTGCAACAACCCCGCCGACTACCGCGTGCACTGCCCGCAGAAGGTGGAGCTCACCCGCAACGTCTACAAGGAATACGCCTATCCGCTGGGTCTGTGCGGCATTGCCGTCACCGCAGCCGATGAGTTCACCGAGATGGATATCGTGATGAGTGAGCCGCGTGTCGACTATGCCGTCAACCGCGTGGTGCTGCTGGGTCACGGTGAGGGCGGTGTGGTGCCGCGCCTGCGCATCGACGGCCACGAACTCTATGCCGCCTATATCGACAACGTCAGCGACCGTTACATCTTCAACCTCCCGACGCCGACCGACTCGTTTACCATCGTGCTGCCCTGCCGTCCGGGCGACAAGTTCACCGTCAGCGGCATCTATCTCGACAACCGCCACCCGGGCTTCAGCTACCACTCCATCGGCGTCAACGGCGCCGCCGTGCCCGACTACCTGCGCTGCGTCAACTTCGTGCGCGACCTGCGGCTGATGCATCCCGACGTGGTCGTCTTCGGCATCGGCATCAACGACGCCGTACCCGCCAACTTCGACACCGCAGCCTTCCGGCAGAACTACCTGCGGCTCATCGACTCCGTGCGCAGCATCAATCCCGACTGCGCCTTCATCTTCATCACCAACAACGACAGCTACCGCAAGACCGGCCGCCGCCGTTACAGCGTCAACACCAACGGCGCTTTGGCGCGCGAGGTGTTCTACCGTCTGGCCGCCGACTGTGGCGGAGCCGTGTGGGACCTCTTCGAGGTGATGGGCGGCTTGCGCTCGATGGACCATTGGCGCAAGGCGGGCTTGGCGCGGAACGACCGCGTGCACTTCACCGCCGCCGGCTACCAGCTGGTCGGTGACCTCTTCACCGGCGCTCTCTTTAACGCCATTAACAAAGAAACCTCCGAGCCTTGAACGACCTGGCGGCATACCTCCTGCGGCTCCTGAGTTTCGACAGCTCGCGTCCGCTGCTGTTTACACAGATTCACTTCTGGGTCTTCTTTCTCTTCGTCTTCCTTTTCTTCTCCCTCATCGTCACCCGCAGCAAGCGTCTCACCATCCGCAACGGATACCTCTTTCTGGTCAGCCTGCTGTTCTACTACAAGACCTCGGGTCTTTTCGTGCTGCTGCTGGTCTTCTCCACCCTGCTCGGCTGGGTGCTCGGCATACGCATGGATCATACCGCCAGCCAGCGGCGGCGCAAGACGCTGATGACCATTGGCGTCACCGTCAACCTGGCCATCCTCTTCTACTTTAAATACGCCTACTTCTTCACCGATATTTATAACGCCTCCTTCGGCACCTCGCACACCGTCGTCAACCACTTGGCGCGCTGGGCCAACAACGCCTTCCACACTAACCATTTCGACGCTTCGGTCATCCTGCTCCCCGTCGGCATCAGCTTCTTCACCTTCCAGAACATCAGCTACATCGTCGACGTCTACAAGCGCAAGATCGCCCACGTCTCCAATGTGTTCGACTTCGGCTTCTACACCGCTTTCTTCCCACAGTTGGTCGCCGGCCCCATCCTGCGTGCCGACCAATTTGTGCCGCAACTCTACAAGCCCTTCTTCCTGGGCCGCCGACAGTTCGGCATCGCGGTGTTCTGGATACTCAACGGCTTGGTTAAAAAGCTCGTCCTCAGCGACTACCTGGCCGTCAACTTCGTCGACCGCATCTTCGAGAACCCCTCGCTCTACACCCCCTTCGAGAACTTCTCGGCCCTGATGCTCTACTCCATGCAGGTCTACGCCGATTTCTCGGGCTACACCGACATCGCCATCGGCGTGGCTATGCTCATGGGTTTCTACCTGCCGGTCAACTTCAACTCGCCCTACAAGGCCAAGAACCCCACCGAGTTCTGGCGTCGTTGGCACATGTCGCTCTCGCGCTGGCTGCGCGACTACCTCTACATCCCCCTGGGCGGCAACCGCTCGGCGGGCTTCCTCTCCTATTTCCTGCTGTTCGCCATCCTGGCCATCGCGGCCTTCCGCCTACACAGCACCTTCTTCACTATCGCCGTCGCCGCGGTGGTGCTCGTCATTCTGGCGATGTTTCTCTTCCGCCCGCGGCACCGCCGCTCCCTCGGCACCAACGTCAACAACATGGATACCATGCTCCTCGGCGGCCTCTGGCACGGTGCCTCGTTCAACTTCATCACCTGGGGCGGCCTCAACGGATTGGGCATCTTAGTATACAAATGGTGGAAAGATAAGGGCTGGATGGAGCAGATTGCGGCTGTGGGCATCACCACGCTGGCTCTGCACATATTGAAAGTCCACGTCGGCGGACCACTGATTAACATGCTGTGGTTCATCTCCTTGGTGTGCTTCATCGGCTACACCGTGCTGCACCTCCTGCCCCAGAACTGGCGCTTCACCACCCGCTCGTGGAACGTCTGGTTCACCCTGCTCACCTTCGTCTTCATCAGCTTCACGCGTCTCTTCTTCCGCAGCGGCTCCAATCTCGACCCCGCCGAGGCCAACGAGGTGGCTTGGATGACTGCCTCGATGATGGTGGAACAGATAGGTTCACATTGGAACTTGGCGCAAATACCTGAAATCGTGGGTCATTACTGGGCACCCTTCCTGCTCTTTGTCATCGGCATGACCATCCATTGGCTACCCACCCGTTTCAAGCGGCGCTATCGCCTGTGGTTTGCCCAGATGCCCCTGTGGCTCATGGCAGTAGTCACTGTGGCTGTGGTCATAGCGGTCTACCAGTTTGTCACCGCCGACCTGCAGCCCTTCATCTATTTCCAATTTTGAAAATGCTAATTTAACATACTGGGAGGGAGGCTCCCGGTGTTGCGACGCCAGTCGGCAAGGAAGCGTCGAGAGACGTCGTCGAGGTACTCGCCGGGGGTGATATTCCACTCGATAGAGTCGCGGAGGTGACGTTGCAGCGGGACGGGGTCGTCGACCCCTTCGGCGTCGGGCAGAACCCGCCAGCAGAAGCCTTCGCAGCGCAGACGACCTTCGAAGAGATGGCCATAGCGCTCGTAGAAGTACTGCGACACATAGACGGGGCGGTGCCACTGGTTTTCCTCAATGGCCTGCTTGACAGCGCGGTAGCCCTCGAGGTTGACGTTATGGACGCTGACGTCGGTGCGGCGTTGCTCGACAAGTTGGAGATACCACAGGGGGAAGGTGTCGTTGTCGCCGAGGGTGATGAGGATGGCGTCGGGGTCGCACGACTGGAGGTGGTTGAGGCTGATGTCGTGCACCGCATGGCACTGGTGCCGGTCGTGGTCGCTCCAGTTGCCCACAGCCAGCAGCAGCGGTGCCAGCAGCAGCAACCAACGCCAGCGGGGGTGGTCGATGTGGCTGGCGCCGAGGCCTATCCAGAGGGCGAAGGCGTAGAAGGAGAGGATGTAGGCGTAATCGCGTTCGCGAGGCTCGTAGCAGGGGTGGTTGAGGTAGAGATTGAGCAGTACGCCGCCGAAGAGGAAAAGCAGCATAACAGCCCAGAAATCGGCCCGACTGCGGCGGCGATGGCGCAGCAATCCCCACACGCCCAGGAGGAAAGGAACGATGAAGACCACCACGATGCCGTGTTTGAGGTTCTCGCGGCCGATGAAGTTATACATCAGGTAGCGGCCATACATATAGCCGAGCTGGTAGTTGACGGTGTAGAGCACGTTACCCACCACGCCCTCGGTGCTGAAGGTCCAGGGGTGGTAGTTGGCGCTGTCGCGCTCGCGCCACATACGGGGATAGAGTGGTGCCTTGGGGTATTGGTCGCGCTTGACGTAGGAGGCGAAGGCTTCGACCGTAGCGGGGTTGCCCTCGTTGATGGCGGGCTGGGCAGCAGCGCGGAGGGGCACGATGGCATACGGCGTGAGACCCAAGAGAAAGAATAGCGCCGCCAGCGGCAGCACCCTTGCCCAACGACGGCAGCGCACGAGGGTGGGCAGGATGACGACCAGCAGGGCCGGGAGGGTGAGCAGCGTCATCAGGTGCACACACAGGGCGAGGCCGAGCAGCAGGGACAGGAGCAGCAACAGGCGGTGATTGCGGGTGCGGCGCCAGCGCAGGGCGAGCCACACCTCGAGCGAACAGAGGAGCATGGCCATCGCGTAGACCTCGCTCTCGACGGCCGAGAACCAGGCAGTGTCGCAAAAGAGATAGCACAGGGCTGCAATCACTGCCGCAAAACGATGCTGACAGAGCTCAACCACAGTGAGATAGAGCACACCTACGGTGAGGCCTCCGCAGAGGGCTGAGAGGGCGTTGCTCAAGGGGGCCACCAGCATGGGGTGACCGAAGGAAAGAAGCGTGAAACAATGGGCGACAAGCTGGTAGAAAGGAGCTCCCGGAGGGTGGCCGACACCGAGGAGATGGCTGGTGGCGATGAACTCGCCGCAGTCCCACCAACTGGCCGAACGGTCCATGGTGAGCAGGTAGACCGCCGTGGCGAAGAGCGCCAGCAGGGCGGCTACCAGTTTACTACTGACTTGTTGAAGATGTCCTCGCATAGCTCGGTAACGATTTCGCCCATCAGCGAACTCTCAACGGCCGAGAAGTCCTGCGAGGCGGCATAGTCGCGGAAGCGGGAGAACTGTTGCTCAAAGTCGGCGTCGGGGTCGATGGTGTTGACGAACTTGACCCTGACGGCGATGGTCAGACGGTTCATGGAGACCTCGTCGCTGCTCGAGAGGGCCGAAGCGCGGGTCTCGTAGCCCACTATCTCTCCGCTGAGCTGCAGGTCGCCGTCGGCCTGGGTGACGGTGAGCGATGTCTGGTTGGAGAACATCTGCTTCAGCTCGTCGGTGAGCTTCTGGCTGAGCTGCGGGTTGACGGTAGGGGCATAGTTGGGAAAGGTGGCCACAGAGATGGTCTTGGCGCCCGGCGGGATGGAGGCGCCGGTGAAGGAGTAGCCACCGGTGCAGGCCACCGTCAGCAGGCAGCAGACGGCCATCAGCAGGCAGCGTATGCTGACTGCCACGGGCTTAATAATCGCGCGAGTCTTCATCGATGCGTTGTTCGTCCTCAAGTTGCCAGAGCAGGAAACCCGACTCCTGTTGTATGTAGTTCAGTACCGCAATCTTGGTAGGCAGATCGGTGACCTCCGACACTTCGGAGATGAGCTTGTCGATTTTCTCTTTGAATGCTAAATCCATAGGGGATGTGATTATGTTGTGACTTTAACCGTTGATGCGATTGTAGTAATGCCACCACAACTCGGGAATTTCGTTTTCCATAGCGCGCTGGTAGTCGCTGTAGTTGCAGGGCACAAGAGTGTGGCGCAGGTAGCGCTCGCGGCGCTCGCCGTCTTCGCACGGCACCTCCATCCACCAGCGGTCGGTCTTGAGGCTCTTGTAGAAGACAAGGTCGATGCCGTGGTCCTGCATAGCCACGGTGAAACGCTTGTAGTTCTGCTTGTCCTGCGCGGGGAAGTCGCCCAGGCGGTAGTGGAATCCCTCGAGGAAGAACCACACGGCATGGGCCAGCATGTGGGCGGTCTGCCCGTTGTGGTCGTAGGCGGGATTCATCTCGAAGAGGCCGAAGCAGGTGGTCTTGTCGCTCATGCCGGCAAAACGCGCAATCTGGCACAATTGCTCGCCGTAGAAGCCGTGGGGCGAGGGGTTGGCGTTGGCGGGGGCGTCGCTCTGGCGTACGGCGCTGATGTCGACAGCCACCACGTCGCTGTAGCGCACCAGCGGCTCGGCATGCTCCATGTTGGGCTGCAGTTCACCGACACGATGCGTGGTGAATTTCAACTCGTCCATCAGCTGCACCATCTCGGTCCCGACGAAGTAGGACTGGTAGCCCACATTGACATAGTCAAACAGGTAGTTCGGCTGCTGTAGAATGATGTGTTGCAGGTAGTTGTTGCTGCTGATTTGCTCACCGCCCTCCAGGTTAAAACGCGAGTCGACCGAGCAGATGTTGATGACGCGGCCCAGGATTTCGTATGCCTTGTAGATGGGGAAGACGAGGTCGTCGCTGCCGCCCAGAACCACGACGGTCTTGCCCATGTCGAGCAGCTGCTGGAGCACCTCGATAAGGGCGAAGTAGGTGTCGCGGGCCTCATTGCCCGGGGCGATATTGCCGAGGTCGGCCAGACGAATGCCGTCGTAGGGCTTGGCCAGGCGGTAGAGGTAATGGCGTATGTGGTCGGGTGAGGCCGCACAGCCGCGGTTGTCCACCGAGGCGCGGTCTTCCTTGACACCGAGCAGCACCATCTCGGCATCGGCGCAGTCGGGAAATCCCGTGACGTCGGTGAAGGCGTTGATTTCGTCGCCCAGCATCGGACGGAAGTCCACGCTGTAATAGTCCACCACTGCGCTGTCGATAGGTTCAAAATAGCTGCTCAGCTCCATAGTCGTTTCTTTTTCTTATATTAACGTGTGGCGAAGGCAATTATTGCATAGCAAACAAAAAAAGGGGAGAGGTTGTTTGTAACCTCTCCCCTTGGTGTGACCCTGCTGCGACTCGAACGCAGGACCTAGAGTTTAGAAGACTCTCGCTCTATCCAGCTGAGCTACAGGGCCGACTTCGCGTTTTCCACTTTCTCGTCGGGACACCCAGATTCGAACTGGGGATCTCCTGCTCCCAAAGCAGGCGCGATAACCGGACTTCGCTATATCCCGGCAATAACAAAGGACGCCTTTTGAGTGGCGTCCTTTGTTTGGCGGAGAAGGGGGGATTCGAACCCCCGGTACCCTAATCGAGTACGACAGTTTAGCAAACTGTTGGTTTCAGCCACTCACCCACCTCTCCGTGTGTTCTCTTGACTAAAAAAGCACCGCTTTTTCTCTCTCGAAAAGCGGTGCAAAATTACGAACATTTTTAATACTGGCCAAATTTTTTTTCAAATCCCCCTCCTCTACCCTCTGGCCGTCAGTCAAGTTCTACTTCCTCTTTGCCTGATTGGCAACGCTTTGCATCTTGGCAGCGATAACATCGGGGTCGCCCAGAAATTTGTCCTCGACCAGGTTCATCTTCTCGTCGAAAGTGAAGACGTAGGGCACTGCCGTGGGCAAATTGAACTTGATTATCTCCTCGTTGCTCATGCCTTTAAGCTCTTTGACGATGCCGCGCAGCGAATTGCCGTGGGCCACCACCATCAGGGTGTTGCGGTTCTCAAAGGCGGGCATGATGGTGCCGCGGTAGTAGGGCATCAGACGCTCGATGGTGTCCTTCAAAGCCTCGGTGAGGGGAATCATATTGTCGGGAATCTCGTTGTAGCGCGGGTCCATACGGGGGCTGCGCTCGTCGTGCATATCCAGTGCGGGGGGCTGCACGTCGAATGAGCGGCGCCACAGCAGCACCTGGTCGTCGCCGTACTTCTCGGCGGTCTCGGCCTTGTTCAAGCCCTGGATGGCACCGTAGCTTTTCTCGTTGAGGCGCCAGCTCTTCTGCACTGGCAGCCAGTCCATATCCATGGCGTCGAGCATCTGGTTGAGGGTCTTCACGGCACGCTTGAGGTAGCTGGTGAAGCAGAGTTCGGGGCGGTAGCCTTCGGCTTTGAGCAGCTTGCCGGCTTCCCAGGCCTCCTTCATACCGGCCTCGGTGAGGTCTACATCTGTCCAGCCGGTGAAAAGATTGAGCTTATTCCATGCGCTCTCTCCGTGGCGCACCAATATAAGGGTCTTCATAATCTGTTACTTTTTCTTACTCTTTTTGTTGTTTTCTTCTTTCCATTTGGCCACCACCAGAGCGTTCTCGCCCTTGGGGAAGGGCCCCTGCGGCAACTTCTCCTTGTAGGCCAGCCATGCTATCACCAAGCCGCCGACGATGAACGGCAGACTAAGCAGTTGGCCCATATTCAGCACCATGCCAGATTCGAAGTCCACCTGGTCGTTCTTGACGAACTCTATCAACAATCGGGCTCCGAACAGAGCCACCAGCCACCAGCCGAAGATGGAGCCCGTCTTGAACTGACCTTTCTTGTGGAGGTAGTACCAAAGGCTCACGCCGAAGATGATGAAGTAGCTGAGGCTTTCGTAGAGCTGCGTGGGGTGTTTGGCCACTGTCTCGTGGTTGCGCTCGAACACGAAGCCCCATGGCAGGTCGGTAGCTACGCCGTATATCTCACTGTTGAAGAGGTTGCCTAACCGCACGAAAGCACCGCCGATGGCCACCACGATGACCAGCCTGTCGAGGAACCACCACGGGTTCATCTGGTACTTACGCCAGTAGAGCCACAGGGCTATCAGTATGCCTATGGCGGCGCCGTGGCTGGCAAGTCCCTGGAAGCCGACGAACTGGCCCTTGTAGAACGGCCACACTATCTCGAGCCAGTGCTCGGAGGTGAGGTAGTAGCTAGGCTCGTAGAACAGGCAGTGGCCCAGACGGGCACCGACCAGGACAGCCAGGAAAATGTAAATCAGCATGCTGCCCAGATATTCCTCGTTCACATTCTCGCGCTTGAACATACGGGCGATGATGAAGTAGCCCAATGAGAAGGCGATGAGGAACATCAGCGAGTACCAACGCAACCCGAACGACCCTATCTGCAGGGCCACGGGGTCGACGTTCCAGTGTATGGCGAGCGGTAGCATTACTTAGCGTAGTTGATAGCGCGGGTCTCGCGGATGACGGTGACCTTGATCTGGCCTGGGTAGGTCATCTCGCTCTGAATCTGCTTGGAGAGGTCGAAGCTAAGCTTGTTGGCTTCAACGTCGCTCACCTTGTCGGCACCGACGATGACACGCAGCTCGCGGCCG
>JAEEGH010012672.1_pt1 | contig 18836 bp, 17 predicted proteins | sample 9134181 | NCBI WGS metagenome assembly JAEEGH01 (sample SAMN16246544, study PRJNA631951) | gut metagenome | biome: gut microbiome; feature: rumen; material: DP-attached | host: Bos | place: Iran: Karaj | collected 2018-10 | reverse complement strand
CGCAAAGATGAGGAAGAACACGAACACGTTGAGGAACACCTCTGAGCCCTGCATCGTACCGAAGGCTGTGGAGTCCCAGCCGCGAGTCTCCTGCATCAGGTCCTTGATAGGTGAGAGGATGTCCATGAAGATGTAGCTGCAGAACATCGCCAGAGCGAGCAGCAGCAAGGCGGTCCACCGCATGCCGGCAGAATCGCGAAGGGTTTTCTGAATAGCTTGAGTCATATTTAATTTTCAATTATCAATTATCAATTTTCAATTATCAATTTTCAATTTTACTTCAGCCAGCGGTCGAGCCAGTTGAAGAATGTGCGCTGCCAGAGCACACCGTTCTGTGGCTTCAACACCCAGTGGTTTTCATCGGGGAAGATGAGCAACTCTGCGGGGATGCCTTTCATACGGGCGGCATTAAAGGCCGACATGCCCTGGGTGGCATTGATGCGATAGTCCTTCTCACCGTGGATGCAGAGGATGGGGGTATCCCATTTCTCCACCATCTTGTGCGGTGAGTCATGATAGGTCTTCTTGGCATTGGGCATCTGAGGACGATGCCAGTAGGCTTCGTCATACTCCCAATTCGAGAACCAGTTTTCCTCGGTCTCTGTGTACATCGCAGCAAGGTTGAAGGCGCCGTCGTGTGCGATGAATGCCTTGAAGCGCTTTTCGTGGATGCCGGCAAGGTAGTAGACGGAGAATCCGCCGAATGAGGCGCCGACAGCACCCAGATGGTCTTTGTCAACATATGAAAGATGATTGGATGCATCATCGATGGCGGCCAGATAGTCTTTCATGCACTGCCCCGTCCAATCACCGGAGATTTCTTCAAGCCATTCTTGTCCGAAACCTGGTAAACCGCGACGGTTAGGCGCTACAACAATATAACCTTGCGAGGCCATGATCATAAAGTTCCAACGATAGCTCCAGAACTGAGATACAGGACTCTGAGGACCGCCCTCGCAGAAGAGCAAAGTAGGATATTTCTTGGTCTCGTCGAAGTTCGGGGGAAGGATAATCCATGTGAGCATTTCTTTCCCATCGCTGGTTTTTACCCAACGCTGCTGAACGGTGGGTTTAGCCAACTGATCGAGAATGTGTTTGTTCTCAAAAGTCAGTTGGGTGATCGCTGTCTTTTCGGGTTTCTTGAAATTCGGAGTGACAATATACAAATCAGCAGGTGAGGTGAAATTATGACGCTCCATCAACAGTTGCTTGCCATTATTCATCAGATGAATGGAACCGAAGTCATCCCAAGTCTCAGTCATTTGTTTGAGTTCGCCCTTCCAGTTGACGGCATAGAGATTCTCTGTGGCGTGCCAGACACCGATGAAATAAATCATGGCATCCTTGGAGTCGCTCCAAACGAAATCATCGACATTCGAGTCAAAAGACTCAGTGAGATATTTCTTCTCGCCAGTTGCTAAGTCGTAGCAACACAGACGGTTGCGGTCTGCTTCGTATCCATTTCGCTCCATTGAGAGCCAGGCCACATATTTGCCGTCAGATGAAAACTTGGGGTTAGTGTCGTAACCCACATTGTTTTTCAGATTCTCGGGTGCATTCACCTTCTGATACTTCATCGAGGTGGTCGGATCTATCTCTGGCTCCACATATCCCTCAGGCTTGCAGAGGTTCTTGGTCTCACGCGTACCTATATTATATATATAGATGTCGGAATCAGTAGAGATGGAGTAGGCGAGACCGGCCTTTTTGCGGCAGGTATAGGCGATGGCCTTTGAGTCGGAACTCCAGTCCAGCTGCTCCATGCCACCAAAGGGCTCCATCGGACATTCATAGGGCTCGCCCTCAAGGATATCGATACCGTCCTTGATGCCTTCTGCAGTGACATCTGCTACGAAGGGGTGCTGGATCGACTCAACATAGTGGTCCCAGTGGCGATACATCAGGTCGGTTACTAGACGGCCCGTAGCTTTGGGCAGATCATCGGGATTCTTCTTGATGACTTCGTAGTAATCGATGCTATGTAGCAGAATCACTTTCTTACCATCTGGCGAAAACTTGAAGCCTTCGATATCTTTTGTGGTCTTCGATAACTGCTTACGGTCAGAGCCATCAGGATTCATTGTCCAGATTTGTCCGCCTGAGAGGAAGGCTATCTTTCCTTGATACCACGTTGGATCGGTCTCTGATTTCGAACCCGTCGTTAAGGTCGTATTTCCCGTTCCGTCGACATTGATGATAGCAATCTTCTGCTGGCTCTTATTAGCCTTTACACTATAATAGCCCACTTGATAGACAATCTGCTTGCCGTCGGCTGAGGCTTCGCAACCTCCGATACGCCCCATCGCCCAGAGGGCCTCGGGGGTCATCAGATTGCTGGTGAGCTTGATATTTTGTTTGCCGATTTTCATGTCGTCTTGGGCTTTGCTGGGAGTTCCTAGAAGTAACAGACCAACGAGGATGGCTAGATATTTGTTCGTTCTCATATCGTTATTTCTTTTGCTGGTTCATACGTTGACGCTGTAGTTCCTCAGCCTGCTTCTGCATGGCCTCAAGACGGGCGGCTAAGCCACTGGTCTTTTTCTTGGGGTTGTTCTTGTTCTCCTTATACTTGGCCTCAAGAATGGCAAGGAGCTTCTCGTCGTTGGTCGTCTTGCGGAGTGTCCACATGATGATGGATGAGAAGAACAGTGAGATGAAATAGTAGAAATTCAAACCGCTGGAGTAGTCGTTGAACATGAAGAAGAACATCAACGGCATGAGATACATCATATACTGCATGTACTTCATCTGTTCAGCCTGGGCACCGACCATCTGGTCTTTCTGCTGACGCATGGTAAACCACGAGTAGAGGATATTGGAGCCGCAGAACAAAAGACATGACAACGACAGGTGATCACCGATTCCCCAGATGTGTGAGTTCCAGGAGATGATGGGGTCATAGGTTGCAAGGTCTTCCATCCAGAGGAACGACTGACCGCGCAACTGGATGGCATTGGGAACGAACCAGAACATCGCAATCCAGATAGGCATCTGAATCAGCATCGGCAGGCAGCCGCTGAGTGGTGAGACACCATATTGCGAATACATCTGCATCATGGCTTGTTGTTTCTTCATCTGATCCTCGGGCTTGTCATACTGCTTGGTGGCTTCGTCAAGTTTCGGTTTCAATACGCGCATCTTGGCGGATGACATATAGCTCTTTTTCACCATTGGGTAGGTAATGGCCTTCAGCAAAAGGGTAATCAGAATCAGCACGATACCCATCGAGAAACCCCATGAAGCCAACCAGTCGAAGACATAGAGCGTGAACCAGCGGTTGATGAGACGGAAGAGCCACCAGCCAAGATTCACTAACTGCTCCAGATCGAGATCCTTGCCAAATTGGCTCTGCTTCTCCACGTCTTGAATCAGACGGAAATCATTCGGACCGATATACATCTCAAATTGTGAAGGCTTCTGACCTGTGGGGTCGAAAGCTGTGCGGAGTTTGGCGTCAAACTGTTTCAGATAGCCCGATTCTTTGGGATCCTGAACACTGCTAAGGGAGGAGCCTCCGGCAAAGTTGTCTTTCGAGATAAGGGCTGCACTGAAGAACTGGTTGCGGAAAGCTACCCAATCGAGCGTCTCTTCGATGGTTTTCTTGGTGCTTTCCTCAGTCTCTGACAGGTTGTCGGTAGAACCGCCTTGGGCTTCTTTATAAAACAGTGCTGTATAACGGTTCTCAAAATAGAAACCTTTTTCCTGCTGACGGCTGTGACCATTCCACTCGATGTCCATTTCCTTATAGGTGGGGGCAAACATACCATTGAGCCCGTTGGCTGTGAGTGAGAAATGCAGCAGATGATCCGGACCGAGGAGATAATCCAATACGATACTTCCGCCATCCGAAGCTTGGGCAGTCATAGTGACGGTTGAGTCACTGACGTTCGATGGGGTAAAGTATAGATCTTGGGTGATGATATTGTCCTGTTTGCCTGACAACAGGAAATTCATCTGCTGGTCTTTCTTGTCAAACAGGGTGACGTCTTTGTGGCCGTCCTTGTCGGTAAAGTTCTTGATGACGGCCTTGGTCAACGTACCACCCTTGGTCGAAAGGGTCAGTTCTACTTTCCCGTTCTTCAAGATGATATCTTCTTCGCTGCCATTCAGCGCACCAAAGAACAAAGCGGTGGAATCTTCCTTCGCAGCTTCGGCCTCTGCCTTTTTCGCAGCTGCCTCTGCTTTTTGTTTCTTGTCTGCATTTTCTCGCATGACAGCAGCTATACTGTCTTCTTTCCGTTGGGCCTCTATCTGTTCGGCAGAGGGCTGGTTGTACCAACTGAAACCTATGAGCACTAATGCTATCAATACAAATCCGATAATCGTGTCTCTATTCATTGTTTATTTTGTTTTTGTTTCTATTATAATTAATGTACGCGCAAATCAAGGTGCAAAATTACAACTTTTTTTTGGCATTACGGCAGAATAACCAAAAAAAATCGTAACTTTGCACTCAGTTATGAGAAAAGTCGCATTATTATTTGCGGTGACTTCAGCGCTCAGCGCGAGTGCCGCGCAGCCCAATGACAGTCTGAACGGACAGCTTTATCGCCTGTTCACACCGTTGACGTTTTATCACAATGTAGCTGGTCATGCCTTGTCTTTTGATGAGACAGATGTGGTTGATGAACAAGTCGACAACGCACTGATGGCGGTGTATCTGAACCGTCCTGATCTCGTGAAGACGACGGAGTCTGATCTTCAGGAAACAGGGTCTGTCCGCGAGGATGTGGACCAGCCGATAGAGAATACGATTGATTTCGTTGAACAGGTAGAAGCACCCGTCATTGAATTACAGGATGAGGCTCCTGTCGAGGTAGAAGTCCAAAAACCTAAGTTCTGGACGCGGAAGGGTGACGGGTTCTTGCAGTTTATGCAGAATTATGTGTCAGACAACTGGTACAAAGGTGGTGAGTCCAACTACTCTGCCGTTGGTTCACTGACATTGGAGGCCAATTATGACAATAAGAAAAAGTGGAAGTGGGATAATAAACTGGAGTTGAAACTTGGATTCCAGCGTACCCGTACCGATTCCGTACATAAGTTCAAATCGAACGAAGACCTGATTCGTTATACGGGTAAGGTGGGTCTTCAGGCAACCAAGAAATGGTATTATACCCTTCAACTGATTGCCTATACGCAGTTTACCCGTGGTTTGAAGGCAAATGATGTCAAAACCTATTCTGATTTTATGTCGCCTTTCAATCTGAATGTGGGTCTTGGTATGGATTACAAGGTCGAGGCTTTCGATAAGAAACTGACAGGAACGGTGAACTTGTCTCCGATTGCGCTGAACTATCGTTATGTCGACCGTTCTTTGTTTAATGGAAAAGACTGGTTCCCATCGCGTTATGGTATTGACGAAGACAAGCACTCCAAACTGGATTTCGGTTCGCAGGTTACGGCCGATTTGGAATGGAAACTGAATGATGTCGTAAAGTGGAAGAGCCGTTTCTATGCCTTCACTTCTTATAAGCGTGCAGAAATAGAGTGGGAAAATACTTTTACTTTGCAAGTAAGCAAATACATCAGTGCGAATGTTTTCCTTTATCCTCGATTTGATGATGCCGGTAAACGTGATTCTGATTTAGGCTATTGGCAGTTTAAGGAATATAGTTCAATAGGTTTCAATTATACATTCTAAAAACAAATCACCCGCCTCTTGGCGGGTGATTTCGTTTATTCTTTAGCTTCTGTCATGTCTCCTTCTATATAGAGTCGGGTCATTTCAACAGCACCATTCGTTCTCACTGTGATAATCTTCTTAAAGTGGCCGGGAAATTTACCGGTACCATTGTAGGTCACCTTGATTTCTCCCTTTTCCCCAGGCTTCACAGGCGTCTTGGTGTACTCAGGAACAGTACAGCCACAACTTGCCACAGCCTGGTTGATGATCAGGGGCGACTCTCCCACATTCGTGTAGGTAAAGGTACAGGTAACTACGGGATTCTTCTCGGAGAAAGTCCCGAAATTATGAGTTAACTTATCGAATTTTATTTCTGCTGGTTTTTGTGCCAGCGCTGCCGTCATTCCACAGATGAGCAGCAAAGTCATAACTACAATCTTCTTCATAATTTGACGAATTTATTTAATTTCGCGGCAAAGATACGAAATAATTCATAATTAATAATGCATAATTCATAATTTTTATGTAATTTTGCACCTCAAAAGGATAAATAGTTAATAAATATGTATAGAAGTAAGACTTGTGGAGAGCTTAGGCTCTCAGATACCGGCACAATAGTGACACTTGCCGGATGGGTACAGCGTAGTCGTAAGATGGGTGGAATGACCTTCGTCGACCTTCGCGATCGTTATGGACTGACGCAGCTCGTTTTCAATGAGACTGACGATGCACAACTCTGTGAGCGCGCCAACAAACTGGGCCGTGAGTTCTGTATTCAGGTCAAAGGTGAGGTGAGTGAGCGTCAGAGCAAGAACCCTAAGATGCCTACAGGTGATATCGAGATTCTGGTGAAAGAACTGAATATCCTCAGCGAGAGTCTGACACCTCCATTCACCATTGAGGATAATACGGATGGCGGTGATGATATCCGTATGAAATATCGTTATCTCGACCTTCGTCGTACGGCTGTCCGTAAGAATCTGGAATTGCGTCATCGTATGACAATCCTCATAAGAAACTTCTTGGATAGTAAGGATTTCATCGAGGTTGAGACACCGATCCTGATTGGCTCTACGCCAGAGGGTGCGCGCGACTTCGTCGTACCTTCTCGTATGAATCCTGGCCAGTTTTATGCTTTGCCGCAGTCGCCTCAGACATTGAAACAGCTGTTGATGGTGTCAGGTTTCGACCGCTACTTCCAGATTGCTAAGTGTTTCCGCGATGAGGATCTCCGTGCTGACCGCCAACCTGAATTCACACAGATCGACTGTGAAATGTCGTTTGTAGAACAGGAGGATGTGCTCCAGCTCTTCGAGGATATGGCTCGTCACCTCTTTAAGGAGGTGCGTGGGGTGGAACTTCCGCCACTGCAGCGCATGACTTGGCATGAGGCTATGCGTCGCTTCGGTTCTGATAAACCTGATCTCCGTTTCGGTATGGAGTTTGTCGAACTGATGGATGTGCTGAAAGGAACTGGTACGTTCCCCGTATTCAATGAGGCTAATTATATCGGAGGTATTTGTGTGCCTGGTTGTGCTGACTATACCCGTAAACAGTTGGATCAGTTGACTGATTTCGTGAAGCGTCCGCAGGTGGGGGCCAAGGGGCTTGTTTATGTGAAGTTCAATGCTGACGGCACAGTGAAGTCTAGCATCGATAAGTTCTATGAGCCCGAGGTGTGGGCTAAGGTGAAAGAAGCGATGGGAGCTAAGGATGGCGACCTCGTACTGATCCTTTCTGGTGACAATGCCAACAAGACGCGTATCCAACTTTGTACCCTCCGTCTGGAGATGGGTGATCGTCTCGGATTGCGTGACAAGGATAATTTCGTTTGTCTGTGGATTGTCGACTTCCCGCTCTTTGAGTGGAGCGATGAAGAGCAGCGCCTGATGGCGACGCACCATCCGTTCACAATGCCGAATCCGGATGATATTCCTCTGCTCGACACTGATCCTGCAAAGGTCCGCGCGGTGGCTTACGATTTTGTATGTAATGGTGTTGAGGTCGGTGGTGGATCTCTCCGTATCCACGATGGCAAATTACAGGAAAAGATGTTCGAGATTCTGGGCTTCACGCCAGAACGTGCAATGGCACAATTTGGCTTCCTCATCAATGCCTTCAAATATGGCGCACCGCCTCATGCTGGTCTTGCCTTCGGCTTGGATCGTTTCGTTTCCTTGATGGCTGGTCTCGACAGTATCCGCGACTGCATTGCTTTCCCGAAGAACAATAGTGGCCGTGATGTGATGTTGGATGTGCCTGGCGAGTTAGACCCCAAACAACTTGAAGAGTTGAATCTCGCTATTGACTTACATCAAGAATAATTACAATTCTGCTAAAAATGCCTAATTATCAGTGAGTTGTCTGAGAAAATAGCGGTAATTTTGCACCGAAATTAAAAAGAAGTATAAATCTTCAATAAGAGTATTAATTTTTTTAAGTATTATGGCAGAAAAGAAAGCAACAGCTAAGAAGGCTACTGAGACAAAGGCAGCCGCAGCTAAGAAGACCACAACTGTAAAGAAGGCCGCTGCTCCTAAGGCAGCTGCAAAGGCAACTCTCGTAGTAAACGCAGAGAATGCTGGTTTCAAGGCAGGAGATGTTTATCAGGCACTGGCAGCAGCAGGTAAGGCTCTCACCGTTAAGGAGATTGCTAAGGCTGCAAAGATTTCTGAGGAGGAGACTCTTCTCGGTCTGGGTTGGCTCTTCAAGGAGGGCAAGCTCGCCAACGATGCAGAGAAAGTTACATTGGCATAAGACAATTAACAGAAAATAAAAGAAGGTCGGTAAGCACTGTTTTACCGACCTTTTTTAATATGACATACGACCAGCAGATATTGAGTATTCTGACCGATGTAGGTGATAAAGGCATTAGCGTGCAGCTACTGTCTAAACATCTGTATAATCTGAATAATACTTTGTTCACTCCTTTGGAAATTGAAGATATCCGGAATTATGTACAACAGTATCTTCTGAAGAATTCTAAATCACCACAGTCCTTAATAGAGAATGCTGGGCGTCGGGGCTTTTATCGATTGAATACCCAGAATAACGCCGATGCCCGTCAGCTCATGTTGGAATTCAAGAATCATGTTGTACTGGAAGAAACCATAGAATCAGATGAAGCCAATCATCCTGACCTTTCACTCAATTTATTTGGTTGAGCGCTTGATCTCTTTGTAGACGTCCTGATAGAGCTCAAGCAACCTTTCGGCCGTTTGTTCCCAAGAGAATAACTTGGCCCGTTCGATTCCTACTTTTTCTTGTTGACGATAGAAATCGTCATCAATCTCCAGTTTAAGCATCATCTCAGCAATCTCGTTAGGATTTTCTGGATTAATCAATATGGCGTATGGTCCGCCAATCTCTGGCATGGATGATGTGTTCGAAGTAATCACGGGTGTGCCACATGCCATCGCCTCAAGTAGTGGTATACCGAAGCTCTCCCTCAGCGATGGATAGAGGAATGCAAAGGCGTTATTATAGATGTTCGGTAAATCGCCGTTGACGATATAGCCAGGCATAATGATTTTTTTACGGATATGCTCAATCCCGTTCCGATTTAAGATGTCGTTCAGATACTGCTTGTCTAAATCGGCCATTAGCAATTGTCGTTTGACGCTTGATTTTTCCAAGTATTTCGAGTAGGCAATTAGCGTACGTTCCGTATTCTTTTTGGGATCAGTATTACCAAGGAAGAAGAAATAGCCTGATTGGTCGATGTATTTCTGATAGGTAAACTCAGCCTCTGTAGAAGGCTTGAACCATTCGTTGTATCCATTATAGATCATAGCCATTCGTTCACGGGGAATCGATAACTTTGAAACGATATTGTTGAGTTCAAACTCAGAAACGGTGATGATACGTTTGCATTTCTTCAGAATGCGTGGCACGATCAGTCTCCGATAGAACCATCCGAGATTTTGATAAAACGAATGGTTTGACTTGTCCCTTGCTTCTAAGAAGATGATGTCGTGAAGCGTTAAGATCAAAGGAACCTTGCAGCGCAGAGGTGCGGTATTACTGGTGCAATGAAGGATGTCGAGGTTCAATTCCTTGACGGCACGTGGTAAGGTGATCTGTTCCCACATCGGGTAGAAACCATTACCGATTTCCATGATATGAACATTATGGGAATCCTTTAAACAACGGTCTTCACCAGGTGCCACGAATACATAATACTCGTTTCTGGTGTCTGTTTTCTGCAGTTGCTTGATCTCTTCAAGAACCACATAGTCCATCCCATGCTTGTTCTTTCTGAATATTCTCTGCGCTTCTATGCCAATTCTCATATCTGCTTAATCACTTTAGCGGGCACCCCTGCCACAAGAGAGTGGGGTGGTATATCCTTTGTTACTACTGCACCGGCTGCAACAACAGAGTGTCGCCCGATGTTGACACCAGGTAAGATGGTCGCATTTGCACCAATCCAAATATCATCTTCTATATGGACAGGTGTTGTCGTGACGCCTTGTTCATCGATTCGTTTGTCAGAGTCTGTGAAAGTATGATTCAACGCCGTTACTGTTATTCCTTGAGCCAGATTTACATGGTTGCCAATAGTTACAGGACCGATAATCGTATTATGGAGTCCAACACGGGTATGGTCGCCAATAATCACATCGCCCACAGCGTTGTTGATACAACAGAACGACTCAATCACACTATAGTCTCCTAAATGGAATTTCCTGTATGGAGGTGTATCCATCCTGACAGAACAGTGAATCACCGAATGTTTGCCTCTGTGTTGATAGAGTGGGGCCAGCATCCGGACATACCAGCGAGGACGCGTCTGAACCTGATTCATGATGAGCCAGTCAACGAGCCTTTTCAACTTGGGGTTGTTTTTGAAGTTCTCTCTGATCAGTTCGCTATTCATTCTTTCCCGTTTGTTTTTGCAAAGATACGAAGTTTTATTGATAGTTCCAAATTTTTTTATACTTTTCTGGCTTATTCGCCTTTTGTCTTCACAAAAAATCTCACAAACAGGAAATTAATAGGGGCGCTGATGGCGTACATGGGCCACGGTGCCCAAACCTTGTCCACACCAACCCAAAGAAAGAAATTAAGCAACAGAGTTTGGATGCCCCAATTCATCAGGTGGCTGAAAGCAAATCCCCAAGCTCTTTTCTTGCTGGGCTTGACCTTGAAGGTGAAATAGGTAGTCAGCAGATAATTACAACAGAAACTGACGATGTAACCTATGGTATTTGCAATCGTCTCATTTAGATAGTTGATGAGTAAGATGTAGACGGTATATTGGATGGCGATGGCAATACAACCAACGATCCCGAACCTGAAGAACTCTATCAATTTCTCTTTCTCAACCATTTTCGATAAGATTCTTCCAGTTGCTGATAATATACGTGATATCAAAACGTCTGGCGATTTCTAACGCTTCTTGAGATTTCTTGTTCCAATCTATTTGTGTTGCCTCTTCCAGTCTTTCTGCTAATTCCGTAATATTCCCATTTTTAAAATAGAGACCAAATTCACCGAGTATTTCTTGGCTGACAGGAATATCAGATGTTACAATCGGAAGACCGTGTGACATGGCTTCTACAAGTACCAAAGGCATTCCTTCCCAACGTGAACTCAGTACATATACTTGTGCATTGGAATAGTGATCTTGGATCTGGTTGGTAAAGGGATGAATCGTTACTCTATCCTCTAGGCTATACTTCTTGATAAGTGATCTATAGAGTTCCTCTTCCACGCCTTCACCTACAATATCGAGCCTCCATTCCTGATTTTTCTGTGAGAACAGATGGAAAGCTTCAATCAATAAGTCAAACCCTTTATGCAGACGCGAGAAACGGCCAACAGCCAAGAACGCCTTTGTCGTTCCTCTCGATGGAATGCCCGGCTTTAAGGTCAGGGGATTATAAATCACGATAGTCTTGAAAGCAGGATCATACAAGTGGTAGGTTTCCGCATCTTGTTGGCATAGAACGATCGTATGATCTAATTTCCGGAATTGATAGATATAGTGCCTTTTCCTTTCAGCTCCGATATAGAGGCCTTTTTCCCCAAAGAGTGCTTCAAAAGAATTATGTATCCATCCAATACATTTTGCGTTTGGCAATTTCCTTTTCATAGTTGCCAGACGGCTTGCTAATGGGGCATGTACGCCGATGATAATATCATAGTTGCCATTTTGTAACTCTTTCGTCAGTGCTTTCCTAAGAGGAGCAGGAAATGAACTGCGGGCATATATATTTGAGGCCCATTTTGATTGTAAACGGTATTCCTTGTATATATAACTATATGCCTTGCATATTTTGTTATAGAAAATGCCAACGATGGGATAGGCAAAGAATCTGTAATTAATCTTTGCTGTTTCAAGTTCATAGAGCGACGTGTCCTTGTCTTTAGGATTGTCAAAGGTGACGATAGAAACGTCGTATGTCTTTGCTAATTCCTTGGCAATGACGGCAGTGACTCGTTGTACACCACCATAGCTGAATATACTGTCAACAAGGAAACAGATACTTTTCATATCTCAAACACTTTTTATAACATGTTCCATCTGACATTTCCAAGAAAGGTCCTGAATAGAATTCCTGATATCAGATGGTGTCAACTTGATTGTTTTATAGAACGCTATGATCTGATAAATATCAATAGGCGTTTCGTCTGCAGGCGCTTTTAATATGTAGGGTTTATTGTCAAAATCACTGTCAGTTTCAGAATAGATGAATGGGATACCACGGGCCGCATATTCTCTGTTCTTTAAGGTCTTTATGCGATCAATTCCAACGCGATGCCTTCCTAAACTACCTATTCCGAAGTCACAATAATCAAAGATTGTGTCCAAGTCACCTCCATGCTTTTTGCCATAAAGGATGACGTATCTTTCCATGTGATAATCTGTAATAATCTTCCTGAATTCAGCCTCTCCCTCTTTTGAGAAGAAATAGCCCACCACATGGAATTTTACAATATATTTTTGAGGCTTCGAATAATAGTTTGCAAGTCCCTTTATCACTCGGTCAAATCCATGCCAGGTATGGATTTCAGCGACACCTATCAGATTCAGCTCCTTTGTGGTGTTGTTGACAGACGACTTCATCTTCACGCTGTCAAAGTCAATGCCATTAGAAATGCGGATAGTTCGTTGACCGAAAATCACATCGTAGTCTGAGAATGTGATAATGGCGTCTAAATGTTTGGCCAGTTGGTCGCGGAACAGTTTGTCCTGGAATATCTGGTGGCTGATGCCTTGTGCCTGATACTCTGAATCGTATGGATAAGTTGGTATTTCCATTACGACCTTTATGCCGTCCTTCTTCATCTGCTTGACCATCTGAATTGTAAATAGGCTGGCATTGTGGTTGGAACGTAAATAGACAAAGTCTATACCATTCTCTTTGGCGTATTGGGTGATAGAGGACATTTCGGTTCTCTTTTTGACTTTGCTGATGATTCCTTGACCATAATCAGCAATCACTTTGTCGTCTATCAACCGCTTCTTGCCAGAAGTCTCATCCATATAGCATAGATGCACTTCTAACCCACAAGCTTTTAAGGCATTGACCTGATAGAATATCTTTTTGCTAATGCCGTTGTTGGGATCAAATCCGTGGAATATTACAAATAACGCTTTTCTCATCCTCAAAATTTTTGGCTAAGGTAGTCATTTTTTTATAAACTTCCAAATAATCTTGCTTTTTTTTGCTTTTTTAGAAATAAATGACTACATTTGCAATCCAAAAAGGTTCTATCAGTTCATGAATAACAGGAAATATAAGATATGTTATTGCACCCCGGCATTGTATTCTGCTGGTGGGGTAGAACGGGTTGTTTCTTTCAAAGCCAGCTATTTTGTAGAAGTCTATCATTACGATGTGACGATTATTGTGACTGAAGGAAATGGTCGGGATTGTTTCTTTCCATTGTCTGATAAGGTAAAGGTGGTCAATCTGAATCTTGGTTTTGAAGAGTTATGGAAAGTGTCATTTTTAAAAAAGTTTTTTCTCTATCTTGGAAAGCAGTTCAAATATCAGCGTATGCTGAAGTCTGAACTTCTGCGTATTCGCCCTGATATCACTATCAGCGTATTACGAAGAGAAATTAATTTCATCAATTCTATTCCTGATGGGAGTCATAAAATAGGCGAATTACATGTCAACCGTTCAAACTACCGCAATTTCACAAGTCGTGATAGTAATTTGTTAAAGCGTTTTTTTGCGTGTTTTTGGATGAATGATTTGATAAAACACTTGAAGAAACTGGATCGGATGGTGGTCTTGACAGAAGATGCAAAGAACGATTGGCCAGAATTATCTAATATACTATTAATACCTGATCCTATTCCATTCAAAATTGACCGAGTGAGCACCCTTACTTCAAAACGTGTGGTTAGTATAGGACGTTATGCTTATGAGAAAGGTAATGACCTATTGTTAAAGGCATGGGCTAAGGTGGAGAAGTCTTGTACGGATTGGACCTTAGACATCTATGGTATGGGAAATCAGGTTACATATCGAGCATTAATACGCGAATTGGACATTGATGAGGCTCGTTGCCATTTGCATGGCAGTTTGACAGATGTAAAGGAGGTCTATCTTGATGGTTCTGTTTTTACGCTTCCTTCTCGTTTTGAGGGCTTTGGGTTAGTCATTATTGAAGCAATGGCCTGTGGAGTTCCTGTTGTGGCATTTGATTGCGAAAATGGACCTCGTAATATTATTTCGAACAACCAGGATGGCATCTTGGTGAGACCTTTTGATATCGATGAATATGCAGATAGTCTGATCTGTTTGATGAAAGATGACCAATTACGTTTTCAGATGGGGAATCGGGCATGCAAATCTTCTAAACGTTATTCTGTTGAGTCCGTTGCCCAGCAGTGGAAAGATCTTTTTGAAAAACTATAATCATTTCATTTGTCAGCGCTATTGCTTCAGACAAGATTTTGGAACAATTGATCCCATTGTTGCATAATACGGTCAATGGTGAATTTTTGGATGTTTTGGGTCGCTTTCCGTCCCATTTCCTTTCTTAGTTGTTCATCTTCAATAAGTTGGCAGATCCCCGCTGCTAATGATTCAATATTTCCATTCTCGCACAGAATGCCATCCTCTCCATCGTGGATAATATCTTTCGGTCCACAGGGGCATGTAAATGAAACCGGAGGTAGTCCACATGACATTGCTTCCATCAACACTAATGGTAACCCTTCGAAACGGGAGCTTAACACAAAGATAGAACTTTGTTGGTATTTCTCCCTAATTTGGCTAACAGGGCCGTTCAGTTTGAGAGTATTAGTTAGTCCTAAACGATCCACCATGGGTTGTAGGTCTTCTCTATTCCCTCCACCATAGATATTCAGTGTCCAGTTTGGATGATTCTCGTTCACAATTTTCCATGCAGGGATGAGCAGGTCGAATCCTTTTTGGTATGTGTATCTACCAACAGCTATAACTTGTCGAGAGGTGCAATCAGAATAAATCCCTTGTTCAATCGTGATAGGATTAGGAATAACCGTTAGGTTTGATAGTTTTTTCCAATAGGTCGCATCTTCGTGGGTCAGCACAACAAACTTATCCAATTGCTGAACTTTTTTATCCAATTGCGCCATCCATCGATTGGTGATCCACTGGTTAACGAAACCGGGTAGAAAACTAAAGTTAGCTTCTCTGTACTTGTAACGTCCAAAATGGATTTCACCTACTTTGACGCTTCCGTCTTGAATGTCGCATAAGAAATTGATCTCCCTTCGAAGCAGTGAGATGGTAATATCAGGTTGCAAATTATTTAGACACTTTATTAATCTCTTTTTGTATAATCTCATCTTCTTCTTATAGAGGTACAATCTTTTCCAGATGGGATGTTGCCATAGATTGTCAATGTTAACATCTAATTGAATAACCCGGATTTTTTCCGAAAGTGGAAAATAAGGTTTAGTGTCCTTATCATCAGTGATGATGATACTGATGTCATAACCTAAACGGTCAGCCAAATAGTTGGCTTTAATAGTTAAAACCCGTTCCATACCTCCGGAGTGATCCAAAGAAGGTATGCAATAGGCAATACTTATTTGCTTTTGTCCCTTTTGATTCATAGGCCTATATAGGGCGTCTTATCTTTTCTAATTTTTCTTATTTTAAAGGGTGCCTACAATAGCATAAAACACTGCTCGCATCATCTTTGTCTTTCTTGTCTCAAAATGGATTTTCTCTTTTTATATCAGATGTTTCCATTTGCCAATTGCTTTGATAATCCAAACAGAGAGTACAGGTGGCGCTTCACCAATAACCCAAAAACCGATATTCACTAATTTATATCGTTTAAATTTTAACAATTGCAAAATTCCAACAGGGTGCTCCATAGCGTCTTTGATAATCCTATTTGTTAATGCAGGATGTATTTTTTTTTGATTTTTGATAGCACCACAGACTATATGGAACATGTGCTTCATAACTTTTGCACAACGTGTCTCGTAATATGGTTTGTCTTTAAGTTCTTTTGTTTGCTCTTTCAAATATGAATATACCCATATATATTGCTCTATTTCTTTAAGTTCAATATATTCGCGATTATGATAATTTGAAAGAGAACCATCTCTTAAAACATAGTAATATGTCTCGTCAGGCAGCAGCACAGCTTTTGTGATTAATGGTTGCATGTCAGTTTCAAAGATAATATCATCAGCAAATCGCGTTTCTTTGAATCGCAATTGTTTTTCTCTAAGAAAATCAGTCCTCAATAAAACATTCCATATAAAATTGTATAACGTAGGTCGAACACTCTGATTGGCATAGTTAGCGAGTTGATCTTTGCCGATTAATACTTTATATGGAAGTTTCATGTCTCCAATGCTAAAAACTACAGGGTTCCCCAATTCATCAACAGAGACAACTGAACCATATACAGCTTCTACCTGTTGCTCTTCTGCTGCATGATATAGTTTTTCCACAGCATCAGGACTCAAATAGTCGTCCCCATCAATATATAGAAGGTACTTCCCTTTGGCCTCGTCTAATATGGTGTTACGAGCAGCCCAACAACCCATGTTTTGAGGTTGCCTAATTATTCTTATGAAATTTCCATTTGGATGCGAGATTTGACATTCTCTGATGATGTCTATGGAATGGTCTGTTCCACAGTCATCAATGACTAGAACTTCAATCTTACAATCTGCGCATTGATTAAGCACAGAAAGAATGCATTTTCGGACATATTTTTCAACACCATATACTGGCATTCCAATGGTTATGTCATATTTGTATTTTTTTTCCATATCCATGCCTTATCGTTTGATAATATCAATTTTTAATGTGCTTTGAATATGATAGATTAGTGTTGTTATAAAAAGGATAAAAATATTTGATCTCCAACCAGACAATAACTTTTCTTTAACTTCTTTAGTTAGTACTTTATGCAATTTCCCATATTTAATTGAATATATATGAGCAATGCGCTCTCGTAATTCTTTGAAATAGCCAATATATTTCTTATCTTTCATAAAATGGTAAACTTCTATGGCTTCTATTTCATTTCTCCCGCTATGTAGTTGCAGAGTCGTTGTGTTTGAACCATGTATACGGAAATAGTTCAAAGGTTTATTTACATATGCAATGTTCCCACATCTTGAAATTTCAATCCATAAGATCCAATCACCACTACCTTTAAAAGAAGTATATTTCCAATCTATTTGATTAAGAACCTTTTTCTTGAATATGACAGAACTGGCATTATTCAGAAAACAGTAACGATAGAGAAACTTGTCAAAGAATATTTTGCCATCCATATGCAAGTCTGTCTTCATTCCCGCTTCTCCTATAATATTACCAGTTGTGTCGATTTTAATAGATTTGCAAAATGCCAATACACATTTATCGTCTTTATCAAATTCTTCAATTAGTGTGTCAAGTAATTCTTTTTCACATGTATCGTCACTTTCTGCAATCCATATAATTTCTCCCTTGGCTAATTCGAATCCCTTTTGCCACTGAACGAAAGGCGATCCACTATTTTCTGTATTAATAATTATATGAGTAAAGTGCGGATTGGTTTTATATTGTTCGATGATTTCTATACTATTGTCTGTTGACTTGTCATCAAGAACAATAAGCTCAAAATTCTGATATGTTTGATTAAGTACACTGTTAATTCTTTGAGATAAGAATTCAGCATGATTATAATTGGGTATTATTACACTAACAAGTGGATGATTCATCAATCTATAATTTTTTATTTTGCAAAGGTAATTAAATTAATTGAATTATGCAAGATATCAATAGTTTTTTTCAATTGAATCGTTTCAAAATTGTTAATGTTTCGTTAAATAGTGAATAGTTATTGTTTTTTTTCGATTTTTGATTTATCTTTGTAGAGATTTAATTTGTTGAATATGAAACTATCTGTGCAATTGTCAAAAGAGTTGAAAGAAAGATACAATCCAGAGGGGTCTGTGTTACGTAAGTCTCAAATGCGTATGCTTGATATGCTTGTTTTTATAGACAAAGTATGTCAAGAGAATAACTTAATTTATTGGATAGAGGGAGGTACTTTGTTGGGAGCAGTTCGGCATGATGGTTTTATTCCATGGGATGATGATGCAGATTTATGTATGCCATATAAGGATGCCGAAATCTTTAAAACGATGGCGCACCCGGATTTTTCCGTGGCTGACCTCCACAGGCCCGCATGACAGCATAAGCAAAGGCAAAACCAGTCATCCATATATCTTACAGACTCTGTAGAAGAAGAACGGCAGGTTAGAGATGCCATGCAGTTCTGCCCGGAAGCCCTTGATGCCAGAGTTCAGCGACTCAGCCGATGCGTTGGTGACAAAGGTCTCGTAATAGTTGAGCAAATCCTCCTCTCTTTCCTTGATAGTCCTCATGAAGGTCTTCATGCCAGGCGACTTGCTTTTCTTCACATGGTCAAACCATACGTGCAGATTCTCCCTGACAGTTTCCTTGAGAGCGTTTCTCTCCTCCATAGCAGGCAGGCTGTCCTTGTACTCTTCCTTGTCCCTCTTGCTCCAGTACAGCTTGCGGAATTCCTCCTTGAGGTCAAACGCTTCCTTCAGTTCAGGAAACTCCTCGAAGAGGATGTTCATCCGCTCCCACTGCTCGTCGCTCCATTTGTCGGGACAAGTCCTGAGGGTGTAGAAGGAGCGTCTGAGGAAGTCCATCTTCGACTCGCCGTTCTTCATCGTACTGGGCTTGAAGTCTTTCTTGCGCCACTTGGCCTTGCG
>JAEEGH010012667.1_pt1 | contig 18838 bp, 16 predicted proteins | sample 9134181 | NCBI WGS metagenome assembly JAEEGH01 (sample SAMN16246544, study PRJNA631951) | gut metagenome | biome: gut microbiome; feature: rumen; material: DP-attached | host: Bos | place: Iran: Karaj | collected 2018-10 | reverse complement strand
CGATGCAGATGAATATACAAGCTGCAGGTAATAGATCATCAATCGCAATTCCATCACGTGGAGCTAGCCGTTTCCATGACGAAAGTGGAAGACCATTAGCTGCAGGTAATAGATCACCAGACACAAATCCCCCACGGGTAGATAGTCTTCGCTATGACATAAATGGAAGACCACTACGAGGGAATAATATACCAAGAGATGCACTACCCCCACGATCAGCTAGTCTTCCCCTGGTCAGAGCTTTTGGTGCTAGCGCTGCTAATGCTGGTGATAGATTGCTCCAGAATGAACTTGTGCGGAACGGTAATAATAGAGTAGATAGAGTTGTGCAGGTAAGTAATGGAACCAATGTAGATATTGAGCCCATGCGAGGAGAGACTGTAGACAGTACAAAAGATAAGGGGAAAGGAAGAGCTGATTCTTATATCGAGTCTAGTAGTGGTAATTCGCAAAATTCAGGCTATTTTTCTTCTGATATAAGTAATAATCGCGGATCAAATACTAGTACTTATAGTCAAAAAAGTTCTGAGAGAAATTCAGCAAGCGGAAGTAGTCAACTTGTCAAAAATGATTCTTATGAGCATACAAATAATCGAATTAATCAAAGAAGGCGTAATCAGTGAATTGGATAAAGGAGGTGAATAAATGGCTAATTTATTTAAAAAAATTAAAGAAAAACTAAGAGGGAATTCTCAAAGAAGGTTGAATGAGAGACCAGAAGCAAGACAAGAAGCAAGACAAGAAGAAAGACCGGCGAGAGGAGCAACTGTAGTTTCTGGGTTGAGAACTGTACGTTTCGGGGAGGTCAATCCAGATAAAAGAGAGGCCGTAATTCAAAATGCAGCAATAGATTCTGCTCTTGAGAACACTGGAATTTCGAGTAATAATCAAGAAGCTATTGTGAATGATATTCTTTCTGCTTACGGTGCTGGACAAAACGAAAGTATACGACAAGACTTTCCGCCACGAGGGGCTAGCCTTCACCATGATGAAAAGAGAAGACCATTAAGGAACGCATCTACTGCAGAATCGAATGGAATGGAAAACACGGTTCAAATGACATATATTTCTCCTGATATAAGACAAGCAGCTACTACTAATCCACCACGATGGGATAGTTTATACTATACTAGAAATCATGGTGCAATGGCTCAATCAGCTGAAATGGTTTATTCTTCATATATTCATCCAGATAAAGGAATGGCAGAAAGCTATAATTTCTCCACTGATTCTGTTACTGCAAGCAATAATATTTCAGACTACCGTAGTGATAGAAGTACAAATTCTGAAATAGGAAATGGAAGGAGTGCGCGGGCAAAAGGTAAGGGAAAAGAAGTAGCCTCAGAAGAGACAATAAGTTCAAGAAGAAGTAGTAGTACTGATATTAATGATTTAATATATAGAGAATTAGGGCAAGGAGAAATTAGTAGTAACGCTAGCTCTGCTTCTAGTGGGCGTGATGCAGGAACATCCTCAGCCACAAAGAAAAAGCAACTTGTCAAAAATGATTCTAATCAGCATACAAATAATCGAAATAATCAAAGAAGGAATAGTCAGTCATTTGGATAAAGGAAAAATTAGAATAAACAAAAAAGCCCTGTGCTACGTGTGCACAGGGCCTGTTCATTATATGCTATCTTAGTTCTTAACCTCGCCCTCATGCTCCATGAGAGTTGCAGATATTACACTGCCAAGGCTGACAAGTTCATTTACCATGTCGCTGCCAGACTTTGTCTTCACCTCGATGATGAGGGTAACAGCTGAGCTTGTTGCCGACTTTGAGTCTACCTTGAAGCTAGATGCATTTTTCTTAACAACATCTATTGCCTGCTTTTCTGCAGCAGAATCATTTAATTTTAAAATCAAAAGCTGTGGTGCTGAAAATGCTGGAACAAGATTTAAAAGCACGATTCCGATTGTGACAAATACTGCAATCAACACGCCTAGTGAGAAGAGGCCTGCGCCGCAAATGATTCCAGTGCCGATTGACCAGAACAGGAAGAGCAAATCCATTGGCTCTTTGATGGCTGTTCTAAATCTTACGATTGAAAGAGCACCGACCATACCAAGAGAAATAACAAGATTTGACTGCATCGCCAAGATGATGCCGGCTGTAATCTCTGAAATGATTGCCATTGAGATGGCGTAGTTCTTATTGTAGAAGCTGCTTCGTGTGATGAAGCGATACACCATGAAAATGTAAAGTGCAATTAGGAATGTCTCTATTAAAACAACTGAAACATATTTTGCTGACATATCAGCTGTAGAAAAACTCTCAAGAACTGATTTCTTAATAATATCTGAAAAACTCATGATAATACCTCTCTTACTATTGCGTATTTTGAAAATGATTGTCGCTGTAAATTATTAATATCAACTAGCTGTAAAATGTGTCGTGGCAAAAACTCGTCGTATTTTACCTCAAGTATGTGCATGCCAGGATTCATAACTGGCAGGGCAAATTCTTCACCGTTGTCCAGGAAACGCTCTACCTCGGTGCTGCCTCGCAAGTTCATATCAAATGTGATTCGTACATTTCCGGCTGGCTCAACAAATGCACATCTGTCATATTCTACGATGCATTTTGGCTGCATTCCCGATTTTAGGTTGGCAGCTAAAAGCTCTGTGGTGAGACGTCCATTGGTCTCGTCAAAACCACCGGCTAGATAACTTTTCACCTGGTTAATATCAAGGCTCTCTGACTCTTTTTTAGTCATGCCCCGCTTTTTATATTTTTTCTCCAGATTAATGTAGTCTAAATTGCCACGGTAAAAACGGATTCTATATTTAAATCGATCGTCGGTGCCCGCTAGATTTTCACCTAAACAGCTATCAAAATAATCGTCGAAATAAAGGCTTCTGATGGTGTAAAAATCACCCTGCTGATGCTCGTCATTTTCCATAAATGGCGCTAGCCTATATCTCAGTTTTTCGATAGTTAAATCAGACACCATAAATTTCAATTCATGGCGATATTCCAATTTTACTTCCTCGCTATTAGTTATTGTTTCAAAACTCGATATTGCTATAATAATACATAAGTATTTTGAAAGGCAATCTATTTAGATAAATGACAAAGAAAAAATTAACTTCAATAGTGATTATTGGGATTTCATTGATAATAGCTGCAGTGGTTTTGGTTACTCACAAAAGCGATATTGCAGTAACTCATTCCGCTGATTTATACATAGATGATGCTGACTATGAGAGCATTGTCACTAGCCGTATGCCAAGTGAGCTGCCCCTGACTATCAATATTTCTTTTGATGGGCAGAGCCTTATCTATGACAGCGATACCAATAGTTTTTACTATTCTGTTGTGGAGAATTCTGACACTGCTTTTTGTCCAGAGGTCCTCACAGATGAGGGGCTGACTGTATCCCTCCATGGCCCTGAGATTTCTCCGGAGATTATTGCGGCTAATCAACCTATAGAACTTGTTATTTATAATAAGGAAAGTTTTAGCATAGCAAATCTTGTTTGTACCACTCTTCCTGTGATGAACGTGGCAATTGATGAGGCTACTGTGGCAGAGCAGGGTCTTGATGATACATTCGATATTATTTCTTACACTGGAAGCACAGTTTATGTTTTTGACAACCGGGCTGATTTTGACGACGTGAGCCGCACCACTATTTCCGATGCCAAAATCAGACGTCACGGTCAGTCCACTGCAGGCTATCCATTAAAGGGCTATCGCTTCAGCCTGCTTTCAGATAAAAATGATTTCGAGGGAGAAAAACGAAAAGAAAATCTCTTGGGTCTTCGCAAGGATGACGACTGGGTGCTGTCCGCATCATATCGTGATTACGAAAAGGTGAGAAATGTTTTCTCCATGAATCTCTGGTATGAGTCCTGCACTGACCACAATCAGTGGCGGGTAAACAATTCCACCCAGTACAAATACATCGAGCTGTTTTTCAATGGTCACTACCATGGCCTATATGCTCTATGCTACAGGATTGATGCCAAGGAGCTTGGCACCGGCGAGGGTGAGAGCACCTTTAAGAAAAAGGACTGGACCATGAGTGAGTACGACCTGGATCTTACATATGAGGAGTATCCTGATGGCTCAGGTGGTGCATACGTGTTGCCGGGATATTCTATAAAAGATGGTGATGCAGCCGACTACAACACTTTGCTTCAGCTCTATATAAATATGAATTATTCTCCTGATCCAAATGTTGTCAGGATGACCACTGACATGGACAATGCCATCGACCTTTGGCTCCTTTATAAATTGACTCAGGCGGTTGACAATGTCTACGGTGGCAATGTTAAAAATATGTACGTGACCATCAAAAATTCAGACCAGGGTATCGAGGGCCATGAGCTTCTTTTTACACCTTGGGATATGGATCAGACTTGGAGATATGTTTCCGAGGCTGCCGAGGGGCAGTACAGTAGGCCAGATTATGATTTGCCTCTAGAGTGGGGTACTGTTTATCGCCTTATAGCAATCGGAGATGCTACTATCAATTCCGAGATAAAGGAGCGATACCAAGAACTTCGCGCAGATGCTTGGTCCGATGAAAATATTTTGGCAATGCTTGATGAATACGAGGCTGACATTTATGGCTCGGGCGCATTTGCCCGTACACAGGCAAAATATATGGCAGGCTCCTACAACGACCCAAGCGTTGGTCTATCAGAATTTAAATCTTATGTGTTAGCAAGGCTTGCTTGCATGGATGCATATATCCAGTCACTTTGACATAGGCCATCAGTGTTTTATAATGGGATAAAATAATTTTGGAGAATAAGTAGTGATTACAGATATTAAAAATTACTTGAAATCAAAAACTAATATAAAAAATGTATTGTTTCTAGTGCTTTGTCTTGTGCTAGTTCATTATGGACTTTACTACGGCATTCTTACAAATGTGAGGGTTATGATAATTGCAGGAGTATTTATTGTCGCCCGCAGCATTTATTTGACTAGGATACCTTTTGATATAAATATGCTCTTTTTGTTTGAGGGATTTGTTGTGAAGGCCATGCTTGACCAGCACACCGGCAAGGCTTGGAAGGTACCTACTACTCTTGCTATGCCAGTCCTTATGTATCTTTTCGGAAAATATTTAGTGGCAGTTCGTTCTACTAAAAAGACTAAGACTGTGACTAAAATCACACCAGAGGGTCCTGTGAAGGCTGAGGTGGCTAATCCTACAGTCGAGAAGACTACCGGCGTGTTTACAGCTTGTGAGAGAGCAGTACTTTCTGCTTTTTCTGTTGCAATTGGTATGACTATTTATGGCCTTATGAATTATCACCTTACTCGTGAGAATCAGGTTATAGCGAGAATGGGTTATTATTTCCTTGCTTTTAGAGATGGTGAGTTTAGCAGCAAGAATACATTCCTTTTCTCATTTATTCCAGTTGCTTCTATAGTTGTAGCAATCTTGGCCTTTATCTTTTACAAGCTTGCAGCTAAAAACCAGCGCTTGAACAAGATTAAGCATTTTGTATTGCTGGGTGTGTTTGTTGTTATATCCATTATCGCGATTTGTATATACGTAGGAGATATTCGTTTTGAAGCTTTCAAAGAGGGCGTACATTTGATGGTAGTGCAGCACTGGGGCAATTTTAATTTTACTGTTCTTGAGCTGGATACCAGTGGAAATATGTGGCTGGACTACGGACGTGAATCGGGAATCATGGTCCTTATTCCAATATTGATTTTCTTTGGACTTACTATCAAAGACACTATACAGCTTGCCCTTAATAAAAGCGTTGGCATTTTCACTAAGACACTTTTGATTACGGCTTTTGTATTATTTAATGTTTACTATTTCATAGAATCGGATGCATTTATTTTCCAGTTCTACTGGTTTGTAGGCCTTGCAGTAAGTGGCGCTATCAGTGTCCTTAGACTATCTGGCAAGGAAGATTAGCATTACCGTATAGACGATATAAATTCTATGAATTAATTATGGAGTTACACCATAATGGATTTTTTTACGATATAATTAATAGAGATAATTTAATAATTGATTAGTGTTTGAATTGGAGTTATGGACACATTTACTGAGTGATAACTGAGAGGGGAAGGTTATGGCAGGTTCAAAGATTAAGGGGCAAACACGAAAGACAAATGAGCGTTTCTTCGACGAGTACAAGATATTTGATGAGATACTTTGCGAGCGTTTCAATGTACCGGAGCATGGTGTTACTGAATACATTAAGCGCATGAAAGAGGCGGTGACGGAGGCGAGAGAGGCAATCCCAGAGTGGGATGTGACCTATCAGCGCCTTATCAATATAAAAAAGCGTTCCGATGGCTTGAAGAGTCAGGAGTTGACCTTTGATGATTTTCAGGGCAAGGACGAGGATGTGGTCTGGATGAATATCTTCTGCGAGAAGATGGATGCAAATGCAGACCCACTTTCAAAATATTCGACCATGAGCTTTACCTATAAGAGACGCAGCAAGACTTTATTGCAGCGTATAATGGAGGCGCTGAATCTGGGGTAGATTTAAAACGTAGTAACATTAAAACAAGTATGCCGGGGGTGTACTTGTTTTTTTATTGTGCTATAATTATACAGATTATGTGCGCCTATATTTATTTGGCGCTATGACAGGAGAGAAAAATTGAAGATTCTGATTACCGGTGCAGCCGGATTTGTTGGGAAAAATTTAGTAGAGACTCTTAAGTGCGTAGCTGACGGCAGAGACCGTTTCCACGGCATCGACGCTGATGAGCTAGTTGTTTACGAGTATGATATGGATTCTACCCCAGAGGAGCTTGACCGCTACTGCAGCGACTGCGATTTTGTTTTTAATCTTGCAGGTGTCAATCGTCCAAAGGATAATAGTGAATTCATGGCTGGCAATTTTGGATTCGCTAGCACACTTTTAGATACACTTAAAAAGCATGGTAATACATGCCCTGTTATGCTTTCATCTTCTATCCAGGCCACACTTCTTGGCCGCTACGCTGGTAGCGAGTACGGACAGAGCAAGCTTGCAGGCGAGGAGCTTTTCTTTAAATATGAGCAGGAGACAGGCGCCAAGGTTCTTGTGTACCGTTTCCCTAATCTTTTTGGTAAGTGGTGCAGACCTAATTACAACTCGGCAGTTGCTACTTTCTGCAACAACAAGGCTAATGACCTTGAGATTACTGTCAATGATCCGACTACAGAGCTTGAGCTTGTATATATAGATGATTTGGTAAATGAGATGGTGGACGCTCTCAGAGGCGACGAGCATCGCTGTGATTTTGATGGTGAGGGACAGGTGGTTCCTGACACAGCTGGCAAATATTGCTTCGTTCCAGTTACTCACCATGTTACTTTGGGAGAGATTGTTGAGCTCCTTGATAGCTTTGTGGCTCAGCCTAAGACGCTTCAGATGCCAGCTATTCCTAATGGCTCATTTGCGAAAAAGCTTTACAGCACATATCTTAGCTACCTTCCAAAGGACAAGGCATGCTTTGATTTAAAAATGAATGTAGACAATAGAGGCTCATTTACAGAACTTTTAAAGACAGCTGACCACGGTCAGTTCTCGGTTAATATTTCAAAGCCTGGCATTACAAAGGGCCAGCATTGGCATCATACTAAGTGGGAATTTTTCATTGTAGTTTCAGGCCACGGCTTGATTCAGCAGCGCCGTGTAGGCCTTGATGCGGATGGCAATCCATTCCCAGTTATCGAGTATGAGGTTTCTGGTGAGAAGATTCAGGCGATTCACATGCTTCCTGGATACACTCACAACATTATCAATCTTTCAGATACACAGGATTTGGTTACACTTATGTGGGCAAACGAGCAGCTAGAGCAAAACCGCCCAGATACCTACTATGAGGAAGTATAGTGTATTTAATAATTTTAATGAGCTGGTAAGCATCAAGCTCTGAGATTTCTTGAGCGAGACGTGTTAGTCGAGCAGAGAAATACTCAGGCTAGTAGCTGTAACCAGCGGATTTGGAGTATTGAATGTTTAAAAATAATGGAAAACTTAAGCTACTAATAATAGTAGGGACACGTCCTGAGATTATTAGACTTGCAGCAGTTATTAAAAAGTGCCGCAAGTATTTTGACTGTGTGCTTGCTCACACCGGCCAGAATTATGATTACAATCTTAACGGAGTATTCTTCAAGGATTTGCAGCTAGATGACCCTGAGGTTTACATGGACGCAGTAGGTGATAACCTAGGTCAGACAATTGGCAACATCATTGCAAAGTCTTATGAGCTCATGGTGGAAATTCAGCCTGATGCACTTTTAGTTTTAGGCGATACCAATTCATGCCTCGCTGCTATTTCTGCAAAGCGTCTTCACATTCCTATCTTCCACATGGAAGCTGGAAACAGATGCAAGGACGAGTGCCTTCCAGAAGAGACCAACCGTCGTATAGTAGATATTATCTCTGATGTTAACTTGGCATACTCAGAGCATGCTCGTCGCTACTTGGCAGAGTGTGGACTTCCTAAGGAGCGCACCTATGTTACAGGTTCTCCTATGTCAGAGGTCCTTCACGAGAATCTTGAGTCAATCGAGGCATCGGGAGTCCTTACAAAGCTTGGACTTGAGCCAAAGAAATACATGCTTCTTTCCGCACACCGCGAGGAGAATATTGATACAGAAAAGAATTTCACCAGCCTGTTTACAGCTATTAATAAGCTGGCTGAGAAATACGATATGCCAATCCTTTACAGTTGCCATCCACGCTCTAGAAAGCGTCTTGAGGCATCGGGATTCAAGCTTGACCCTAGAGTTAAGATGCATGAGCCACTTGGCTTCCACGATTACAATCATTTGCAGATGAATGCTTTTGCAGTAATCTCAGATTCTGGAACACTTCCAGAGGAGTCGAGCTTCTTTACAAGCATTGGCAGACCATTCCCAGCTGTGTGCATCCGCACATCAACTGAGCGCCCTGAGGCACTTGATAAGGCATGCTTCGTGCTTGCTGGTATCGATGAAAAGTCCCTCTTACAGGCAGTCACCACAGCAGTGGATATGAACGAAAACGGCGACTATGGCATTCCAGTACCTGACTACGTAGAAGAAAATGTTTCCACAAAGGTAGTCAAAATCATTCAAAGCTACACTAACGTAGTCAACAGAATGGTATGGCGCAAGGCTGACGACTAGTGGCGCTGTGCCGACGGTTAGAATGTTGTTTAAAACAATTTTAATTAAATGAGTGAAATTTGAACTACTACATACTTGCAAATGAACCCTTGATGAGCCATCCCTACTTAGATGGTGCAAGGCAGCATCTTATGTAGGGCAATGAGCGAATAAGAGCGAAAGCGTGGTGAATTGCAAGGTATGTAGTATGTGAAAATCACGGATTAGGAGATAAGAAGATGAATTGTGAATTATTTAAAGACAAGACTCTTATGATAACAGGAGGTACAGGTTCTTTTGGTTCTACTGTACTCAAGCATTTTTTGGATTCTGATTTAAAGGAAATCCGTATTTTCTCTAGAGATGAGAAGAAGCAGGATGATATGAGACATCAGCTTCAGGCTGAGCACCCAGATCTTGCAGGTAAGGTTAAGTTCTACATCGGTGATGTTAGAAACATGCGCTCAGTTCAGGACGCTATGCCAGGTGTTGATTTCATTTTCCATGCAGCAGCACTTAAGCAGGTTCCTTCATGCGAGTTCTTCCCAATGGAGGCTGTTCGCACAAATGTAGAGGGTACCGACAACGTGCTTCACGCAGCTGTTGACGCTGGTGTTCAGAGAGTTGTTTGTCTTTCAACTGATAAGGCTGCATACCCAATCAACGCAATGGGTATTTCAAAGGCTATGATGGAGAAGGTTATCGGAGCAAATGCTCGTGTAGCTGCAGGTAAGACAACAATCTGCTGTACACGCTATGGAAATGTTATGTGCTCTCGTGGTTCAGTTATTCCTCTTTTCATCGACCAGATTAAGGCAGGAAATCCTATCACAATCACAGATCCTAACATGACACGTTTCCTTATGAACCTTGATGAGGCAGTTGCACTTGTTATGTTTGCATTTGAGCATGGCGAGCCAGGTGACCTTTTCGTTCAGAAGGCAGACGCTTCTACAATCGGAGACCTTGCAAAGGCTGTTCAGCAGCTCTTTGGTGATACAGGTACAAAAATCATCGGTACTCGTCACGGCGAGAAGCTCTTCGAGACACTTATGACAAACGAAGAGTGCGTTCGCTCAGTGGATATGGGCAACTACTACCGCGTTTTTCCTGATGGTCGTGACCTCAACTATGACAAGTTCTTCGTTGACGGCCAGGTTAACACTATGGCAAATGATGCATATACTTCTCACAACACAAACCGTCTTGATATCCAGGGCACAGTGGATAAGATCATGACTACTGACTATGTTCGCGAGATGTTAGAAAAGTGGGATAAATAATTAAATATTTAAAAGTTTAGGGGCGCAACATGATAATGTGGCAGCCCCTTTTTATTTATAGAAGATTTATGAAGCTATCTATCAAGGAATACTATCCGGAACTACTGCCTAAAAAGAAAAAAGCATAATAAGCAGTAGCCCAAAAGAGAAATACTACTGCCTAAAAAGGAAAAAGCAAAATAAGCAGTAGCTCAAAAGAAAAATACTACTGCCTGGAAAGGAAAAAGCAAAATAAGCAGTAGCTCAAAAGAAAAATACTACTGCCTAAAAAGAAAAAAATGAAATAAGCAGTAGTTCGAGAGAAAAGTGTTACTGTCTAAAAAGAAAAAGGCAAAATAAGCAGTAGCTCAAAAGAGAAATACTACTGCCTAAAAAGAAAAAGGCAAAATAAGCAGTAGCCCAAGAGAAAAATGCTACCGTCTAAATAGAAAAAAGCAAAATAGGCAGTAGTGTATCATGAGGAGCCCTAGGTATTTGATAATAAACTAGCTTTTCAGAGATTCAAGAGTTATACTTATATGGCTTATGAAGGAAAAGAATAGGTAGAGAATATGAGTAAACAAACAAAAAGTATCGTGAGTACCACACTGGTGGTTTCCATACTTACTTTGTGCTTTAAGTTACTTGGCTTTGTCAAACAGATGGTAATAGCCAAGGTCTTCGGCACAGTATTTGAAACAGATGCATATAATGTGGCATTCAATTTTGTGGGGATGCTTAGCTCTGCGTTTATAAGGGCTATAACTATTTCATTGGTGAGTATATACACTCATTGCTTGGTGCAAAAGGGTAAGGATGCAGCATCCCGTCTGATGTCGGCTTGCCTTGAGATATTGGTACCTGTTGTATTGATGGTGCTTCTAGTGGTCTATATGATTACTCCATTTATTGCTGGAGTGTTAGCACCAAAATACACGCCGGATCAGTCTTTGGTTTTGCAATCTTATTTGAGAATATGTTATCCATTCTTTTTATTTGCAGTGGTGACGCTTGTGTGGACATCACTTATGGATGTTAACAAAGATTTTGTGGTGAGTCGTACAGAATCATTTGTTACTAGCGTTACAACAATTGGATGTTGTATTTTCTTAAATTCGATTTTAGCTGTTAAATCCCTTGTGGTGGCACAGTATTTAAGCTACATCATCTTCGGAACTCTTCTATTGATTAGGGGACGAAGATATTTTAAATTTACACTTGTAAATATTTTTGAGGTACCGGAAATACGGTTTGTACTTGCGACAGCCCTTCCGCTTTTTGTAGGAAATTCTGTATCTCAGATTAATAAAATAGTTGATAATGCACTTTCGACTGGACTCGGTGAAGGCAATGCCTCTGCTCTTACATATTCAGTTACACTAGAGGATTTTGTAATTGTAATTCTAGTAAACAATGTGGTAGATATATTATATGTTAATTTCTCCACCTACATTGCGGAGGGGAATTTTGATAGCCTTATAGCCACAATGAAAAAGGCAATCAATATCATGATTTGCATGATGCTACCGATAACAATTGTTACTTGTCTTTGCGCCTCTAATATTGTTTCTATAATATATGAAAGAGGTAAATTTGATGGTGCTTCAGTGGCTATGACAAGCGCGGCTCTTATAGGATATGCACTTGGTTTCGCTAGCATGGGTGTAAGAGATATTATTTTGCGTGGTCTCTATTCATTTAAGAATATGAAGGGACCTATGATTACAGGTATTATAGCAGTAGCAGTTAATATTCTCTTTAGTGTAATTTTATCCCGATTCCTTGGAATAATGGGAATAACTGTTGCTAGCTCCATTAGTATGACAGTCAATTTTATAATTAATTCACAGATGCTAAAGAAGCACCTGCCAAACTACAATTTTTTGGCACACATTCCAGTGCTACTTAAGCAAATACCATCGATTGCTTTTTCGTTAGCGGGAATAGTATTTATCAAAGCGCATGTATCAAATAACATTCTTGTCTTCCTGCTTTCGGCAGTGATAGGTATAGCAGGCTATGGGCTAATCCTTCTATTTATGAAAATAGAAGAGGTGGATTACATAAAAGCAAAAGTATTAGCTAAACTTCCAACCCGTAAATAATTGACGAGTTTAAGAATTGAATTAATATAGTATGTAAAGAATTGCACTTACAAAGATTATAAATAGCTTGTAGTTATCAAGCTCTAAGTGTTACGTAGGTTCACATGTAGTGAACTGAAGCAATAACTTAGGCTTGAGAGCGTAACAAGCGAGAGATAAATCGTAAATAATTGACGAGTTTAGATTTAGTTTTATATAGTAAGTAAATAATAGCATCTATAAAGATTATAAATAGCTTGTAGTTATCAAGCTCTAAGTGTTGCGTAGGTTCACATGTAGTGAACCGGAGTAATATCTTAGGCTTGAGAACGTAACAAGCGAGAGAATCACTAAGGTGCGTATGTATTATAAAGGAGGAAATTATGATTCCTGTTATGAATGTCCAGAGACAATATGCGTCTCTCCAGGATGAATTAGATAAAGCAGCTCTTGAGGTTCTTCACTCAGGTGGATACATTTTAGGACCAAAGGTTGCAGATTTTGAGAAGCAGTTCGCAGACTACTGCGGAGCAAAATATTCTGTTGGTGTAGGCAATGGTACAGATGCTCTTGTAATTGCACTTTTAGCAGCAGGCATTGGCCAGGGTGATGAGGTAATCACTACAGCTATGACATTTGTATCTACTGCTGAGGCTATTGCTCAGGTTGGTGCTACACCAGTATTTGTCGATATACAGCCTGAGGTCTACACGATGGACCCAAGCAAGCTTGAGGCTGCATTTACAGAAAAGACAAAGGCAGTTATTCCTGTTCACATCTATGGCCAGGCTGCTGATATGGATGAGATTTGCCGTATTGCACATGCTCATAATGCAATCGTAATTGAGGATTGCGCTCAGGCAGCTGGTGCAAAATATAAGGGACGCCGTACATGCTCTCTTGGAGATATGGCTTGTGTTTCATTTTTCCCTACAAAGAATCTTGGTGCAGCAGGAGATGCTGGAATCATCGTTACCAACAACGAAGATTTCTACAAGGGCTGCTTAGCTTATCGTGTTCATGGTTCAGGAATTAATGGCGCATACACTTATGCTCGCCTTAACAATCAGGAGTTTGATGAGAGCAAGATTGATTTCCACGGAAATCTTCCAAAGTACTACAACTACCTTGTAGGCTTCAACTCACGTCTTGATGCTCTTCAGGCAGCTATGCTTTCTGTAAAGCTTCCACATTTGGATAGCTGGAATGAGCGTCGCCGTCAGATTGCAGCAATTTATAATGAAAAGATTACAAATGCGAAGATAACAAAGCCTGTTGTTGCAGACTACAATGAGCATATTTTCTATGTTTATCCGCTTCGCGTTGAGGATAGAGCAGCTTTCCGCACATTCCTTGAGGAGCGTGGAGTTACAACTGGCGTATACTTCCCAGTTCCAATGCACGAGCAGGCATGCTTTGCAGGACTTGGCTACAAGCACGGTGATTTCCCTGTTGCAGAGGATTTGGCTGAGCACGGTGTTACAATCCCAATGTTCCCAGAACTTACAGACGAGGAAATCCAGACAGTTATCGATGCAGTAAATGCATACGCAAACTAATTCAGACTATGATGAGGGCTTACACGAAAGTGTGGGCCCTTTTTGTCTTGACAAGCAGTACGGTGATACCGTATTATAAATACGAGGAGGACGTAATATGCGATTATCAAATGAAGATATTAGAATAACAATTTCTAATACTATAAAGTTTTATTTGAATAAAGAGGGTAAATCTAGAAAAGAAGTATGTAAAGACTTAGGATTAAAATATACGACTTTCTGTGATTGGGTTAACGCAAAAACTATTCCTAGCTATGGCTCTTTGGAACAGCTGGGGAAATATTTTGGGATTGAAGCTTGGGATTTTTATAGAGCTAGCGAAGAACAAACACGAAGAGTAAGCATATACGCACAGGAATTAGAAAGGGGGAGGTTGCTTGATATGAGTATTATAGATAATTTAGATGACGAACAAATAAAAAAGCTATTGGAATCAGGATTTAGATTTAAACATAGAACATTAGAAGAATATATTCGTTTATCCGGAAAGCCAATGCAAGCTTCAGATGAATATGACTGGGGAGAGCCTGTAGGAAGAGAAATATGGTAGAGCAAGGCGATATTATACAAATTGAAAATATAAATGATTTAGCGTTGGTTATTAGTAAAAATCAATATAATGAATCTGAAAAAGCTATTATTTGCCCTATCCTAAAGAATAGTATTGGTTCGACATTTGAAATTGAATTTCTTTTTAATGAACAGTCATATTACGTGATTTGTGATAATGTTAAACAAATAGATTTACGACCAAGATTTTATTCAAAAAAAGGAACTATTCCACTTAATAAATTAATGTTCGTCACAGATATGCTTCAAGCAATAATAGATTATGTATAGAAATATATACCTCAGGCTTAGAAAAAAATAGCCTGGGGTTTTATTATGCTCTTTAATGTGGTAAAGTGGATAAAGCGAATTTAATCAGGAGGGAAATGATTATGAGCAATAATGGAATAGGTACAAAATGTGTACAAGCTGGTTACACACCAGGAAATGGCGAGCCACGTCAGATTCCTATCGTGCAGTCGACTACTTTTAAATATGACACTAGCGAGGATATGGGCAAGCTTTTTGATTTGGAGGCATCTGGATACTTCTACACAAGACTTCAGAATCCTACTAATGACTACGTAGCTGCTAAGATCGCAGCACTTGAGGGTGGTACAGCAGCAATGCTTACATCATCAGGTCAGGCAGCTAACTTCTTTGCGATTTTCAACATTTGTGAATGTGGAAGCCACATCGTGGCATCATCTTCTATCTATGGTGGTACTTTCAATCTCATCGCTGTTACAATTAAGAAGATGGGTATTGATGTTACATTCGTAGATCCTAATGCAAGCGAGGAAGAGATTAATGCTGCATTTCAGGAGAATACTCGTGCAGTATTTGGCGAGACTATTGCTAATCCAGCACTTACAGTTTTAGATATCGAGAAGTTTGCTAAGGTAGCACATGAGCATGGCGTTCCACTTATCGTGGACAACACCTTCCCTACACCTGTGAACTGCCGCCCAATCGAGTGGGGCGCTGATATTGTTACTCACTCTACTACAAAATACATGGACGGTCACGGTGCAGCAGTTGGTGGATGTATCGTAGATTCTGGTAAGTTTGATTGGATGGCACATGCTGACAAGTTCCCAGGACTTTGCACACCAGATGATAGCTACCACGGTATCACATACGCTGAGAAATTCGGCAAGGAAGGCGCATTCATCACAAAGGCTACAGCACAGCTTATGCGTGACTTTGGTTGCATCCAGTCACCACAAAATGCATTCCTTTTAAATCTTGGTCTTGAGTCACTTCACGTACGTATGCCACGTCACGTTGAAAATGGACTTGCTGTTGCTAAGTTCTTAAGTGAGCAGCCAGAGGTTAAAAAGGTTACATATCCAGGACTTGAGGGAGATGAGTACTATGAGTTGGCTCAGAAGTATCTTCCAAAAGGTGGATGCGGAGTAGTATCATTTGAGCTTGAGGGTGGCCGTAAGGCAGCTGAGAGCTTCATGAAGAAGCTTAAGCTTATCGCTATCGAAACACATGTTGCTGACGCTAGAAGCTGTTGCTTGAACCCAGCTACATCTACACATCGTCAGATGACAGATGAGCAGCTTGAGGCAGCTGGTATCCCAGCAGGTCTTATCCGTGTATCATGCGGTCTTGAGGATAGCGCAGATCTTATTGCTGATATTGCACAGGCACTTAAATAATTAAAAGTATAAAAAGTAAGACATCCTACACTTATGCCAACTGGCCATAGTGTAGGGTGTTTTTTTAGTGGACGGTTCTTGGCGAGTCAAGGGCAAAACTATGGGTTTTTCTGTGAATTGTAATATTTACCCGTAGAGTAGAGCTGTTAATATTTTCTAGAATCCAAAACCTACGGGTATTTTTCCATATTCCAAAAATAAACCGTAGGTCAAAAAAGATGAATACGGTAATTTTTCTGAAAAGAAAAATAAAACCGTAATAGGTATTTTCATAGAAGTCTTGTGTTACGGTAAAAAAATAGATTTATAAATAATAACCGTAATTAGAATAGATAAAAGCTGGATTTATACGGTGTAAAAGCAGTAAATGGAGAAAAACCCGTAAGTTTTAAAAAGTGCTTTAATCTTAATACGGGTGAATTTGAAAAATGGAAAAAATACCCGTAATGTAAGAGGAAAACACTGATAAACATAGTCCGCCTAAGAAATCCACTACACTTAAATCCACTATAGGTATACAATAAGCGTATATTGAATGGAGAAAAATATGACTTTTACAACACTTTGCTATTTAATTAAAGATAATAAATATCTGATGCTTCATCGGACCAAGAAAAATGCGGATATCAATGCTGGCAAGTATATCGGTGTAGGTGGTCATGTGGAGGAGGGAGAGTCTCCAGCTGACTGCATAAAAAGAGAAGTGTTTGAGGAGACGGGGCTGACTCTTAATTCATACAAATGCAGAGGTCACATCACATTTGTGATGGGTGATATTACAGAGTATGCATTTGTATATACTAGCGATGATTTCTCTGGACAGCTGAGTTCTAACTGTGATGAGGGCGAGCTTGCCTGGGTAGATATTGATAGAGTTATGGAGCTTAATCTCTGGGAAGGAGATAGAGTCTTTCTTAAACTTCTAGGGGAAACAGAGGAGTTCTTTAGCTTGAAGCTTGTCTATGATAAAGATGATAATCTGATTTCTTCGATTGTGGAGTAGTAAAGATTAATACTAAGAAATCTTTTTGGCTGCGTATATGGTGACTTGCGTTTGTGGAAAAGTTAATTTAATTAGAAATTGATTTAAAATTAGCTAAACAAATGATATACTCTTCCTAGATTAATAACATTAATTACAGTAAAGACTTAGGAGTTAAACGATGGCAAAAAGTGTAAAGCTGGCAGATATCGCAAAAGAATTAGGAGTGAGTGCTGTTACAGTATCCAAAGCTCTATCTGGGCAGAAGGGCGTAAGCGAAGAGATGCGCGGCAAAATAGTAGAACTTGCCGATGAATTAGGGTATAAACAGCCTTCGTCAAATAAAAAGCAGCAGGCCTCTAAGAACTTTAGTATTGCGGTTATTGTACATGAGCGTTATTTGGATAAATACGATTCCTTCTATCTTAGACTTTACCAGAAAATTGCAGCTAGTACCGCGTCGATGGGTTGCTTATCAATGATGGAGGTAGTAACCTTTGATGCTGAGAGAGAATGTAAGATACCTATGGTAATTGAAGATAATAAGGCCGATGGTTTTATTATCATGGGCAAATTCTCGAAAGAATACATTTTTAATATTAATAAGCGAGTTCCTCAGGCTAAATGTGTGTACTTGGATTCTAGTGATGCACGGCTAAATGTAGATTCGGTAATATCTGATAGCTTTTATGGTGCTTACTATTTAACCAATTATTTATTTGAAATGGGCCATAGGGAGATAGGATTTTTTGGAAATGTTATGGCTACTAGCTCCATTACTGATAGATATTTAGGTTATTCAAAATCTCTTATGGAGCATGGTGAAGAGCGTGATACGAAATGGATTATTGATGATAGAAGCGGAGAAAGCGGATGCATGTATTTGCCAGAAGAAATAACCCTTCCTAAGATTCTTCCTACAGCCTTTGTATGCAACTGCGATTTAGCGGCAAGTGCATTGATTAAGAGACTGGAAAATGAAGGATATAAGGTTCCGGAGGATTTTTCGGTAGTTGGATATGATAATTTCTTATTTCCAGGTCTTTGTGATGTGGAGCTTACCACATATGAGGTGGATATGGATGAAATGGTCCGCGTTTGTCTTGATATACTTATAAAAAAGCTTGAAGGTGTTCCTTATAAGAGTGGTATTAATATCGTAGAGGGCAAGTTGATAGTAAGAGAGAGTGTAAACAAAGTGGAGAGTGATTTTTGAAAAGTCATGTAAGCTAGTTTAAATAGGAATTATAAAAAGGCTACAACCAATAGTGGAGGTTGTAGCCTTTTTTTCTATCATAGACTTTCATTGGATGGAAATAGAATATTTCCATTTAAACCGGTGCCTAAATGTGATTGGCGGTATTTTAGTGGAGTATCGCCTGTTTGGCGTTTAAATAGATTTATAAAATGCGTTGTGTTATCGATACCAACTTCATTTCCTATAGATACTATGGTTTGGTTGGTTTCTAAGAGTAATTCTTTTGCTCTATCTATTCGAACTTTGTTTAGATATTTTAATGGCGAAGTACCATAATAGGTTGAGAAATCACGGCAAAGGGTATATTTGCTGATTTGTAGCTCGTCCTGGAGGGAATTTAAAGTGTGACTCTCATAATATCTTGTGTCAAAAATTCTTTTAAGCTTGGCAATGT
>JAEEGH010012666.1_pt1 | contig 18840 bp, 12 predicted proteins | sample 9134181 | NCBI WGS metagenome assembly JAEEGH01 (sample SAMN16246544, study PRJNA631951) | gut metagenome | biome: gut microbiome; feature: rumen; material: DP-attached | host: Bos | place: Iran: Karaj | collected 2018-10 | reverse complement strand
GCCAGTTATAGTCCTGAGAACTGATGTTCTCACCACAGAGGCAACGGGTGTATTGCAGCTGCAATCGACACTTCTTATAATACCAATACTGTAGGCCGATGGTCAGGTTTGTCTGATCCCAGCCGTCAACTTTCGTATTACGGTTAAAGGTCTCACCACTGGCCACGATATCGAGGGCATCGACTACAGGAATACAGAATGTGGCATAACCTCCACGTGAGCCTACGTCGCCATCCTGACCTCCGAGCCACTCCGCACGGATGCTGGCAGGACGAGCCTCCTTGTATTTACTGCCTGTATAGGGTTTGGTCTTATATTCTGCACCAACGCTGTAGCGGTTACGTGTATAGTTGTCGCCCACATGAATATCAGGATTCCAGGCAGCCTGGTTCACAGCACATCCTGTGCCCAGATAGCCTGAGGCCACTACGCGGAAACCATCAACGGGCCGCAGTTCGAGTTTGGCGATAAAGTCTTTCTGGTTATTCAGGTCTCTACGGTTGATTCCCTGACCACTCATCAGGGCAAGCTCATAATGCACCACGCCTTTGGCCAGGTCACCATAGACCTCGAGCCCCATGTCACGACCATAGTTCACGCCATTCAGGGGATCGGGGCCTTCGCCTGCCAGATAGAGCACAGCCTGAGAATAGACATCAATGAGTTCGAGCTGTGTGGGTGACATCGGATTCTCCATCGAATAGGAATGTTTGAACTGTCCCAGACGGACGGTCAGCTCATTACCCTTCGAGAAGCGATAGTCAGTGTAGAATTCCTGAACGCAACTCGAGAAATCATGCATGAACATAAACGACCAGCGATCGGTAATGCGTGCTTTTGCCCAAAGCAATGTACGTTTAAGGTTATAGGCATTTGTTGGTTCTCCATTAGGATTCTGGTACGACCAGCCTCCCTGTGCATAACCATTGAGAGTGATACGACTCGTGAAATCCTTCAACCAGTCAGTTCCACCTTCTTTTTTCTGTTGCCCCATGGCGGCAACACTGCTGAACACGGCCATAGCTACAGCCAGAGTTCGCCAATTGTTTGTTTTCTGTTTCATCTTGTCATTGATTTTTGGGTTGTTATTATTTGCTAATGATTTTGTTTTCGATTCGTTTGGCACGGGTCTCAGAGGCAGCGGAGAGCTTGCCTTTAAGATAGGACTCGATCATGATGCCTGCCATCGGCGCTGCAAGGTCGGCACCAAAGCCACCATGCTCCACATAGACCGAGATGGCAATCTTGGGGTCATTCATGGGAGCGAAGGCGATGAAGGCCGAGTGGTCTGCGCCTGGGTTCTCGATAGTGCCTGTCTTGCCACAGATGGGATAGGAAGCCTTGATACAAGTGGCGGTACCCTTCTCTACAGCAAGACGCATGCCTTCCACCACAGGGGCATAGGCTTCAGGCTTCACCTTCGTCTGACGCTTCGTGAGATAACGCTGGTTCTTGGTGTCCTTGTGGATATGAGGCACATAGTACCAACCACGATTGGCAATGGTGACTGCGAGGTTACAGAGCTGGAGAGGCGTACAGGTGACATCACCTTGTCCCATGCCTGCCCACCAGATGGTCTTTCCGTCCCATCCGTCCTTATAGCGACGGTTCAGATAGTCAGCTCCTGCCAGAAGTCCACCCTGCTCGCCCTGGATATCGATGTGCATAGGTCCTCCCAGCCCCATCGACTGCATATAGGAGCGCCATGTATTGATGGCCTCGTCACGTGAGGCATACATGAAGTCGTCGTTGATCATCGAACCGAAATTGACGATGAACCACGTATTGCATGACTGTGCGAGGGCATCTTTCAGGTTGAGTGGCGAACGGTGCTGATGACAGCCCACCTTGATATTACCATCTGTAATGCCACTATTGCACTCCATCTTCGTATCAGGAGTGACAAAGCCTTCGGATAAGAGCGTCAGTGCCTGAGCCGTCTTAAAAGTAGAGCCTGGTGCCTGAGGTTTGCCGATGGCCTGGCGCACATCACTGCCAGTGGGAGTGTTCGTTGCCAGACAAAGAATCTCGCCATTGGCGGGGTTGATGGCCACGATGGCACCCGTCTTTCCCTTCAGCAAACGCTCACCCAACTGTTGCAGCATGGGGCGCAGTGTCAATGGTCCGTCGGTAGGCAGAGCCTGTGCTGCGAGCGAGAGGCTCAAGGTCAGAAGACAGATGATGGATATCAGCAATCGACGCATCTTATGATCAGCGTTATTCGACGGTGACAGACTTGGCCAGATTACGGGGCTGATCGACGTTCTTACCCTTGCACACAGCCACATGATAAGCCAGAAGCTGCAGGGGGATGGTAGCCACCAGCGGCTCGAGACACTCCATGACATCAGGCAGTTCGATCACCTCGTCGGCAATGCGGGCGATAGTATCATCACCCTTCGAGACAAGGGCGACCACCCTACCCTGACGAGCCTTGATCTCCTGAATATTTGAGAGCACTTTCTCGTACATGGCGTTATGGGTGGCAACGACGATGACGGGCATATCTGAGTCGATGAGGGCAATAGGACCGTGCTTCATCTCTGCAGCAGGATAGCCCTCGGCATGGATATAAGAGATCTCCTTCAGTTTCAGTGCACCTTCGAGGGCTACAGGATAAGAGTAGCCGCGTCCCAGATACAGGAAGTTGTGGGCATATGTAAAGGTGCGAGCGAGGTCGGCCACCTTGTCGTTGGTCTTCAGCACCTCACGGATCTTATCAGGTATCTCACTGAGTCCCCTGACGATCTTCAGGTATTCATCACGGTGAATGGTACCCTTGGCCTCGCCCATGGCGAGGGCTATCATCGTGAGCACCGTCACCTGCCCAGTGAACGCCTTCGTCGAGGCTACACCGATCTCAGGCCCTACATGGATATAAGTACCCGTGTCGGTAGCTCTGGGTATCGACGAGCCGATAGCATTGCAGATGCCATAGATGAAGGCACCCTTTTGTTTGGCCAGTTGTACGGCTGCCAGCGTATCGGCAGTCTCACCACTTTGGGAGATGGCCACTACGACATCATCCTTACCCACGACGGGATTACGATAGCGGAACTCGCTGGCATACTCCACCTCGACGGGAATACGCACCAACGACTCGATGATCTGCTTACCAATCAAACCCGCATGCCACGATGTACCACAGGCCACAATGACCACACGCTTGGCACTGAGCATCTGACGACGGTAGTCGATCAGGGCAGAGAGCGTCACGTGATCGGCCTCCACATTCACACGTCCTCGCATGCAATTGGTCAGACATTCTGGCTGCTCGAAGATTTCCTTGAGCATAAAGTGAGGATAACCACCTTTCTCAATCTGTCCAAGGTCGATATCGACGGTCTTCACCGTCAGCTCCTGCTCTTCACCAAGGATGCTTACAACTTTCAGTTCCTCACCACGACGAATCACGGCGATATTACCATCCTCGAGATACACCACCTTATCGGTATACTCCACGATGGGACTGGCATCAGAACCCAAGAAGAATTCATCGTCTCCGATGCCGACTACTAGGGGACTCTGTTTACGAGCCGCAATAATCTGATCAGGATCGCGCTTGTCGAGCACTGCGATGGCATAGGCACCAATCACCTGATAGAGGGCCACCTGAACAGCCGTCAGCAGGTCGAGCTGCTTATGATCCTTGATATATTCGATGAGTTGTACCAGCACCTCTGTATCCGTGTCGGAAACGAAGGTCACGCCTTTGGCCTGGAGTTTCTCCTTCAACTCCGCATAATTCTCGATGATACCATTATGGATGATAGCCAGATTATGGCTCTCAGAATAGTGGGGATGGGCATTGCGCGAGGAAGGCTCACCATGGGTGGCCCAACGGGTATGGGCAATACCGATATTTCCACTCACATCCTTATCGTTGCAATAGTCGCAAAGATTGTCGACCTTGCCCTTCGATTTATAGACATTCAACTCGCCGGAGCTATTGATCATAGCCACACCAGCACTGTCATAACCACGATATTCAAGGCGACGCAAGCCCTTGATCAGGATAGGAAAAGCATCCTTATTTCCGATATAACCAACTATTCCACACATACTTAGACTATCTTTTTGTCGTTAAAGTTTTGATTTCGGCTGCAAATTTACACATTTTCCACGAAAAAACAAGCAAAAAGACAGAATTTTTAGTTTTTATACCGCAACACATCGTTAAACAAGCTTCGCATGTGTGGAGTTATCAGGAGTTAACAGGCTTTTAGCCTGTGGAGTTAATGGACGAATGTTCTTTCCGCAAAGGCGGAACTTGCGATAGTTGAATAAAAATATCAATAAAAAGTTGGATAATTGCGTTTTTTTTTGTTACTTTGCACGGCAATAACTGTTTACCGCTAACAAACGCAAAAATAAGGAATGGAAAAGCAACAACAATCTCTGATAACAAAAGACGGGGTGAACTATCTCATCCCCTTCATTCTTGTGACGTTCTGCTTTGCCCTCTGGGGCTTTGCCAACGATATTACCAATCCCATGGTGAAAGCCTTCTCGAAGATCTTCCGTATGAGTGTCACGGATGGTTCGCTGGTACAAGTGGCGTTCTATGGGGGCTATTTCTGCATGGCATTCCCAGCTGCCATCTTCATCCGTAAGTTCTCTTACAAAGCAGGTGTACTGATGGGCTTAGGACTTTATGCCGCTGGCGCCCTACTGTTCTTCCCTGCGAAGGCTGTAGGCATTTATGGCTGTTTCTTGATAGCCTACTTCATCATGACCTGCGGACTCTCGTTCCTGGAGACAAGCTGTAATCCCTATATCCTGACGATGGGTCCTGAAGAAACCGCCACCCGAAGACTGAACATGGCGCAGTGTTTCAACCCTTGCGGCTCGATCATCGGCATGTTTGTGGCCATGAACTTCATCCAAGCCAAGCTGAACCCCATGAGCAGCGACGAGCGTGCCTTGTTGAGCGAAAGTGAATTCGAGGCACTGAAAGATGCCGATCTCAGTGTGCTCATCTCGCCTTATCTCGTCATCGGACTCGTCATCCTTGCCATGCTCATCCTGATTCGTATGGTCAAGATGCCCAAGATCGGCGATGCCAATCACGACATACATGTCTTCGTTACCCTAAAACGCATCTTCTCGCTGAGGTACTACACCGAGGGCGTCATCGCCCAGTTCTTCTATGTGGGCGCACAGATCATGTGCTGGACGTTTATTATACAATATGGTACGCGAGTGTTTATGGCCGAGGGCATGGAGGAGCAGGCTGCTGAAGTGCTGTCACAGCGCTTTAACATCTTCGCGATGATCTTCTTCATCTGCTCACGCTTTATTGCCACCTACCTGATGAAATACATCAAACCCGCCAAGTTGTTGGCCATCTTCGGTGTTCTGGCAATGATCTTCACCGTGGGTGTCATCGTGTTCCAGAACCGCCTGGGAGTCTATTGCCTCGTTTGTGTCAGCGGCTGCATGTCACTCATGTTCCCCACCATCTACGGTATAGCCCTCGACGGATTAGGAGACGATGCCAAGTTTGGTGCAGCAGGTCTGATTATGGCTATCCTCGGCGGTTCCGTTCTACCACCGCTACAGGCCATGATTATCGACCAGGGCACAGTCTTTGGAGGATTCCCAGCTACGAACGCTTCGTTTGTACTGCCGTTCATCTGCTTCGTTGTCGTGACTATCTACGGTTATAGAGTCCATCTGCGCAAACATCTATAATCAAGTAACAGGAACTCAAATCAATAAACTCTAAACTATTAACATCTCATGATGGTTTATAACGAGATTGGCAAAACAGGTATGAAGGTGTCGAACCTCAGTTTCGGTGCCTCGTCATTAGGCGGAGTCTTTCACGGTATCCGTGAGGAAGAAGGCATCCGCGCCGTACACACGGCAGTAGATAACGGCATCAACTTCATCGATGTATCCCCCTATTACGGTCATCTGAAGGCCGAGATGGTATTGGGCAAGGCATTGAAGGAGATTCCACGCGACAAGTATTATCTCTCCACGAAGGTGGGCCGCTATGGCAAGGACGGCGTGAACACGTGGGACTACAGTGCCCAACGCGTCACTGACAGTGTCTATGAGAGCATGGAACGTCTGAATGTCGACTATATCGATCTGATCAACGTACATGACATCGAGTTCCAAGCTGCCCTTGAGGGAGGTCTGCAGAAAGTCTGCGACGAGACGTTGCCCGCCCTCGTAGCCCTGAAGAAGAAGGGAGTTGTAGGACATGTTGGCATCACCGACCTTCAGCCCGAGAACCTACGCTGGGTTATCGAGCACTGTGAAGAGGGAACGGTGGAGAGTATCCTGAATTTCTGCCATTTCAGCCTCAACGACACATTACTGATGGACTATCTGGGATTCTTCGAGCAGCACAAAGTGGGTGTGATCAATGCCTCTCCATTATCGATGGGTCTACTCTCCCAGCGTGGTGCTCCTGCATGGCATCCAGCAGGCAAAGACCTGCAAAAAGCCTGTGCACGTGCAGCCGCCTATTGTCAGGAAAAAGGCTACCCCATTGAGAAACTGGCCATCCAGTTCTCTACGAGTTGCAACCCCCGCATTGCCACAACCCTCTTCAGCAGTGCCAATCCGGATAACGTGCTCAGGAACATTAACTTCGTCAACGACCCCATGGACGAATCCCTCGTCAAGGAAGTACAACAAATCATCGGCGACCAGATGTTCGTCCGCTGGAAAAATAGTTAAATCCGAAATCGAAAAATCGTAAATCGTAAATCCGTAAATCGTAAATGATAAAGATCATCGACGCTCACAGCCATTTATGGCTTCAACAGGACACCTCATGGAACGGGAAGCCCATCCATAGTCTGAAGAACGGCCGCTCGCTGTTTTTGGGTGAGGTTGTACAGATGTTGCCGCCCTTCATGATCGACGGCAAGAACACGGCAGAGGTATTCCTCTCCAATATGGACTACGCCCAGGTATCAGCCGCTGTCGTCGTACAGGAGTTTATCGACGGTCTGCAGAACGATTACCTCGCCACCGTCAGTACACAGTACCCTGACCGATTCATCACCTGTGGCATGGCCGATTATCTGCACGACGGTTTCTACGAGCAGGCACTCCAGCTGATGGCCGTCAAGAATTTCAAGGGGATGGCCATCCCTGGCCATCGTCTGCTGGGCAGGAGCCTGACCTCTCCAGAGATGATGCGTATGTTCCACGAGATGGAACGACGCAACGTATTCCTCTCCATCACCCTCGCCGATGGCGACAGACAAGTTGGAGAACTGCTGGAGGTCATCAAGGAGTGTCCAAAACTCCGTATCGCCATTGGCCACCTGGGTATGGCTAATCCTCCACAGTCACCTTGTTGGGAAAATCATGACTGGCGGATGCAGATCAAGTTAGCCCTCCACGAGAACGTGATGATCGAGACGGGAGGCATCACCTGGCTCTACAACTCTGAGTTCTACCCCTTCCCCTCTGCCATCCGTGCCATTCGTGAGGCAGCAAGTCTCGTGGGTATGGACCGTCTGATGTGGGGCAGTGACTACCCTCGAACCATAACCGCCATTACCTATCGTATGTCGTACGATTTCATCGTGAAGAGTCCTGAACTCACCGACGAGGAAAAACAGTTGTTGCTAGGCCAAAATGCACACCGTTTCTACGGTTTCCAGAGACTCAAGGAATTAGTTTACATTAAAAATATGTCAGAATGAAAGCAATACAGATCAGCGAACCTTCTGTGATGAAGGTGATCGACATCGCCGAGCCCCAGATGGGTGACGATGAAGTGTTATTGAGAATGAAATATGTAGGTTTCTGCGGTAGTGACCTCAGCACCTACCGTGGTGGCAACCCGATGGTGAAGATGCCTGTCGTACCAGGTCATGAGGTAGGTGCCGAGATAGTCAGTGTCGGCAAGAATGTACCTGAAGGTCTGAAGCCAGGCATGACCGTCACCGTCAATCCCTATACCAACTGCGGCAAGTGTGCCTCCTGCCGTAATGGCAGGGTCAATGCCTGCCAGCATAACGAGACGTTAGGTGTCCAGCGCTGGGGCGCCATGCGCGAATACCTCGTGCTGCCTTGGGAGAAAGTCATCCCTGCCGGACTGCTCACGCCCCGTACCTGCGCGTTGATCGAACCCATGAGTGTAGGCTTCCACGCTGTCAGCCGTGCACAGGTGACGGATATCGACGTGGTACTCGTCATCGGCTGTGGCATGGTAGGTATGGGAGCCGTTGTTCGTTCTGTCCAGCGTGGCGCTACTGTCGTGGCTGCTGATATCGACGACGACAAACTGGCTCTGGCCCGTCAGATGGGTGCCAGCTACACCATCAATACCCTGTCGGAGGATGTCCACGCCCGTCTGTTGGAGATGACCTCCGGCTTCGGTCCTGATGTGGTCATCGAGGCCGTTGGCAGTTCTCCGACCTACCAGATGGCCGTCGACGAGGTGGCTTTCACTGGACGTGTCATCTGCATTGGCTATGCCAAGACCGAGGTCTCGTTCCAGACGAAGTATTTCGTGCAGAAGGAACTCGACATCCGTGGTTCTCGTAATGCACAACCCTCTGATTTCCGTGCCGTCATCCACTACCTCGAGCGTGGCACGTGTCCTGTCGACCAGCTCATCAGTCGCGTGGTGAAGCCCGAGGAGGCTCCTGAGGCCATGCAGCAGTGGGCCGCTGCACCAGGTAAGGTTTTCCGTATACTTGTAGACTTTAATCATTAAACATGATGATTACCAAGATCCATAGAATGAAGTGGTGGATGTGCTTAGCACTTTTCACTTTTCACTTCTCACTTTCCGCTGCAGCGCAGCGGGCTGCCTCGCCTAATGGTAAGATCACCATCGCCCAGCAGGGTGCAGGGCTTGTTATCAACTATCAGGGCAAGCAGGTTCTCGAACTCCCCACGGTGGGTTTCGAGGATGCCTCTACCCCCTCCCCGCTGGTCTTCCGTCGTGCACTGAAGGAAGATTACAACATGCTCGCAGGCAAACGCCTGCAGTGCTCCAACGAGGCATGCGAGTACTTCGCATCCCTGGGTGGCGACGTGCTGATGGTGGTTCGCCTTTACAACGACGGTGTTGCTTTCCGTTATGAACTGTCAGGACTCTTCGATGCCACTCTGCCCCGTGAACTCACCACCTGGCGCATCCCTGAGGGCATGAAACGCTGGATGCAGAACTGGACAGACTCTTACGAGGAGTATTTCCCCTTGACCACGACCTACAAACAGGCACCCCGTCGTTCGCATTACGATAAGAATGCCGAGGGCTATGCCTGTCGTTGGGGCTACCCTGCCCTGCTCGAACCCGTCGATGGTGTCTTCGCCCTTATCTCCGAGGCGAACATCGAGCGCCGTCAGAGTGCTTCGTGCCTCTATAATGAGGGTGAGCTCTACCGTGTCACCCCAGCAGAGAACGAGGTGAAGGTCTCAGGCGAGTGGCACAGTCCCTGGCGCACGCTCATCCTGGGCTCTCTGGCCGATGTCGTAGCCTCCACCCTCATCACCGATGTCGCTGAGCCATGCCAGTTGGCTGATACCGATTGGATCAAGCCAGGTGTGGTCTCCTGGATCTATTGGGCTTATAATCATGGTAGCAACGACTATAGCATCATCTGCAAATACGTCGACCTCGCTGTGAAGCTGAAGCTCCCCTACGTGCTCATCGATGCCGAGTGGGACGAGATGAAGGATGGCAAGACCGTTGAGGACGCCGTGAAGTATGCCGTCTCCAAGGGCGTCAAACCTATGATCTGGTATAACTCCTCCGTAGGCTGGATCGATGGAGCCCCCACGCCCAAGTTCCGCCTCAACAAGATCGACGACCGCGAACGCGAGTTTGCCTGGTGCGAGGAGATAGGCGTGGCTGGTGTGAAGATCGACTTCTTCTCAGGTGACAGTCAGATGAACATGGACTACTGCATCGATCTGCTTCAGAGTGCTGCGCGCCATCATCTGCTGGTCAATTTCCATGGAGCCACCATCCCTCGCGGATGGCAGCGCACCTACCCCAATCTGCTCTCTACGGAGGGCGTGCTTGGAGCCGAGTGGTATAACAACAACGGCACCCTCACCCCACTGGCAGCCCGTCATAATGCCACGCTGCCCTTCACGCGCAACGTCATTGGCCCGATGGACTACACCCCCTGTGCCTTCAGCGACTCACAGAATCCCCACATCACCTCCAATGGCCACGAGCTGGCACTGACAGTCCTCTTCGAGAGTGGTTTGCAGCACCTTGCCGACAGCCCTGAGAGCTTCCTCGCCCAGCCCAAAGAGGTACAGCAGTTCCTTGGAGAGATTCCCACCGTCTGGGACGAGACCCGCCTCGTCAGTGGATATCCTGGTGAGAGTGTCGTCCTCGCCCGTCGTCATGGCACGACCTGGTACGTGGCAGGCCTCAATGGTCGCGACGAAGCCCAGACGCTCACCTTCGACCTCGGCTTCATCCCCGCCAGACAGGTACAGATATTCTCCGACACCACCACGAAGCCCTGGGACATCACCACCCAGACCACCCTCCCCACGCAGCTCCCCTGCCAACCACGAGGCGGTTTTGTCATGGTGATCAAATAGAATTTCAAAAGATATTGGGCTCGCTATCTCAGCGGGCCCAATACTTTCAGGATTTTTCCAAATTTTATCCCAATATATTTTGTATCTTCGATAAAATCTACTATCTTTGCACCATCTTTTGTATAACATTTAAAACTTATCATTATGAACAACATGCTTAATAAGGAAGATCAATTGGCTTTGATACAAAGCAAGATCTATGAAATTAGAGGTCGTCGCGTTATGATCGATAACGATCTGGCTGAACTTTATGATGTCGAAACCAAAAATTTAAAACGTGCCGTTCGCTCTAATATAGAAAGGTTCCCTGACGATTTTATGTTTGAGTTGACTAAAGAGGAATATGAATCTTTAAGGTGCAATTTTTTCACCTTAAACAAAAACGGTCGTGGTCAACATAGTCTGTTGGCTGCATTTCGCGGTGAGGCCGAAGGATAACCGCAGGCGTATCGAGTTCCTGAAAGCTTAACAAATAGCCCTCTCAGTTTCTGTTTTTTTCCATTTGCCTCCCTTCGGGGAGGCTTTTTTATATACGATTTTACACAATTATACAAAAATGCGTTACGCAAATTTGTATAATTAAAAAATTCTTTGTATATTTGCCCCCCGAAAGGTGAATGAAAATAAAAGTAAGATAATGAAGAATCCATTTCTGACCTATGGTTATAACGGACCAGAGTACTTCTGCGACAGAGTGGAAGAGACCACACGCTTGATATCGTTGTTGACGAATGGCAATCATGTTGCCTTGATGTCGCCAAGAAGAATGGGTAAGACAGGACTTATACGTCACTGTTTTGCTCAACAGGAACTGCAGAATGACTATTATCTGTTTCTTGTGGATATCTATGCTACCAAGTCATTGTCTGAACTGATTTATGAACTGGGAAGGGTGATCCTTTCCGTTCTGAAATCGAAAGAGCGCAAAGCCTGGGAACGTTTTATACAGGTCGTTGGCTCATTACGAACAGGTATTACACTTGATTCATTAGGACAACCGAGTTGGAATCTTCAACTCGGTGATATACAATCGCCAAATGTGTCTCTTGATGAGATTTTTCAATATCTGGGTTCTGCCGACAAGCCATGTATTGTGGCAATCGATGAGTTTCAAACCATTATGGATTATCCTGAGCAGAATGTAGAAGCCTTGTTGCGCACTTATATTCAAGATTGTAATAATGCAAGATTCATATTCTCAGGCTCCAAGCGTCACATGATGGGCGAGATGTTCTCATCACCAGCCAGACCCTTCTATCAAAGTGCTTCTACATTATCATTAAAACCGATTCCACTTGATTCATATACTTCTTTTATCAGAAATCATTTTGAACAAGGCGGGATGCAGATAGAGACAGATGCCATCAGCTATATTTATGAGAAATTTGAAGGTACTACCTGGTACATACAAAAGATATGTAATGAACTCTATGCTTTGGCTGAGCAGGATAATCCCTGTGGTATAAATGATGTGGATGTGGCCATCAACTACGCTATAGAAGAAAAAGACGACACCTATCAAGACTTACTGACAAGACTCTCAGCCAAACAAAAAGCATTGCTCATAGCATTGGCCCATGCTGGAAAGAATGTCCAGCCAACGAGCGGAGAGTTCATCAAAAAATACCATCTTTCATCGGCCAGTGCAGTACAAAGATGTTTGTCCGCCCTTCAGGAAAAGGATATCATCACAAACCATAATGGGAGTTACTATATCTATGACTATTTCCTTTATTACTGGCTGACAAAGAACTGAGAGCTGTTCATTTTTAGAGCCTTTTACTGATTCGCCTTTGGTGATATATGAGGAATGATATGTTCGGTTTTTCTTAAATAAATTTGGAAATTACCGCACTTATTTGTATCTTTGCACACAAAACCTATATCAATTAGCTATTTATGAAGAAAACTATCTTATTACAACTGTTTGTTGGCTGGGTAATGATGGCATTTGCCCAGAGTTCAACCATCTGTCATGAGGATGGAACCGTAACCTTCAAGTACAAGAACGACCAGGCGAAGAACGTACAGGTGGACGTGCAGTTTGCTGGTAGGAACGACATGAAGCGCAACGCGGAAACAGGGCTGTGGGAAGTGACCTTGGGTCCTGCTGCGCCTGACATGTACCCCTACTGTTTCATCGTCGACGGTGTCAGCGTGATGGATCCCGAGAATCCGCAGTACTTCCCCAACGAGGGCTTTAAGAACTCGCTGCTGGAGATTCCTGCACGCGAAGGTTCGCTGGCTCACGACATCAAGGACGTGCCCCACGGATCGATGGAGTATATCCACTATTATTCGAAGAGCCTCGGCGCCACAAACCAGGCGGTGGTCTATCTGCCCCCCAAATACAAGGAGAACCCTGAGAAGAAATACCCCGTGTTCTACCTGATCAGTGGTACGACGGACACAGAGGAGGTTTATTATAAGGTTGGGCGCGTGAACTATATCCTCGACAACCTCTTGGCTGAGGGCAAGGCCGAGGAGATGATCGTGGTGTTGCCTTACGGTAACCCGTATAAGCTGTTGCCCACCCCACCCAGTCTCGGTTTGGGAGGCATGCCTCAGACGATGTTTGGAAAGGACGTGTTCAGTCTCGACCTGACTGACGACCTGATGCCATACGTGGAACAGCATTATCGTACCATCAACGATGCTGACCATCGTGCTATCGGCGGGTTCTCACGTGGTGGCAACCAGGGATTATCCAATGGCTTACACAATCTCGATAAGTTCTCTTATCTGTGCAGCTACAGTTCGTTCACCTCTACAGATATCCCCGGCGTCTACGACAACGCTGAGGATACCAATAGTAAGATCCACCTGTTCTGGCTCGGCGTAGGCACAGACGATTTCCTCTATGGCAACGCCCGCGACTATATGGAGTTCCTCGACAAGAAGGGTATCCGCAGTGTGAAGGAGTTCACACACGACAAGTTCGGCCATACCTGGATGAACGCGAAGTACTTCCTCTCGAAGACTCTGCCCCTGCTCTTTAAGCCCGAGGTGGCTGAGCAGGCGATGAAGAACGGACAGCCGGCCCCTGCCGCCACTGGTAAGGAGCAGCAGTTTACACCTGGAGTGATGGCTCGTCTATTCCCCAAACCCATCATCTCGCCCGAATACAAGTACGACAGCGTAGTCTTCCGTATGAAGGCCCCTGACGCCAAGGAGGTGCTGTTGGCTGCTGAGATCCTGCCCAAGCCTCTGACGATGGAGCGCGACAGCGACGGCATCTGGTCGGTAGAGGTCGACGAGCATATCTACGAGGCATTTACCTATTATTTCCTGGTAGACGGTACGCCTGTGGCTGATCCTCAGAACATGTATCTTGCGCCTTCGAAGGGTTTCAAGCCCAGCATCTGCAGCAATCCCGCTGCCATGTTCCACTATGCCAATATGGCTGAGATGGAGCATGGTGTAGTGAGCTACGACCTGAACAAGCAGCAAGCCTGCTATCATCCTGCTGGAGCCTGCTGTCAGAAGGCCTGCACCAAGCCTGCTTTCTGTATCCAACTGGTTCCTGGTAAGGACGACACGATCGAGAGTTGGTTTAAGATCGGGGGCGCTGACGTGATGGCTGATAAGTTCATCGCAGCCAAGAAGCTCCCGCCATTCTGCATCGGAGTGAAAGGTGAAGAAGTGAAATGCGGAAAGTGCTGCGAAGGCAAATGCGAGAAGAAAGTCTACACGCTCAAGGCCGATGACTATGCTAACTGGCCTGAACGCCGTCATGCGTTGGAGTCGCTGCTTGACTCACTGATGCTGCAGCGCGCTGCTAAGGGCGAAATCAGCCTTAATCTGCCTCTCTTCCAGACGAAATATACAGCCGATCCATCACCACTGGTTGTAGGTGACAGACTCTTCCTCTTCACCTCGCACGATGCCTCGCCTGAGGACATTCCTGATGTGAACGAGAAGAGCTCAGCAGGCTTCTTTATGTACGACTGGCTGTTGTGGTCGACAACGGATATGGTGAACTGGACAGAGCACGGGGCTGTGGCCTCGCTGAAGGATATCCCCTGGCGCAGTCGTGAGAACGGAGCCTGGGCTATCCAGACGGTGGAGCGCAACGGCAAGTATTACCTCTATGCCCCACTCCACGGACATGGTATCGCCGTGCTCGAAGCTGATTCGCCCTACGGACCTTTCAAGGATCCTTTAGGTAAGCCATTGGTATGGGACCAGAGCAACTGGTTCGATATCGACCCTTCGGTATATACTGACGACGACGGACAGGCTTACCTCTATTGGGGCAATCCCCACACCTTCTATGCCAAGCTGAACAACGACATGATCTCGCTGAAGGGTGAGGTGACCAAACTCCCGCATATCAAGCATTATCAGGAGGGACCTTGGTTCTATAAGCGCAATGGCCATTACTATTGTGCCTTTGCCTCTACCTGTTGTCCGGAGGCTTTGGGCTACGCCATGAGCGACTCTCCTACAGGACCTTGGGAGTGGAAGAACTACATCATGCGCCCCACCCTGCGCGACAGAGGCAATCATCCTGGCATCTGCGACTTCAAGGGCCACTCCTATGTTTTTGGTCAGAGTTACGACCTCATGCACCTCGACACCTTCACGCATCATGAGCGTCGCAGCGTCTCTGCCTCAGAGATCATCTACCATGAAGACGGCACCATCCAAGAAGTGCCTTACTGGCTCGATCAGGAGCCTATCAAACAGCTCTGCTGGCTGAATCCCTTCGAGCGCGTGGAGGCTGAGACAATGGCTTGGGGCTACGGGCTGAAGAGCGCGAAGATGGGTATAGAGAATACGGGGGTTGTTGCCAATATGCCTACATCTACAGGTAAGAAGAATATGTATATCTTCGACATCAACGATGGTGAGTTCATCAAACTGCGTGGTGTGGATTTCAGCAACGGAGCCAGGAAATTCAACATCACTGCTGCCTCTACGGGAAGCTGTAAGGTCACCCTGCGCATCGATAGTCAGAACGGTCCCGTCGTTGGTGAGGCTGTGATCTCTAAGACGGGGTCACTTGAGAAATACAAGGCCTTCGGCGCCAAGGTGGCCAATGCCTCAGGCGTACATGATTTGTACCTCTGCTTCAGCAACACTTCTGGTGATACCCGCCTCGACTGGTGGAAGTTTGAGAAGTGAGCAGGCTCGATGTGAAACATCAAAAATTATAAACTAAAAAATAAGACCCTATGAAGTATTCCAGTTTGAAAGTAATGGTCATGATGTGCCTCATAGCATGTCTGGCAAGTTGCAACGCGCCTGCTGACATCGAGCAGCAAATCGACGAACTCTATCAGAAGATGCCCCAGGAGGAGCGCATCGCACAGTTAAGGAGTATGTATATGGACGAGCTCTTCAACGAACAGGGACAGCTCGACACAGCGAAGTGCCGCCAACTGATTCCTTACGGCATCGGACACTTCTCGCAGTTCTGCATGCAGCAGCCCAGAGACCCCAACGACCTGCGCAACAGGGCCATCGCCATTCAGGACTGGCTGATGCACAACACGCCAAACGGCATCCCTGCCCTGCTGCACGAGGAAGTGCTCTCGGGTGTCAACACCTTGGGCTCTGCCATCTATCCCCAGCAGATAGGACAAGCTTGCTCATTCAATACGGAACTGGCCGAACTGAAGACGCTTCAGACGAGTACCACCCTGCGTAAGATGGGAGGTGTCTTCGCCCTTTCGCCGATGGTCGACGTTTGCCGCACACCGAGTTTCAACCGCCTCGAAGAGTCGTATGGCGAAGATGGCTATCTCTCAGCCGCCATGGGAACGGCCTTCGTGAAGGGTCTGCAGCAAGGTAACCTGAAGAAAGGCGTTGGTGCCTGTTCTAAGCACTACCTCGGCTATGGCGGAGGTGGCGACGCAGAGGAGAAGGAGATGATGGAAGAGATCCTGCTGCCCCACGAGACGATGATCCGACTGACGGGCAGTGTCGCCGTCATGCCTGGCTATCACGATGTGCATGGTACCAGATGTGTGGCCAACAGTGAGATTCTTCAGGATATCCTTCGCGACTATGTCGGCTTCGACGGAATGGTGGTGAGCGACTACACAGCCATCGACCAGATTCCCAATATTCCGGACACCATCGGAAAGGCTGCTGCAGCCATCAATAACGGCAACGACGTCGACTTTCCCTTCGGCGCCAACTATCAGTATCTGCAAGAGGCCATCGACAAGGGACTTGTAAAACCTGAAGTCTTGGAGCGTGCCGTGAAGAATGTGCTGCGTATCAAGTTCCGTTTAGGTCTCTTCGACCAGGACGCTTACCTTTATTCCAAGGAAGATATCCAGCTCGACACCCCCGAGGAGCGACAGACTGCCTACGACATCGCATCGCAGTCGGTGGTACTGCTCGAGAACAACGGCGTCCTCCCGCTGAAGGATGTCAAGAACGTCCTCGTCACTGGTCCTAATGCCAACTCCATCTGGGCCATGTGTGGCGACTATACCTATCCCGCCATGTCGTACTTCTGGAAGATGGTGATGGACGTGGCCGATCGTGACAATCCCCACATCGTGAAACTGCTGGAGGCCATGCAGGGTCACAAGCCCGAAGGGCTCAACGTGATGTACTCCCGTGGTTGCGACTGGACAGAGGTGGTAGAGACCAAATACGGGGAGCTGGGCGACGCACGAGCCTGGGAGAAAGCCCTTCTGAACCGTAAGGTGGACAATGGCGAGAAGGCTGACAAGGCCGAGGCCCTGAAGATGGCCAAGGAGGCCGATGTCATCATTGCTGCCGTTGGCGAGAACGTGATGCTCTGTGGTGAAAACCGCGACCGTCAAGGTCTCCGTCTGCCTGGCAAACAGGAGCAGTATGTCGAGGAGTTGCTGAAGACAGGCAAACCCGTGGTACTCGTCATGTTCGGTGGTCGAGCACAGGTCATCTCAGGTATCGCCGAGAAGTGTGCTGCCATCATCCAAGCGTGGTATCCTGGTGAGGAAGGTGGCAACGCTGTGGCTGACATCCTCTATGGTAAGGTGTCACCTTCAGCCAAACTTTCCGTCAGCTATCCGAATACAGAGATCAACGAACCCATCTGCTACAACTACAGTGCCGAGAAGGATCCCCGCGTGGCATGGCCCTTCGGCTATGGACTGAGCTACACCACGTTTGAGTATCAGAACCTGCAGGTCAACAGCGAGGCACAGACTTCCGACGACTTCGTGGAACTGACCTTCCAGGTGAAGAACACGGGAGCAGTGAAGGGCGACGAGATTGCCCAGATCTATCTCTCGCCCACACAGGAGAGCCAGAAGATCCGCCCCATCCAGTTGCAGGGCTTTGCCCGCATCTCGCTGGAGCCTGGACAGACCAAGACCGTCACCACCCGACTCTATGTTGAGCAGACTGGCTACTACAGCCACGAAGGCCAGCGACAGTGGAACATCGAGCCTGGCACGTTCATCGTGAAGGTGGGTGCCTCTTCTACTGACATCAGACTCCAGCAGCAGATGGAGCTGAAGGGTAAGACCGTGACCAAGCCGCTACGTGACCACTATTTCTCAGAGAGCATCGTATCGCAATAAAACCGGGTATGAAAAGAACTTTATTATCAACTGCTCTGCTGCTGTTCGTCAGCTGTCACATCACCGCTCAGACTCCCTTCGGCAAGGGGAGTCTGACGGTGAAAACCGTAGCCCGAAACGCTGTCAGGATCCAATATTCGGAAGGCTCTGCCAAAAGCGACCTGCCCGACTGGCTCTACGTGCGTCACGACGAAGTGACGAGTCAGGATATCTCTGTCAGCATCGATGCCGCCCAGCAGACCATCAAAGTATGCAACCAACAGGGGCAGCCCGTGTTTACAGCCACGAGCCACCAGCTGAAGGATGGTGAAGCCACACTCGCCTTCGCCTCACCTGAGGATGAATACCTCTTCGGACTGGGACAGTTTCAGGATGGCTATAGCAACGTGCGTGGACTCTCGCGCCGGCTGACGCAGGTGAACACCCAGATCTCCATCCCCATGCTCATCTCGAGCAAAGGCTATGGCATCCTCTGGAATAACTACGGAATGACGGAGTTCAACCCCTGCAGCCAGAATGCCAAGCTTATCAAGCGTGACGGTGCCGGTGCACAGGAAGTCGTCGATGTCACCTCTACGGAAGGAGGCAAGCGCGAGGTACGTGAGCGCCATATCTTCTCAGCCACCATCGACATCACGGAGGCAGGCGACTATGCCCTGCTGCTCGACGTGGGACAGAAGATGGCCCGCCGCCACAACCTCGCCATCGATGGCCAGAACGTCATCGAGATGCAGAACATCTGGCTGCCACCTACCACCTCGAA
>JAEEGH010012664.1_pt1 | contig 18841 bp, 19 predicted proteins | sample 9134181 | NCBI WGS metagenome assembly JAEEGH01 (sample SAMN16246544, study PRJNA631951) | gut metagenome | biome: gut microbiome; feature: rumen; material: DP-attached | host: Bos | place: Iran: Karaj | collected 2018-10 | reverse complement strand
ATGCGGGTCAGGACCCCCGACACGGCATTGCCGGCGAGGGTCAACCCTGTCACCTGATCCTGCCACAGCGATAGGCCCGGGATAGACTCGAGCACCTGACGCCAATTAAGCGAGAACATCATCCGGTCGCACTGTGCACGAGGACTCCACATGGCTGGTCCTTTAGAGAGGTTGAGCATGCGGAACTGGATGGCCGAGCGGTCGGTCACGATGCCCGACCACCCGCCGAGGGCGTCAATCTCGCGTACGATTTGCCCCTTAGCCACACCTCCCATGGCCGGGTTGCACGACATCTGACAGATATTGTCGAGCATCTGTGTGACCAGCAGCACCCGGGCGCCAAGCTTGGCGGCAGCGGCAGCGGCCTCGGCGCCGGCATGACCAGCCCCCACAACCACAATATCATATTCATCAAATGTCATAGAACATGGTATTTACACTTCTCGTTCCACGCGAAACATCTCATCCCACAACTTTAATGCTTCCTCCTCCTGGCGACGCATCTCAACGGCTTCCCCCTCACTCTTATCACCCTGCCCAAGCAGGTGCAGCACCCCATGGATGATGACGCGTCGCAACTCCTGCTCAAACGAAACGTTCAACTTCTCGGCATTCTCCTCTACCCTCTCGACGCTAATCATGATGTCTCCCGAGATGAGGTTGCCGGCCACATAGTCGAAAGTAATGATGTCGGTGTAGGTGTCGTGATCAAGGTAACGTCGGTTGGCTTCGAGCTCATGCTCATCGTCGCAAAAAAGGTAGTTGATATTGCCCACCGTCATTCCGCGTCGCACAATTACCTCGGCAATCCATTTTCTGATTTTTTGCTCCTCTGGGAGCTCAAAATCCACAGATTGTATAGCGAAACGGATAGCCATTGAATTGCATTTATATTATTGATTTCCAGTCTTATAACTGAACTAATCCAGAATCTATTCCTCAAAATGCAGCCCGCATTTCGCGTCCACCGGCATCATTGTACACAACAAACGGAGGAAAACGAGGAATCGGGTCACGCTGCCACCAGGGCGAAATGAGCTTGCAGGACAGATACCCTCTCCAAGGCGTCGGCGGGGTCGATACCGTTGACCGCGAACTCGAGGCGTACCTGTCGTCCACCCTCCGAGAAGGTCATGCGGTCGGCGAGCGACTTCATCACAAAGATACCCTCGCCGCACTTCTCGTCATCCGAAGGCAGCTGACCGTAACGTGCGTAGTCAAACCCCTCGCCCTCGTCAGTCACCTCAACATAGAGACCTCCGCGGCAGGTGCCGAATTCGAGCGACACCTTCTTGTCAGCCTCTTCATGGTTGCCATGTACGATGGCGTTCTTCACCGCCTGCACGGCCGCGAAGGAGACCGTCGAATAGTAATTGCCTACGTTGCACTCGCGGCAGAAGTGGAACAGACGCTCCTCAACCATCGGCAAATTAGACATATCTGACTGTATTATAAGCGTTTCCTTCATCTCTTCGGGGTTTGTATTCCGCAGCAAATATACAAAAATAATCCTTAGCCAGTAGGAAAATACAAAAATTGTTAATAAATCAGACCTGTTATTTATAGAAATAATCGTTGACTTTGTCGCGGTAGAACGGAGACAATGAGGGCGGTACGGTGCGCAGCTGGTCGGTAGCGGGTTGCAGCTGCCGATTGTACTTCTCGAGCTCGGCCGGGGTGGGTTGGCTATAGAGTTCGCCAGCCTCGTGGCTCTCGCGACGCTCCTCCTTCTCACGCTGCATTTCGGCGCGTTCGTGCTCCAGCAAGCGGGTCATGATCTGTTGCTGGCGCTGGATGGTCTGGCGGGTGATGGTGCGGTTGACGAGGTCTGTCTCGGTCTGCTCCATCTGACGCATCATCTGGTCTATCTCGCGGGCCAACTTGCTATTGCCAGCGTCGCCCTCCTTGAGTTCCTGTCCGTACTCCTGCATCATGCGGCGAATCAGCTCCTGCTGAGCCGCCATACGGGCGAACTCCTCGCTCATCTGCTGCCCCTGCCCTATCTTGTGGCGTCCATCTGGCTTATTGCCCTGCTTGTCGAGCTGTTTTTTGAGCGCCTCCATCTGCTTGTTGAGTTCCTGCTGCATCTGACGCATCGACTTAGGCGACGGCTTTCCCTTGCCAGGCTTGCTGCACTGGCTGTTGCTCTTGTTGGGGTTTTTGCATTGTCCGTTCTTTTTCTTCTGTGCATTCTGCCGCATCTGGTTCTGCATCTGGTCGAGACTCTCGGCCAGCACAAGAGCCAGGTTGTTGAGCGAGGTCATGCTGTACTGCATCGAACGGGCCGCCTGCGAGTTCTTGTAGTTGCCGTAGAAGGTCTGGTTCATATTCAGCAGCTCGTTGAGCGAGCGTGTGGTGGCGCTGTTCACCTCGCCCACCTCCTTGGTGATGGCGGTGGCCACCTGCAGCTGTCGTTTGGCCATAGCCCGCAGCGAGTCCTCGACGCCGCGGAAGTCGTCCTTGACGCGGTTCTGGCGCGTGATGACGGTCTGGTACTTTGGATCCTGGATGTAGGTGTTGTTGACCTCGGCGATGAGCTCTTCCTGGTTGAAGGAGAGCTGCACGAGGTTCTTCAGCAGCTGGCGCACCTGCTCGGCGTCTTCGGCCATGTCCTGCTGCTCGGCATCGACCTGTGCTTCAGCCAGGGCCTCGCTGAGTTGTTCCATCTCGTCGGCAGCCTGCTTCTGCTGCTTGCCGGCATCCTTGTTCTTGCCCTTCTGCAGGCTCTGCTGGGCTTCCTGCTGGTGCTGCTCCACCTGCTGTTCGAGCTCCTGCGGCACCTTAAAGTCGGTCGAGGGGTCGAGCTCCTTGTAGTCCTGCTTTATCTGGTCAATATCTTGTTTCAGCTGCTGGAAACGGCCGCTGAGCTCCTGCTGGCGCTGCTGGAGGCCTTCCCGATCCTTCTTGTCGGCCTGCTCTGTCTGCTGCCCCAGATCGCGCTGTTCCTCGGCCAGACGGTCCATCTTCTGGATGGTCTGCTCCACCTTCTTCTCTATCTCCAGCCGCTTCATGAGTTCGATATTCTGGTCGAGCTGGCGTTCGAGTTCGGCGTTGTCGAGCTTGAGCTGTTCGAGCTGCTGCTGCACCTTCTTCTTGTCGAGTTCCTGCATCATGCGCTCAATCTCGGCCATGGTCTCTTTCATCTTCTCGTCCATCACCTCGTTCATCAGACGGTCCAGCTCGCGCTGCTTCTCCATCAGCTGCTCGCTCTGCTCGCGGTACTTCTGTTCCAAGCGGTTGTTCTCCTGGATTTGCTGCTGCATCTGTTGCATCATCTGGCGCACCTGCTTCTGCTTCTCCTGAATTTGTTGGAGGTCCTGCTTGTCCTGCCAGTTGAGCTCCTTCTTGTCCACCAGACGGCGCATCATCTCGTTGATTTCCTCTTGCAGACGCTGCAGCTCGCTCATCTGTGTCTCGGCGCTCTGGCGCACGTCTGTGCGGTTCTGCTCCAGCAGGCTGTCCAGGGCCGCCTCGTCGGGCACCTTCACCTCGAACACATCGGAGCGGGTGGTCTTGGGGCCATGGATGGCGTCGTTGTCCGACACCTCGAACCAGTAGGAGAGCACGTCGCCCGGGGCGAGTGTGAGTTCGGCGGTATTAAATGAGAAGTAGAATTCCTGCGAGGCGCCTTCACCAAGGCCTATTTCAGCCTCACTGACGGCATTTCGGGCGGTATCGGAGGGATTGGCGGTGCGATGAATAAAAACAAGCCGTGAGAAGCCGTAATCGTCCTTGACGCGTCCGCGGAAGAGGCGGCGGTCGGGGTGCAGCGAGTCGAAGAGCTCCTCGACGGCTATCATCGGGGCGGCGTCGGCGATGGCGGAGAGCGTGTAGCGCAGCGTGTCGGAGGAATGATGAGCGATGAATGATGAATGATGAACTTTGCTGACGCAGAAGGAATAGTCTGTGGTCTCCATGATGCGGCGCGAGAACTCCACGCGGCCGTTGGCGTCGGGGGCGAGCGAGATGTGGGAAGTGGGAAGCGTGAAGTGGAGGCTGTCGGCATCCTGTGTCTGGAAGAGCCAGCGCACGGTGGTGCCTTCGGGCACGGCGGCATCGCCGAGATTCACCACAGTCTCGCTTTCGCGGCCCGTATATGCAGGGTAGGAGAGGACCATGCGGAACGAAAGCACGGCGGGGTTGGGCAGCACCTCGAGGGTGTAGTCCTCCGACGTCACGCCGCCGCCCTCGAGAGTGAATGTCTGCGAACGGTTGAGTTGACGGAAGACATAGGAGAACTGCGACGGAGAGGTGGCCTGCATGCGGTAGCGGCGTCCTTCGATGCGGAGGAAGACCTCGGCCGGCACAGCCTCGCCCTCGGTGGCGACCTCAAGGGTGAAGTCGTCGCCCTGCATGGCCGTGAGGCTGGGGTTGAGCACACGGAAGCGGAACGGAGCGGGACGCTCGAAGGTGGTGGTATAGTTGACGATGCGCTTGGAGGGCTCAGTGACCGTCTGCGGGGCCAAGATCAGCAGCAAGGCGATGACCACAAGGGGCGGGAGGGCGTACTTCAGGTAGCGGTGGTTGCCCTTGAGGTTGATGGCGTTGAGGAACGGCACGGGACGCAGCTGGGCGGTTTTCTGCTCGATGGCGGCAAGGAGCAGGTCGTTAGTGCTCGGCGAGGGACTTTCCATCAGCTGCAGCAGGTTGAGCAGCTTGTCGCTCACTTCGGGGAAGTGGCGGCCGATGATGCGCGCCGCTTCGTCGTGGCCGATGCGCTTGCCCAAGCCCTGCATTTTCAGCAGCGGGCGTACCACGAACCACGCCAGCACCGCAGCCACCGCAGCGATGCCCACCCAGAAAACGATGCCCCTGGCGACTGGCGGCAGCCAGCCGAAGTACTCCAGCAAGATGGCCGCGAGGAAAAGCGTGAAGACGATGCCGACAGCATACAACACACCTCGAATCAGGAGGTTCTTGTAATACTTCCGGATGAAGGCGTCGAGCGCCTGCAAGATGTCTGACGGCTGCGTCACAAATCAGTGACTTACTGCTTCTGCCCAGCCTTTATAGAAGCATTGACGGTCTTGTTGTAGTAGGCCTCTTCCCACGTTGCCTTGAGTGAACCGCTCACCTCGGCAACAGTAGCCTTGGCCCAGCCGTAGTGTATGCCGTCGGCCAACTTCACACGCAGACCCACATAGAACGTGCCGGGAACGATGTTGTAGACAAATGATGCATCGCCGTAGGAAAAGTAGCCGTTAGGTGTCATATTACTGCCAATCTCTTTGTCCAGCGCAAGGGTAGCGATATGATCCCATTCCTGCTCAGACACGGTGACGACGTTGGTGCCGGTCTCGGCATTGTACGGGTCGAAAGTCAGTCCGCTGTTCTCGAACTCGGAATAGGTGATGCGGTATTCAAGCGTACCGTCGCCATTAAAGTCAATGCCAAGAACATCCTCGAAAGCATCGAAAGTACCGTTGCCTATTGCAGCCATGGCAATGGTGCTGACGGGAGCGGGGGTACCGCCACCACCGTTGTTGCCGCCGCCGTTATTTGTGGCAGTGTTGGTGTTATTAGTGGCTTCTTCCTTGCTGCAAGAGACAGCGGTGAGCATCATCAATGCTACCGCAAAATAGAGAATCTTCTTCATGATGTCGATGTTTTTACGTTTGTTTGAAATTGCAAAGATACTACTTTTTACCAACATGGTGAAAAATATTTTGCCAATTGGACTAACTTTAGTACTTTTGCAAAAAAATACAAGAGCCATATGCAACAAGTAATCATAATCACCGGTGCCTCGTCGGGCTTCGGCAAGGCCACCGCCGAAATGCTTGCAGCCAAGGGAAACACCGTCTACGGCCTCTGCCGCCGCCATGTGCTCGCGGAGAGCAATATCAAGTACTATCAGTGCGATGTACGCGACCGCGGGAACATCCGCGCTGTTGTAGAGCAGATTATCGCCGAGCAGGGTAGGGTGGACGTGCTCATCAACAATGCCGGAATGGGCATAGGAGGAGCGTTGGAACTGGCCACCGAGGAGGAGATTGACATGCAGATGGGCACCAACTTCATGGGTTGCGTCAATATGTGCCAGGCGGTACTACCGTACATGCGCAAGGCGCGCAAGGGCAAGATTATCAACCTCAGCTCGATAGGCGGCGTAATGGGATTGCCTTACCAAGGCTTCTACTCAGCATCGAAGTTCGCCATCGAGGGTTTTACAGAAGCCCTTGCCGCCGAGGTCACGGGCTTCGGCATCCGCGTCTGCATGGTCGAGCCGGGCGACTTCGCCACAGGCTTCACCGGCAGCCGCAAGAACAGCCAAGCCACCATGGACGACCCCGACTACGGCCCCATCTTCAAGCGCAGCCTCGCCATCATCGAGAAGGAGGAGAACGGCGGCCTGCAGCCCGAGGTGCTGGCCCGCCGCATCGTCAAACTCGTCGAGAAGAAGAAGCCGCCCCTGCGCAACGTCGTCGCCAACCTCGAGCAGTGGCTCTCCACCGTCATCAAACGCGTCCTGACGGGAAACCAAATGGTAGGAATACTAAGGGACTACTATAAATCCTAGAATTAAGTCCCAAGCTACATTTTACAACGCTTTGCCGAAGACGGCGCGCTGCATCAGGGGCTTGGTGCTGTACTGCGTCTCCCAGATCTTCACGGCTTCGTTGCCGATAATCTGGGGGTTGGTATAAGCGGTATGCACACCATGCTTGATGGCGGCTTCGTTCATGTCACAGTAGTAGATGCTGTGGACACCGCGCTTCTGCCAGTCGGGCAACACGCCGTTGAGGAGTAGGTCAATTGTGTCGAAGTGCTTGAGGTCGTGCAGGATGTGATACCAACCGAAGGGGAAGAGCTTACCGTTAGCTTTCTTGTAGGCCTTGGTGAGATCGGGGATGGAGAGGCCGAAAGCGACGAGCTTGTCGTTCTCGTCGACCACAAACTGCACAAAGTCCATGTTGACAAAGGGGAAATACTCGTCAATATAGACCTTGATCTCCTTCTCGGTCATGGGCACGAAGTCGTAGAGGTCCTTGAAGGAGTCGTTGATGGCGAGGAAGAACTGCCAAGCATAGGGGATAAGCTCCTTGCGGCGTTTGACTTTGACGAGCTTGAGGTGATACTTCTCCATGATGAGCTTGTTGAGGCGACCCACCTTGTCGGGCACCGGTTGGTTGGCCTGCATAGAGTACTGCTGCCAGCGGCATTTTATCTCGTAGCCGGCGCGCTCGATGAAGCGCACATAGTATTCCGGGTTGTAGAGGGTGGAGGTGTTCTGGCGAGCGTCGAAGTTGTCGATAGCCCAGCATTCCTTGTCCATATCGGTGAAGCCGAAAGGCCCCTCAATCTCGTTCATACCGTTGGCGCGGCCATATTCTATCACCTTGTCAAGCAGTGCGTTGAAGACGTCGTAGTCCTCGACGAAGTCGAACCAGCCAAAGCGGACAGCCTTCTTGTTCCAGTGTTCGTTGACGGTGCGGTTGATGATGGCGGCCACACGGCCCACCACCTTGCCGTCGCGCAGGGCGAGGTAAAGTTCACGTGAACAGTGCTCCAGCGAGGGATTCTTCTCTGTGAGGAGGTTGATTTCATCAAAGTCTAGCGCCGGAATGTAGGAGGGCACATCCTTGAAGAGACGGTTGGGAAAAGCAATGAAGCGGCGCAGGTCGCGGCGGGAACTGACGGTTTTGATTACGATGTCAGACATGATGCAACAGGTTTCAAATAATTTGCAAAGATACAAACATTTTCGAAACCATGGTATTTTTTCTTTGTTTTTTTGCACCACAGCCCATCATCATGAACGCACCTGCACCGTATCTTCACCCTATCATCACCGTCTGCGGTCGGAGGGGGTACGGAGGGGGTATGCCGATGGTACGTTGTTGATACGGTGATGATAGGGAGATATGTCGGAAAATCAGCCTATTATAAAATGGCATTTTTTGACGTTTTTTTGTGCTTTTTGAAAGAAAAATCGTATCTTTGCATCCGGATTTTGACGACGTCACGATGACGGAATTGGTTATTTTCGACTTCGACGGGACGCTGGGAGACACCCGGCAGAAGATTGTGGACATGCTGCAGCGCGTGATGCGCGAACGGGGGCTGTCGGTAGCGCCCGACGACGCCTGTGCCGCCACAATCGGCATACCGCTGACTGGGGCTTTCCTGCGGCTGTTCCCCGGCATGACCGAAACCGAAGCCGAGGAGTGTACAGAGACCTACCGCGTGCTGTTCGAGCGGCATCGCAAGGAGCTGGTACCAGAGCTGTTCCCGCATGTGAGGGAGACTCTTGAACAGTTGAAAAACAACGGCATACGAATGAGTATCGCCTCGTCGCGCACCAGCGCCTCGCTTTGGGCATTTCTGGACGACATGGGGCTGAAGGGATACTTCGAGTATGTCATTGGCGCACAGGACTGCGCAGAGCACAAGCCGTCAGCCTTGCCCGTACTGGCTACGCTGGAACGGCTGAATGTAAGGAGGGAACGTGCCGTGGTGGTGGGCGACATGCCTGTAGACATCCTGATGGGATGCAACGCCGGTTGCCGCACCGTGGCCGTCACCTACGGAAACGGAAACCGCGCCGACCTCATAGAAGCCGGCGCGGATTATGTCATTGACGATATCAGAGAACTATTACAGCACCTCTAATTTCTTGAATGCCTTGTAGATCTTCTCTACGCCTGTGTCAATCTGCTCATGGGTGTGTGTGGCCATGAGTGCGAAGCGGATGAGCGTCTCGTCGCTGGGCACAGCCGGCGAAATGACGGGGGTCACGAAGACGCCGTCTTCCAGCAGTTCATGGGTAATTGTGAAGGTCTTGACATTGTCGCGGATGAAGAGCGGGATGATGGGGGTGGAGGTGTTGCCAATCTCGAAGCCGAGGTCTTTGAAGGCCTTGAGGGCGTAGCGCTGGTTGTCCCAGAGGGCGGCATTGCGCTCGGGCTCGGTGCGCATAATGTGCAGTGCTTCAAGCACCGAGGCGGTGCTGGCGGGGGTGATTGAAGCGGTGAAGATGTAGGGACGGACGCTGTGTTTCATCCAGTTGATAGTGTCCTTGTCGGCCGCGATGAAGCCACCCACCGAGGCGAGGCTCTTGCTGAAGGTGCCCATGACGAGGTCCACCTCGGGGAGCATGTTGAAGTGGTCGCAGGTGCCGCGGCCTTCGCGGCCAAAGACGCCGAGACCGTGGGCCTCGTCGACCATCAGGGTGGCGCCGTAGCGGTTGCAGATTTCCACCATCTTGTCGACGTGGGCCACGTCGCCCTCCATTGAGAAGACACCGTCGGTGACTACCAGCTTGGAGGCCTCGACAGGCACCTTCTGCAGGACACGTTCGAGGTCGGCCATGTCATTGTGCCGATATTTCTGAGTGTTGGCGATGGTAATGAGTCGGCCTTCCATGATGCTGGCGTGAACGCGCTCATCATAGAACAGGTAGTCGCCGCGGCCGCAGATATTGGGGATGACGCCGCTGTTGGCCAGGAAACCTGCCGAGAAGAGCATGACGCCGTCCTTGCCAAGGAAGGCAGCCAGCTCGTCCTGCAGCTGGATGTGGATGTCAAGCGTACCGTTGAGGAACGGAGAACCGGCACATCCGGTTCCGTACTTGTCGATGGCGCGCTTGGCGGCTTCCTTCAGACGCGGGTCGTTGGTAAGGCCAAGATAGGAGTTGCTGCCGAACATCAAGACAGGGTGGTCATAGCCAGTGACATAGACCTCGGTGTTCTGTGGGCTGCAAATGGGTGTGAAGTAAGGATAAATACCCAGGGCTCTCATCTCCTGGGGATAGGTGTATTGAGCTAACTTTTGACGTAGTGGCTTCATACTTTAATTGTTAATTTTAAAGTGCAAAGTAACGAATTTTTTGGCGATTATGCCAAAATTAAAATGTTAAAAGTGAATGCATAGCCTCGGTCAGACTGCTCGCACCTATTCTAAATGTCTGTTTATTAATGTATTCTTCCCCGAGAATGCGCGTGGCCAATTCGGCATAGGCAAGGGCATCTTCGGGTTTTCGGATGCCTCCCGCGGCCTTGAAGCCGACGGAATTTTTAGTTTTTTTAAGATTATCGTTAATGACGTTTAACATAATTTCGGCCGCATCAAGGGTTGCACCAGTGGCAATCTTGCCAGTGGAAGTCTTAATGAAGTCGGCTCCTCCGTCGATGGCCAGCTGTGCCGCCTTGGCGATGAGGGCAGGGGAGGGGAGTTCTCCCGTTTCGAGGATGACTTTCAAAGTCTTGTCGCCACAGGCAGTCTTCATTGCCGCCACCTCGTCACGAATGGCATCATCCTCGCCAGCCAGCAATAAGCCACGGTTGATGACGATGTCCACCTCGTCGGCTCCATCGTCAATCACACTATGCACCTCGTCCACTCTGATTTTCAGTGGCAACTGGCCGTGAGGAAAAGCACCTGCCACCGAAGCTACCTTTATTCCGCTGCTTTCCAATATACGTTTGGCGACAGCGACAAACATAGGATATACGCACACTGCGGCAACATTGGTAGCATCGGCTAGGCTCATCTCCTTGGTACGATGGCAGAAGGCCTCGACCGAGGCATTGTTGTCTGTGGCGTTCAGTGTGGTATTGTCGATACAACTGAACACCTTAAGTGCCAATTCAGTATCCATCACTTATTTAAGGCACTGATTGATTTTCTCTACTCTGCGCTGGTGGCGGCCACCTTCGAAGGGAGTATCAAGATACTCGTCGACGATAGCCAGTGCCGTTTCCTCACTGATGAAGCGGGCCGGCATGGAGATACAGTTGCAGTCGTTGTGCTGACGGCCGAGATGGGCAATCTCAGGTGTCCAGCACAAGGCGCAACGCACGTTGGGATACTTGTTGACAGTCATTTGCACACCGTTACCACTGCCGCAAATGACTATGCCACGCTTATATTCGCCTTTGTTGAGGGCGGAACCCACTTGATGGGCGAAGTCGGGATAGTCGCAACTGTCGGTGCTGTTGGTGCCGCAATCCTTCACATCGAACCCACGCTTCCGCAGGTGGTCGATGACTTTCAGCTTCAGTTCATAGCCGGCATGATCGCAAGCTATAGGAATAATTTCACTCATTGCCTTATAAATTATTTCGTTACTTTTCTGATTGCAAAGGTACAATAAAAGAAGCATACGCCAAAACTATCTTATCAACAAATTGGCGTTGGTGAACGTGTTAATTGTTGTCAGTAGCGATGTTGAAAAAATTTGACTGTTGAAAAACACTGTTTTTTTTATGCCAATATCAACAGAATTACCATTTGTAACTTCGTATTTTGACAATCAACATTCACCTGTTATATCATTTTTCACAATGATGTTGATAAAACTCAAAAACTCTAATAATCTATAGCTTTAGATGTTGAATTCAGTGTTAATTAATGTGGAAAGAAAAATACATGATTGTTTCCATTATATGCTTATTAACAGAATTAACATCCATAAAAGAAAAGAAAAAAATAAAGAAATATAAAAGTATTTATTACTTATAGTTGGAAAAGTCAGTGGAAGAAATATTTTTTTTCTTATCTTTGCATTTCCAAATCAATGAAAAATGGATATGAAAGACAATGAATTGAAACAGGAAATAATTCGCTTGAAGAAGGAAAAGAACGCTGTTATTCTGGGACACTATTATCAGCGTCACGAGATACAGGAACTATCGGATTATGTAGGCGATAGTTTGGCGTTGGCACAGAAAGCCCAAGAGGCCACTGCCGATATCATTGTTTTTTGCGGTGTTCATTTCATGGCCGAAACTGCCAAAATATTAAACCCACAATGCAAGGTGCTGTTGCCGGATATGGAGGCCAGTTGTTCTTTGGCTGAGAGCTGCAAGGCGGAAGAGTTTGCCGCCTTCAAAAAACAGCACCCCGATCACATGGTGATCAGTTATGTCAATTGTTCTGCCGAGATAAAAGCCCTCAGCGACCTTATATGCACTAGCGGAAATGCCGAAAAACTAGTGCGCTCGCTGCCGGAAGACCAGAAGATAATCTTTGCACCCGACCGTAACCTTGGCGGATATATCAACCAGGTAACAGGAAGGAAAATGGTGCTGTGGAACGGAGTATGCACTGTACACGACGCCATGCAGGCCGAGGCTGTTTTGATGTTGAAAGCTGAACATCCCGACGCACCTGTCATTGCCCACCCCGAGTGCAACCCCGCGTTGCTTAAGGTAGCCGACTTCATCGGTTCTACCAAGGCAATGCTCAATTACATTAAGGCCAGCGATGCTAAGAAATTCATAGTGGCTACCGAGACAGGCATTCTTTATGAGATGAAGCGCGAGAACCCAGACAAGGAGTTCATTACCCTGCGCGACAACAAGAATTGCGCTTGCGACGACTGTGCCTATATGAAACTTAACACCCTCGAGAAACTCTATCGTTGCCTGCGCGACGAGCAGCCAGAGATAATCATGAGTGACGAAATGATTGAAGCCGCAAAGCGTCCCATCGTGAGGATGCTTGAAATGTCTAAACAGCTTGGAATAATAAAGTAAAGTGGGCAAACACGAGGAAATGCCGCAGGTTGAAGGCTATGTGGCTGAGAAAAGGACTATCAGCCTCCTATTGGCCAACATCTTTTCGATAGCCTTGTTAGCCGTATTGTTATTGATAGGTTTTGCCTTGATGCATCTGCTTTGGCCGTCAGTGAACATTGGATTTGGCTCCAGCGATATGTTGTTGCTGTTGGTGGTATTTATTGTTGGCATTGTTATCCACGAACTCATTCATGGCATCACATGGATGCTGGCTACCCACAAGGATTTCAGCCATCTTAGTTTCGGTGTCATGAAGATGTCTCCCTATTGTCATATAGATGTGCCGATGCCTAAGCGTCAATATGTCGCCGGTGCGCTTATGCCGTTGTTACTGCTTGGCGTACTGCCCCTGATAGCGGCGCTTGCCATGGGCAACTACTTATGGATGCTGATAGGAATAATTTTCATAACAGCTGCGGCGGGTGATATAATGATAGTGTGGGCTATCCGCAAAGAACCTGCTACCGCGTTGGTATATGATCACCCCAACGAGGCAGGATGCTATGTCTATCGCCGGGAAGGGTAGTCACCCTATCAGACGTTCTATCTCTTTTTCTGTGGCGTGGGGAAGCAGGGTGTGGAACTTCTCCAGTAGCCTTTTGTAGCTTTCTTCGGGGCTGCGGTCGCACTGGCATGCCTCGCGGCCGAAGAGACGCTCAGGGGTGTTTAGCAGTGCCCACCCCCAGCCGTAGCGGTTGCCGTGTTTGTCATGAGGATATACAAAGTCCTCCGTCACCACGCGGCAGGCCATCTGCAGGCGGGTCACATAGTTGTCGAATCGCGAACGCATCTTATTACCGTTGAATCCGCAGGCCGAGCGCAATTCACGTGTTATCATGCTACCGTTCACTTGTAGCACCTCCAGGATTACACCTTCCACGCTTTCCTCATCGGGCAGGGGATGGCGGCTGCGGCGCCAGTTGCAAAAGTCGGGCCACCAATCCATGGTTATGAATCCCGCCTTGCTGTCGAAGAACTTGCCGTAGGCAAAATGACCTTCGGTGACGATGGGTCCTTTCCAATCCCATAGTGGCCAGTCCCAGCTGCCGTCGTCCAGAAGCTTGTAGCGGCATTCCGGCGCTATCATCTCGTCGGCCGAGAATCCAGGCACCGTACCGGCAAGCAGCGGCAAGAATCCCGTGCGCTCGATAGCCTCCATCAGTTCTGGACAGTCGTGTATCTTTTTCTTCATAGTGCAACCGTAATCAGGCTGCAAAAATACGCATTTTCTCCGATATGTGAAAAATAAAGTGTATCTTTGCACCCCGAAACGATGACAACAATGATAGGACAACCGCAAGTATACGAGACCTTGGAGCGGATGCAGATACCTTTCGACTACTATGAGCATCCCGAGGCACCCACTATCGAGATTGCCGCCCAGTTTTACCGCGGCGAAGGTACCACACTATGTAAAAACCTTTTCTTCCGTAACCACAAAGGCAACCGCCACTACCTGGTCATCATGGACAGTCGCTTCCCCATGGACATCCACGACATGGAGCACCGTCTGCACCAGGGCAAGCTCTCCTTTGCCAGTCCTGAGCGCATGATGCGCTACCTTGGCGTGAAGCCCGGCTCGGTGTCACTGTTCACGCTCGTCAACGACCTCAACCACGAGGTCACCCTCTTCGTCGACCGCAACCTTCTCAACGCCGAGAAGGTGAGCTTCCACCCCAACGACAACCGCGCCTCGCTAGTGATAAGTCGCGACGACATGTTGAAGTTCATCAAAGAGGTAGGAAACCCTTACGAAGTTGTTGATTTGTACGACCCCAATTGTTGATAATCCAACACAATTTGATGTTCCACGCGAAACAATGAAGAAACAAGAATATATCGTCGTTGAACCGAAGGAGTTACTGGAGTTTCTGATGGCGCAGATGCCCGACAGCAGCCGCACCAGTGTCAAGGAACTGCTGGCGCACAATGTCTATGTCGACGGCCGCCGCACGTCGCAGTTCAACTTCCCCTTGCAGAAAGGGATGAAGGTCTCTGTCGAGAAGGCCAGCGGCAAAGACCGCCTGCGCCCGCGCGACCTCGACATCGTCTACGAGGACCAGCACCTGCTGGTGGTCAACAAGCACGAGGGTCTGCTCAGCTACAGCAAGCACCCCAACGACAAGACCGTCATCACCGTCCTCAACCAGTACCTCGACGCCTGCCACCAGCGCTGCCACGCCCATATCGTCCACCGCCTCGACCGCGACACCTCCGGCCTGATGGTGGTAAGCAAGAGCAAGGAGGTGAGCCAGAAGTTCGAGGAAGATTGGAAGGGCATGGTCTTCGACCGCCGCTATGTGGCCGTGGCCTGGGGTCACCTGGAGCCCAGTAGGGGAGAGGTGCGTTCGTGGTTCACCGACGGCGAGTACTGCGTGCTCTCGTCGCCCGTCGACAACGGCGGCAAGCTGGCCGTGACGCACTACGAGGTGAAGCAGACCTCGCGTCGCTACAGCCTGGTGGAACTTAAGCTCGACACCGGCCGCCGTAACCAGATCCGTGTCCACTTGCGCGACCTGCAGCACCCCGTGGTGCACGACCCCATGTACGGCTACAAGGACGACCTCTCGCCCGTCAACCGCCTCTGTCTCCACGCCTTTCGCCTCTGCTTCACCCACCCTGTCACCGGCCGTCGCCTCAAGTTCGAGACGCCCGTCCCCGCCGCCTTCCTCAAGCTGATGGAGCTGTAGCGGCACAGATTCTCCGGAAACCCCGTAAACAAAAGAATAAGAAACCCTTAAAACAATTAATATCATGAGTCAGTACAGAACCGACAAACAGATGGGACGCTACATCCTGTGGGGCGCTTTGGCGCTGGTAGCAATCATTGTCTTCTTCTCTTCGTTCTACACCATCCGTTCGACCGAGCGCGGAGTCTTGGCCACCTTCGGCAAGATGAACGACACCGTGGTCGAGGACGGCTTGCACTTCAAGATCCCCTTCATCCAGACCATCAAGAAGGTCAACGTGCAGCAGAAAAAGTTCGACGGCAAGGAGAACAGCTACACGCGTGACGTGCAGACCTCCGAAGTGGAGTACACCATCAACTATGACCTTGTGCGCGAAAATGTTAGCAAGCTTATGAAAAATGTGGGCGACGACTATCACACCCGCATTGTGGTGCCTTTTGTCCGCTCGGCCATGAAGCAGAGCTTCGGCAACTTTGCCGCCACCGAAATAGTGGAGAACCGCGACGCCGTGCGCCGCGAGATCGAACTCACCTTGCGCCGTACCCTCGACAGCAACTATTTCACCAACATCCAGTTCCAACTGGTCAATATTGACTTCGACGACGAGTTTGAGAACGCCATCAAGGACAAGCAGGTCGCCGAACAGAACGCCCTGAAAGCCAAGAACGTGACCATCCAGGTTGAGGAGCAGGCCAAGCAGACCAAGATCAAGGCCGAGGCCGACGCCGAGGCTATGCGCATCAAAGCCAACGCCTTGGAGCGCAACCCCAAGCTTGTCAACTACGAGGCCGTGCAGAAGTGGGACGGCAAGATGCCGCAGTACATGCTCGGCAACTCGGTGCCCTTCATCGACATCAAGTAGAGGACCTCGTTGAATCTTTAAGCCCGCCGGCGCGCCATCAAGCGTGTCGGCGGGCCTTTTTTTGTCGCCGCGCCGACGGGGTGACCTCCATTGCAGTTGCCTTCAAATTGTTAATTAAACGTTAAAAACGCCTTATTATCGACTTCTTAACTCTTACATTACTAGGAGTTTAGTAGGAGATGAGTAGGAGGGGAGTAAGACTTGAGTAAGACCTGGTGCTTTAGCAAGCTGTATATGAATCTGTTACAAACGCCGCTTTTTGGGTTATGTTAAATAGGGAAAATCCGTAAAATAAAGCACACGTCATCCGTCTCACCTCGTCCTTCTTTTTTTTGGTTGGTTCGGAATTATTCTGTATATATCAACCCAAAGCATAATCCTATGAAGAAAAACGTTATCCTTATTCGTGGTGCTCGTCGCCGCTGTGGTGGAGGGCGCTGACGGTCGTGCTGTGACGCTGTATGATGTGAACGGTCACATGTTGGCCACCAAGCAAGACAACGACGTGTTGTTGCGCTTTGAAGTCCCCGCCAGTGGCACTTACGTGATCAAGGTAGGCCACTATCCGGCTAAAAAGATTGTAGTGGTAAGATGAAGTATAAAGAAGCAGGAGTACAAGAAAACAAATTGGACAGACACAGAATCTATCTGAGGTTGTTTACATTAGGGCGGCGCTGAGGTGCCGCCCTAACTATTAATTTAGGCTTAAATACAATATTACGGGCGAGGGTGCGTTATAGAAAAATAATGCATAAAAAGTGGCTGATAGTGACGATACTGGTGCTGGCCTTGGCGGTGGGAGCCGCGGGCCAGGAGGCCGACACGTCGCGCTACGACGTGCACCTGTCGACGGGTGCCACTGTGGCGGCGGGCTTCGGGCGGACACAGGCATTGTCGTGGGTGGCTCCGAGCGTGGAGCTGAAGGCCAGCGAGCGGATGAAGGTCAGCGGCGGCTTTGCCGCTGCGGGCAGCTTGCTGGACGGCTACGAATTGCATGGCTATGGACCTACGAGTCTGGCTCCCCGCAAACAGGGTACCCGTCTCGGGGCGCTTTGGGCCAAGGCCAGCTACCGGGCCACCGACCGGCTGTGGCTATGGGCCTCGGCAATGCATGTGACGGGCTTCGCACAGCCGCTGTGGCTCGACGGAGCCATGCCGGTGCAGGCCACCGCCTTAAGCGGCGGATTGGCCTACGAGTTCCCGCAGGGCAGCCTGCTGGAGATGCACTTCCATATTGTGCATGACCGTTACGGCACCCTTCCGCCACCGCCCTACGGCTACGGATGGTACGGGATCTGTGCCCCGAGATTTGACATTTACAGCGGCCTTTGGCCCTACTGAACACAGAACACTGAATGGAATACAACACACAACGCGAACAACTGAAGATTACCGACTATGGCCGCCATGTGGCCAAGCTGATAGAATATGCCAAGACCATCGCCGATCGTGAGGAGCGGACGGCGTTGGCGGAGGCCATTGTGGAGGTGATGGCGCATGTGAACCCGAAGGTGAAGGAGCGCACCGATTACCGCCACATCCTGTGGGACCACCTGATGCTGTTGGCCGACTATGACCTCGACGTGGACTGCCCTTACGAGGTGAGCCGCGAGGAGACCGAAAACCTGCGCCCCAAGCCGATAGGCTACCGCGAGGGCGGCATCCGCTACCCCCACTACGGACGTGCGTTGGAGGAGATGGTCAAGGCGGTGGCTGCCATGCCCGAGGGTCCCGAACGGCAGCTGCTGACAGAGCAGATACTGCACACCATGAAGCGGATGTACCTGCAGTGGAACCGCGACACGGTGGACGACGAGCTCATCGTGGAGCAGCTGGGCGAGCTCAGCGAGGGGCGTCTGACGCCGCCCGAGGGCTTCAAGTTCCATGACTCGCGCGAGTATATCGAGGCGATGGCCGCCGCGGCTGCCAAAAAAGAAGGATCGAAAAAGAAGAAAAAGAAGAAAAAATAATGGCCAGTTTTGAAATCACCGGAGGTCGCAAGTTGCGGGGCGACATAGTGCCGCAGGGGGCCAAGAACGAGGCCCTGCAGGTGCTGTGCGCCGTGCTGCTGACGACCGAGAAGGTGCGCATAGAGCATGTGCCCGATATACGTGACGTGAACAAGCTCATCGACCTGCTCAAGCTGTTGGGCGTGAGCGTGCGCGAAGACCACACGTCGCTTTGTGAGAGCGGCCGGACCTTCGAGTTCCAGGCCGACCAGGTGAACCTTGATGTGCTGGGCAGTCCCGACTACCGCGAACAGGCGGGCACTTTGAGGGGCAGCATCATGCTGGTGGGGCCACTGCTGGCGCGCTTCGGCCAGGCTGTGGTGCCACAGCCGGGGGGCGACAAGATAGGCCGCCGCCGACTGGACACGCATTTCATCGGCATGGAGCGTCTAGGCGCCGAAGTGGAATACAAGCGCGGCGCCTACATGGTGAAGGCCAAGAAGCTGAAGGGCTGCTATATGCTGCTCGACGAGGCTTCGGTGACCGGTACCGCCAATATCGTCATGGCTTCGGTGCTGGCCAAGGGCACCACCACCATTATGAACGCCGCCTGCGAGCCATACGTCTACCAGCTGTGCAATATGCTCAATGCCATGGGTGCGCGCATCAGCGGCGTGGGGAGCAACCTGCTGACTATCCGCGGCGTGAAGGAGTTGCACGGCTGTACACACCGCCTTCTGCCCGATATGATTGAGGTGGGTTCGTTCATCGGCATGGCCGCCATGACGCAGGGTGATATTACCATCAAGAATGCGCAGG
>JAEEGH010012658.1_pt1 | contig 18850 bp, 8 predicted proteins | sample 9134181 | NCBI WGS metagenome assembly JAEEGH01 (sample SAMN16246544, study PRJNA631951) | gut metagenome | biome: gut microbiome; feature: rumen; material: DP-attached | host: Bos | place: Iran: Karaj | collected 2018-10 | reverse complement strand
TACCTTTTCCAGATTGATTTGTAAGCCGTCGGCCAGTTCACCTATGGCCACACTCACACCACCGGCACCGAAGTCGTTGCATTTTTTTATCAAGCCCGAAACTTCTTCGCGGCGGAACAGTCTTTGAATTTTACGTTCAGTTGGGGCGTTACCTTTCTGCACTTCGGCTCCGCAGGTTGTCAGCGATGATGAATTGTGTGCTTTCGATGCGCCTGTGGCTCCTCCACAACCGTCTCGCCCAGTACGGCCACCCAGAAGGATGACCACATCGCCAGGGTCGCTGCTTAGTCGTTTCACTTGGCGTCTGGGAGCGGCTGCAATCACAGCACCTATCTCCATGCGCTTGGCTACATAGTTGGGATGGTATATTTCGTTGACCAGACCGGTGGCAAGGCCTATCTGATTGCCATAGCTGCTGTATCCGTGAGCGGCAGTGGTTACAATCTTGCTTTGAGGCAGTTTGCCAGGCAGAGTCTCGTTCATGGGCTTCCGTGGGTCGGCGGCTCCTGTCACACGCATAGCCTGATAGACATAGGTGCGTCCGCTCAACGGGTCGCGTATGCATCCGCCCAGACATGTGGCGGCTCCACCGAAAGGCTCAATCTCTGTGGGATGGTTATGTGTCTCGTTCTTGAAATTAACCAACCACTCCTCGTTCTTTCCGTCCATCCTCACCGGAACCACTATGCTACAGGCGTTGATTTCATCGCTCACCTCTTGGTCGTTCAACAAACCAGCCTTGCGCATCCTCTTTGCAGCCAGCGTGCCGAGATCCATCAGGCACACATATTTGTCGTCGCGTCCCTCGTATTGCTCACGGTGGTCGGCGAGATACTGCTGGAAAGCATCTTCCAGCAGCGGGCGGTATTTTCCTTCGTCAAATTCCACATCCTTCAGTTCGGTTGCAAAAGTGGTATGACGGCAGTGGTCGCTCCAATAGGTGTCCAGCACTCGGATTTCCGTCATGCTTGGATCGCGGTGCTCCTCTTCGTTGAAATAACGCTGAATGTGCTTAAAATCGGCCATCGTCATTGCCAGCTCCAACGAACCATACAACTGTTCCAGCTCGGGGTCTGCCATCGATGCAAAGCCCTCCAGAATCTTCACGTCTTCGGGTTCGTCATAATGCTCCTCCAGCGTGTCGGGCTTTGGTGCATCGGTCACACGGCTGTCCACAGGGTTCACACAATGCTTCACTACTGCTTCGCGTTGTTCGGGGGTGAGGTCTCCGCTTATCACATATGTTGTTGCTGAACGAATAATGGGCTGTTCCGATGCGTTCAGCAGTCTCACACATTGCATGGCGCTGTCGGCTCGTTGGTCAAACTGCCCGGGCAGATACTCAACCGTAAACACAAAATCATTCTCTTTGTGGGGGAACTCCTCTTCGTAAAGCATGTCCACCGGGGGCTCCGAAAACACTGTACCCTTTGCCTTGGCATAGGTCTCGTCCGAAAGATTCTCCACATCATAGCGCACCAATACGCGTACATCTTCGGGTTCTATTCCCAGATAACGTTCCAACTCCTCGCGCAGACCTTTGGCTTGGGCTGCATAGTTATTTCTCTTTTCAACAAATAGTCTTCTTATCATGATAAATTATTTTTCGAAAGGTGATTTAATTTAGTTAGTATGAGATTCGTTGTTTTTCGTTTTCGGACGGATAGCCCAGCCCTCGGGATGCTTAGGGGGGAATTGGTTGAAAAACTCAACCATCCGTTCCACATCCTCCTCATAGTTGCCCGTAGGGTAGATGGTAGGGCCGTATCCGGCTCGCTTCTTTTCAAAGTTCATATAACCCAGCGCAATAGGGACTCCGGCTCCGCAAGCAATCTCGTAGAATCCTCGTTTAAAGCGGGTCACAGGTTTACGTGTGGCCTCAGGTGTAATGACAATACACACGTTATCGTCATTCTTCAATGTCTCAATAGCTTTTGCCACTAAGCCGTTGTGGCGGTTGCCGCGGTCAACGGGTACCAGTCCCAAGTGCAAAAGCAGCCGTCGGGTGAAGAAATTAAAAAATTCGCGCTTCACCAAAATCCTCGGATTCACACCTGCGGCAAAAAGCACCGCCGACCCGACAAAGTAGTCGGCCATAGCTGTGTGTGGAGCCACTGCCACCACACAATGACGTAATTCCGGCCTCTCCTTAAGGTCGGGAATCTCAAAGTGCCAGCCACACAACTTCACAAGCTGTATCCAAATCTTTCTCATTATTATACTCTTATATAATAATAAAGCCCTTTAGGCTTGTTCATTTCAATTGTGCAAATATACAAAAAAAAAACAAAATGGCGACCCTTCATTTGCATTTTCACAAAATAATACCAACTTTTTTTTGTCATGTTCAACAAACTTCGTATATTTGCAAAACCAATCGGAGTCGTACATAATCTTGTAAAAAGCTGACCGATAATTGGAAAGATGGCAGAGCGGTCGAATGCGGCGGTCTTGAAAACCGTTGACCTGCGAGGGTCCGGGGGTTCGAATCCCTCTCTTTCCGCAACACACAGAAGGAACTTTCAACTCTTTGTTGGAAGTTCCTTTCTGTTTTTCAGATGGTTGAGATTGTATATTATTGATGGTCAGTCGGAAAATTACCTAATAAAGGGATAGAGACCCTTTGAAAGTAATGTATTATCATGTTGTGTTATATTCTCTCATATTGTGGGAAATGTAATACCACGGTACTACAAAATGTAATACCAAGAAAAAAAACATCAAAAATATACAACGCTATGGGAACACCAATTTTCAGACTCGTCTTCGACCGTAAGAAGAGAGCGACCAACACCAAGGAGGGCAGCATCGAGTTGCGAATCACCTACAACCGTGTACAGAAGTTCATCACTACCGGGGTGAGGGTTCTACCCAGACAGTGGAAGAATGACCACATTGTGAACCGTCTGGACGCACTTGAATTGCAGCAATCTCTCGACTTTTTTGTGGCAAATGCACGAAAAACAGTGAATCAACTCATTGAGAATGGAGAATTCGACATCCAGTCTATAGTTGCAGTCATAAATGGCAAGCAGAAGAGGGAATATTCGGAGAATGTGCCGGGGAAAAGGCTATTGTTGGACTACTTCAAAGAGCGAGCAGCAATCCGCAAATATGGACGAGGCGAAGACAGTCAAGAGCGATATGAACGTTTCCTACGCTGGTTTGAGAGGTGGGGCGGTATGGTGACCATCGAGGACATCACGGAGGCAAATATCGTCAGAATGGATGAATCTCTGGGAACGATGAAGCCGTGTTCTAAATGGGGAAACTACCATAGGTTCCTCAACTCGTTCATCATCGACGCTATCGATGAGGGGTTGATGCGCAAGAATCCGTACAAATCGCTACACATCAAGAAAGACAAAAACAGCGATGAGGCATTGGAAAAATATCTTACGAGGGAAGAGTTTGCAAAGATTGCAACGATGGATCTGCCGACAGACTACCTGCGCCATGCGAGAGACCTGTTCGTGTTCCAAGTCTACACATGTCTTGCTTATGTGGACTTGATGGCTTTCGACAAAACAAAGATTAAGAAAGTGAACGGCAAACCCATCTATGTAGGTCGAAGAGGAAAGACGAACCAGGAATACACATTCTTGCTACTGAAGCCGGCCATGGAAGTGTTAGAACGCTATGACGGCAATCTACCCATCATGACGAATCAGGTGTATAACAAATTCATCAAGATGATAGCCGTGATGGCGGGCATCAACAAGCCTGTGAGCAGTCATTGGGCGAGGCATACAGGGGCGACACTGTTACTGAACAGCGGTGTTGGCATGGAGGTGGTGAGCAAGGTGCTTGGACATTCATCCACGACCATAACTCGTAAGGTATATGCGAAGTTGCTTGATGAGACGGTGGCGGAAGAGATGGGGAAGATGGAGATTGTATGACAGCAAGAGCCGCCAGCGTTCATGCACTGACGGCTCCCGAACTCCTCCTACGATGGTAGGTGAGATAATGTCCTGACGGTTGATAGAAGACCTTACTCAAGCTGGGGAGGAGTAAAGGCTGGATTGTTGGCACTGACATTGCCCGTGATTGCGTCGACATAGACCTGCCTATGCGTATTGCCGAAAATGTATTGGGGATTGCATGGGTAAGGTCCTACCTGTTTTCGGAGGACGCATTGTCGGGAGTGAGGTTTGGGGATATTGGCTTTACAAAGTCGGTCGTAAGCTTGATTGTACGTCAGCTTCACATAGTCCATGGGGTAGTCTTCTGACCACCATCCATCGTTCACTTCGACTTGCATATCGGGTGAGTGACCGATGAAGATTACTTGGACATCGTAGCCTTCACCGATGGCATCCTGGACTTGGAAGATGTTGGTGACAGAGGCGATGTTCCCGGTGCAATTGGGGGCATCGAGATACTCATCGAGGGTGATGGAGGTTTCGAACCAGTCGTAGCATCCGTAGATGTTGGACACAAATTCTTTGTCGTCGGATATAGTCGCTTCGACATTAATCTCCTTGTTGAGCCGTACTGTCTTGTTGCAGGCTCCCATGAGGACGGCTGACATCATCAGAGCCATAAGCACAAATTTCTTCATTGTTGTTTGGGTGTTGGTTAATAACTATGTTGATTCCGTCAGGAGTTGTAACTTTCTGCGAGTGCGTTCTCGTCTTCGAGCGTGATGCGTTCACGGAGGAAGTGCTGGTAGTTCATCATGGCGTAGAACTGACCTTCCATGAGGCGACGTTTACGCAGGGGAAAGGTGTGGAACAGTTTATTGTTTATGATGAATTGGCGAAGTTTTTCGATACGTTCACCGAGTTGCTTTTCCTCGTCGAGCATGCGGTCGAGGTAGGGTTTTTCTTGTTTGTCCATGATATTATGATTTGATGGTTATTTACTAAAAGTAGTAGGAGTAGTAAATGTTAGTCTTGGTCGTTTGGTATGTCCTCACCAGCGGCAAGGCGAGTGAGCCGATTGGTGTATTTCTGGTTGTTGTCTTTGACAGTCATGTCGGCAGAGACGGACTGCATCTTGGGTGTGTGGTAAGAGAGCAGTTCGACTTCGATTTTGGCACGGTCGGAGGCTTTCATACGGACAAGGTCGAGGTCGTATTGAGAGAGTATTCTACCCCGGAATTCGGGCAGAGTCTGACCTTCGGCATCGCGCAGAAAGTCGATGTCTTCGGCAGGTATGGATGGTGTGAAATAGTCGACAGAGTGACCGTGTAGAAGGGTCTTTAAAGGGTTATCCTTGTTAGGAGTACCAGCTTTGCGACCACCGAGTCGACCGCGACCGTCATTTGGTTTTCGTCCTTTTGGCATATTCAATTCACAACTTATAATCGGAGTGCAAAGGTACGGGCGTATTTTTGCAGCCTGATTATAAGTTGAGAAAAGTACATTAATAACTAACCAAAAGAGTATATAGAGATGGCACCAGCAGTAATAGCAGCACTCATATCGGCAGGAGTGCAAGCCGCCAAAATGTGGGGACAGAAAAATGCCAATGACAACGCCTCATCAGCAGCGAGAGAGGGAATCAACTACCAGAGGGAGAAAGAAGCCATGCTTCGCAACTGGTATGATCGTAACTACAACGAAGACGTAACTCAGAGAGCCGATGCCCAGCAGCTGTTGAACTACACCGCAGAGCAAATCAAGCAGCGGAACAAAGCCGCAGCAGGAACTGCAGCCGTGATGGGTAGCGGAAACGAGACTGTAGCAGCCGAGAAAGAAGCCAACAACAAGGCTATGGCAGAGACTGCAGCCAAGATAGCAGCCGCAGGAGCAGCGAGAAAGGACAGTGTTGAGAGTACCTATATGCAGGGCATGTTAGGGCAGAAAGACAAGATGAGCGAGATAGAGATGGAGAGAGCCAAGCAGATTGCTGGAGCCGGTTCTGCACTTGGAGGACTGAACATCGACGTGGCGAGCATTGTCAAGGCTTTCGCAGGTGACGGCAGTGACAAATAGTATTGCGATACCATCGCAAAAGACTGAACAATGGTTTAATATTTAACAGAGACAGATATGCCAGGCACAAACGGACATTCCAGATTGGACGATAATGAAGAGCTGCAAGAGCAACAACAGCCACAGCAGCCGAAACCAGAGACCTCAATAATGGATAACACCCCTACCCCACCGACAGAGGGAGGGGTGAGTGCTTATGATGACATCATAGGCGACATAGAGACTGAGCTTGCCGAAATGAAGCGCAAGCGTAGAGAGGAAGAGAAGATAGACGCTACTGTTGCAGCCATCAACGGCATTGGCGAGTTGGGGAGTGCATTGGGTAACATCTATGCCACCACGAATTATGCTCCCAGTTCGTTCAATCCGAACAGCGGTATGTCGGCTAAGTTTGCCGAGAGAGCAGAGAAAGCCAAGGCACAGTATGACAGGAACCGTGAGACGATGATGAACTATCTGTGGAATGTGAAGAAAGCGAAGCATGGCGAGAGCCTGGCGAGAGAGAAGTTTGATTTCGAGAAGAAGAAAGCAGCAGACAAGGCAGAGAGAGAGCAAGCATTGACCAATGCCAAGGTTGAGAGCTATAATGCCATGACCAAGTACCGGGAGGCGATAGCCAACAAGAACGACGCACTTGCAAAGAAATATGAGGAAGATGTGGTATACCTGCAAGCCAAGACTCGTTATCTGGAACTTGGCTACAACCTCAAGCAAGCCGAGACCCAAGCGAGGATAGATGCCAATGAGGCGTTGGCAGACAAGCGCAGGAGAGAGAGCGGAGCCAAGACCACGACCACCACCAAGACCGATGAGCACGGAAAGACCACCACGACCGAGACCACGACGAGACATGAAGGCGACGGTGGCAAGAAATCCAATCCTATGGGAGGAGGTGAGCAGCCGGGCAATGGCAAGAAGAAAAACCCCATGAGTTGAGTGTTGAAAATCAAATAATTATATTTTTAACATAATTTCGACACACGAAACGACACAGCAAACGACAGGCAAACGACACAGTTATCATATTGTTGATAAGTGCTTTGTGAAGTATTTTGGAAAACAAATGACACACAGACTGACACACTCAGCGACAGACCAGCGACACACGACCGACACACAACAAGAATGATAAGAATTGAAGAATATTAATAAATATATATACCCCCTATAATCCCCCACGAAAAATGACCGACGACAACAAGCGAAAGTTATATGATGCCCTAAGTCAGGACTACGACATGGGAACCTTCGAGCAGTTCTCAACCGATGTCGAGGACGAAGGAAAGAGAAGAAAACTATATGATGCCATCAAGGAAGAGTACGATTTGCCCGACTTTGATGGCTTCACACGTCAGCTGGGTGTGGGTGCAGCACCACAGCAGCCGAAAGAGCAGAGCAACACACCGACAAGTGGTGGAGAGACGATATATCAGGTGTCGAACGCCAATGCACCGCACTACGACTTCGGAGGAATGTTGCCGAATGCTTCAGGTGGAACGACAGCGACACAGAAACCGCAGCAGGTACGACAGACCCAACCGAAGAAAGAGCAGCCTACTGGTCCGAAAGCGTTTGCTGAGCGAATGCAGAAAGAGCAGCAAATGCGTAATCGCCTTGCCATGGCCGGAGTACCATCCCCTGAATCCATGCAGGAGAGTTTCACCCAGCGGATGGAGAATATGCGTAAGGGAAACCAGCCGTTCAGTAGTGGCAAGGGAGTGCAATACAATCCTGAGACCGGGAAGATGGAAGATGTGTACTACACCAAAGGTGGCGACGTGGTGTCGACACGCATGGAACAGGCACAAGAGAACAGGATGTTGGATGAGAACTTGCGGACACGCGATGAGGTGGAACACTTGTCGGAGCGTATCGATGCAGGACTGGAGCAAGCTAAGGAACGAGCCACAGAGAAGCTGATGAACAGCGATGAGGTGAAGACGTTGACAGACAAAGACAAGAATTTCTTCCAAAAGATAGGAGCCGCCATCAGCTTTAACAATGCACCTGTCACCACAGCGAAGTTGAACACGCCAGAGGTGCAGGAGTATAAAGCAGCCCAGCGGATGATGCGTGATGCGAAGCGTGTTATAGCCGAAGCCGACCACAACGCACAGAGTGGTACCTTTGGTAAGTGGCTTGAGCAGTCGTTTGCCGGGGGAGCAATGCGAGGTCTTGGACAAAGGATCACCGACATTGACACATGGGATTTCGGCATGAGCGACCTGTTGGACAACATGTCAATCATGGAAGCACTCAACAAGGCAGACAAAGGCGAGCCGTTGACTGAGAGCCAGCAAGCGTTGCTTGATGCTATGGCAGTGCAGATGTCTGTCAACACCTACTTTGGTAGTGAGGTGGGCAGAGGCTACAAGGCTGGTACAATAACAGCCGAGAGTGTTCCTTTCATGCTTGAAATGGTGTTGAACCCTGCATCTGGAATAGGAACGAGTGTGGAGGCAAAGCTAACTCGCTACGCCATCAAGCGTTTTGGCAAGGCAGCAGTGAAGAAAGGTGGTCAGAAATACATAAGACGCAAGGGCATGGAGATAGGTGGCAGGTTGCTTGGCGATGTGCTTGGAGCCGCCACCATGACAGCCACGACAGGTACCGTGCGTACACAAGCCGATGCCTTCAAGCGGATGAATGATGCCACAATGCAAGGGAAAGAGTTGAGCTATGGTGAAGCGTTTGCGGAGGCTTTTGCTAACACCACCATCCAGAACTACTCCGAAATGTTCGGAGAGTATTTTGCACCATTGAAAGAGTGGGTTAGAGGCGGACTCACACGTCTTGCCACATCGAAGTTTGGTAGCAAGGTGGGACTTGACCGAGTGCATAACTTTATCAACACCGTCTCGATGAGTGATGTTGCGAGAGTGGTGACCGACTTTGAGAAGCATGCCAAGTGGAACGGAGTGTTCGGGGAATATGCGGAAGAGGTTGCCGGGAATGTGATGAACGCCATCGTTGTTGGCGACCAGACGTTGGACGCAGACCCAGAGACTGGAGTGTTCAATCTTGACCAGAATATAGACACCTTCCTTGGTGTATCGCTGTTGGGCGGATTCATGAGTACCGTGAAGACGGCAGGATACCGCACACCGAAGTACCAGGCACGGAGAGCCATGAACGAGGCAGACCAAGCCGCAATGACGGCATGGGGTATTGACAACGAGGCATGGTTAGGCATCCGCGACGTGATAGCCAATGGCACCGTTGGAGAGGTGAAGAGCATGTTGAACGACATTGCCACCAATCCAGACTACAGCGAGGAACAGAAGAGAGCAGCGTTGCAGTACGCCCAGAAAGCCACGGCCTATAAAGGCGTGATGAATGGAGATATGAAACGCAGGGAGAGCGGAGAGGTTAGTGAAGAGGAATTGGCGGTAGAGGATGCCTTCGACAACGGATATGAAGCTACAGAGCCGCAGGAGGTGCAGGACATAGCCATAGAGAAGGCAGACGAGACAGCCGGCTCCCATAGTCCAGAGGAGCGAGAGGCAGCATGGGAAGGAGTTAGACAGAGGATTGAGGACGATGCGGACGACTACGTTCACGAATTGAAAATGGCGGATATTCCCAAGCAGCACTTGTCGGACGGCTCTATACGCTATGCGACGCTGAAAGAGCAGGACGATGAAGGGAAAGACAAGATGGTGTATATCGTCAGTGGTGAAGTCGTGATGACAGCTGACGGAACGATGGTGGATAGAGACAGGACGCTGGAAGCAAATGGAGGAAGCACATCGATTGTGATATATGACCCTTCCACAGGAGAGAAGCGGATGATCGACCCGATGAGCGACACGGGAATACTGTCGGTGGGTCAAGTGGAGAGTGCCGAGCAGCGGAATGAACTCTACAGCCAGATGAGAGAGGATTTTGTCAAGCACAGACTTGACGAGGCTCAGAATAGAGTAAGTGTGGAGCAGGGAGAGACGATTACGACACCTGACGGGCAGACCGGGCAAGTGATAGCGACGAGTCCTGACGGAGAGCAGTTCACGGTAGCCTTTGAGGATGGTGAGCAGGTGCAGATGGAGCGAGGGGAACTGCAGCAGGTAGCCGACGAAGTGGCGAGAGCAGACTATGAGCAGCGACATGCAGAAGAGAGCGACGACCGAAATGGGACATCGCAGATAGTAGATGGTGCACCCGAGGATTACACTCCTGGCTTGAAGATAAGCATAGTTGACGAAGCCGGACAGGAACAGCAAGGCGAGGTTGTCGGAAGAGTCCGATATGAGAAAGGCAAGTTCGTTCCTGACGAGAACGGTGGTATTGTTGAGTATGTGGTTGACGGCAAGACCAAGCATGAGAATATCGGCAAGCTGAACGACATGGTTAGTGGGTATGAGGTTGAGCAGGAACCGACAGAAGAGGTTGCGTTACCAACGCAACAGACAGGACAAGGCAATGAGGATAGCACACTGAAAGAGGAGGCTGCGGAAAGAACCGAGACGGAACCGCAGCCCGTCAGTGTGGATGCTATGCCTATGCGTGAGGATGGTGAAGCCGACTTCATGGCTACCACACCGCAGAGAGGGCACCAGTATATCTACAACGAGACAGGGTTGAGCCTAGAGGAAGCCGAGCAGTTTGTCAACGCCAACATAGAAGCAGCCAACAAGGAACTCAGCAAGGTGAAGGGCAAAGCCCCGAAGATGGGTACCAGCCTTGTGAAATACAATCAGGACAAGGCGGAGTACCAACAGAAGGTGGATACAGCACAGCAAGCTGTTGACTATTGGAACGGAGTGAAAGCCGAGCAGAACAAGATACTGACAGCGGAAGCAGCAGAGAGGGCAGAGAGAGACAGAGTGGCACATGAGGCTGCAGTATTGAAAGAGACGGCACGACAGGCGGAGGAATTGGCAAAGCAGAAAGCACAAGCAGAGTTGGGTAGCAATGCCGTTGCTCCAGAGATAGTAGAGAAGTGGAACAATGCAGCCAAAGTTGAGGGTTCTGAGAATGAGATAACGATAGCCAACGGAGAGAAGGTAAAGGGTCACTACATGCTTGTTGAGAGTGGAGCCGTGACACCGAGCCATAACCCTAATATGGAGTTTGCCCGCAATGAGGGATTCCCCATCGACGAGAACGGACAGACTGTCAATGACCGCGACTATGAGCGGGACCAAGAGGCGCAGCGTATCACTCGGCAGATGGCAGACAGGTATGACAGCAGGGCGATACAGAACGTGCCAGTGGTGAGCAATGACGGCATAGTGCTGAGCGGCAACGGTCGCACCATGGCCGGAGAGTTAGCCGCACAGCAGAACAGCGACGAAGCATATATAGAGCATTTGAAGAAGTATCCGCAGCAGTTCGGATTCACACCTGAGCAGGTGGAGGGCATGGAGCATCCGAGAGTGGTGTTTGTGGCTGATGAGGCTATGCCGTACACCACAGAGACCTTCGCTAAGTTCAACCAGCAGGACATGAAGGGTCAGAGCCGCACGGAACAAGCCGTGAAGCTTGGCAAGACTGTCGACGATGCCACCTTTGGCAGAGTGATAGGCAGCATCAACGGCTTTGACACGCTTGGCGACTTCTACAACGACCCGACAGCAGCACCACAAGCCATAGGAGAGTTGCACAAGGCAGGAGCCATCAACGACATGCAGTTGGCAGAAATGATGGACGGAGAGAAGGTGAGCGGAATAGGACGGCAGATGTTGGAGAATATGCTCATCGGCAAGGCGTTTGAGAGCAATCCCGACGCGATACGACAGTTGGCGGAGTTCCCATCAATGCGTCAGAGCATAGTGAGTGCATTGGCAGAGATAGCCAACAATATACACCTTGGCGAGGAATACTCGTTAGAGAGTGAATTGGCACAAGCCATCAATCTGGCGTACCAGGCACGAAAGAACGGCTTCAAGGCAGGTGACAAGGTTAGTGGTTTTGCGAGACAGCAGAGCCTGTTTCCCTTTGACACAGGCGAGACGGTAGCCGACTACAGCAATGCTACGGTACTGATGTTGGCAGATGTGTTGAACGATAACCGCAGCAGTCAGCTGAAGAAAGTGATTGGAGTTTACAACCAGCGGGCAGAAAGTAGTGCCAATGGGCAATATGATTTGTTTTCTGGCGTTATTAAGAGCAAAGAGGAGATATTAAAAGAAGTAATAGACTTATTCAACTATGGAACAGAGCAAGAGCAACAAGCAGCCCTCGACGGCTCAGTCGAGCAGCGAAAGCAACAAGCCGTACAAGACAGAGGCGGAGAAACGGGCATTCGGGAAGATGTCACTAATGATGGGAGCGATGAAGGAGGTGGAGAATCAAGACCTGCAATCCCTGTTGGAGAAAGTGGATGGGATAACGCTGACGGACGGGACACCGGCGATAGACTACGTGATGCAGTACCAAGCGGAGCGCAGAGAGGTGATAGTGGAGTCGATATTGGAAGTCTCGCGGAAGGGCTGGCCGCTGAACGTAGTGGAGATAGAGGCAGAAGCCAGAGAGCGGATGAGGAAGCAGTTGGGCATCAAATAATCGAGAATGCCAAGAAGAGCGGAGTGTTCATTGACCGCTCTACCCTCAATTCCTTTGGTGAACGTGTACGCAAGCCGAGCGGTGAGAGTGTTGTATATGTTGACAAACCAAACAACCGCGTTGTCAAAGTCAAAGACCCCTACGCAAAGGACAACTTGAAAGGCCATGCCGCCAGCGATGCACTCTATGAGCATATCGTTCACAATCTTCTTTTCCCCAATACACAATACAGACTTATCGGCATCAGCGACGACTCCGTTGGTGATGTCCGCTTTGTGCTGGAGCAAGACATCATTAAACACACCTCACCTGCCACCCAGTATGATATAGACTGGTATCTTGTCAACGAGCTTGGATTGACAAAGGTGGAGAAGCCGTATCTGCACTACGAGAACGACTACTATTCCATTACCGATGTCGATGCCAGCGGTGACAATGTCTTCATCGACGATGAGGGAGCCATTTGTTTCATCGACCCCATCATCAAGTTCAAGAAACCCGCACAGGAGGTTATCTACTACCTGACTACTGGCAATGCCATAGCAGCAGCCGAGGCAGAGGTGGACACCAACCCCACCGAGGGACAGAAGGAAGCCGGGAACTACAAGAAAGGCCACCTGAAGCTTGACGGCTACGACATTACCATAGAGCAACCCAAGGGCAGCATCCGTCGCGGTACTGACGACAACGGCAAGCAGTGGGAGCAGGAAATGCACAATACCTACGGCTACATTCGTGGTACCGAGGGAGTGGATGGCGACCATATCGACGTGTTCCTGTCGGATGATCCGACGAGTGGCAATGTGTTCGTTGTGGACCAGGTTGACCAGATGGGTATCTTCGACGAGCATAAGGTCATGTATGGTTTCCCCGACATGGAGAGTGCGAGAAAGGCATATCTGTCGAACTATGAAGATGGCTGGCAGGGACTTGGAGCAATTACGCCTGTGAGCAAAGAGGAGTTTAAGAAGTGGATAGAGAGCAGCCATAGGAAGACCAAGCCGTTCAGCGAGTATAAGAGTGTTGAGACGCTGGGGGACGTGATGTTGATGAATGGTGGAGTTGAACATGCCACAAATATGACGGTAAAAAATCAGCCGATTATGAACAATGGCGTTGGCGACCACACAGATGATACACCAACATACACTATCACGCCTACCACCTATACAACGAAGAAGGGAAAGGTACTTAATGTTCAGTTGGTGAAGTTTGCAGGTCAGTTGAGCAAAGAACAGTTCACCGAAGCCAACTCCATAGCCAAAGATGCCAAGGGCTGGTGGAGTCGTGAACATGGAGGCTTTCTGATGCGGAGCGAAGAAGATGCACAAAAGCTCGTTGATGCTGTGAATATTGAAGAAGAGACTGTAACTGACACCGAGGAGAGCCAAGAGGAACAGTACCATCGTTACTATGGAGAAGCCGAGGGTGAGATTGCGGAGATAGAGAAGCAGTTGGATAACCATTCTTCTGCGAAAAACGACAGTCTTATTAGTCGCATATCCGACATGTACGGATATGTTGAAGATATACTTGACGAGGGAGGTACCGTGGAAGATGTGCGCCTAATGGCACGACATGACGCTGCAGAGAAGTGGATGGAAGAGAATTTGTGGGGCAGTGGTCCATTGACTGTCGAAGACCTTAAAGAGGCAAGCGACGAGGCAGAAGGTGCGGCACCTGCAGAGCAGCCACAAGCAGAGGCGACCGAAGAGACCGTAGCGCAGCCCAAGGAAGAGACAAAGAAAAGCAAGTGGGTGGATGATGAGGATGCAGAGCGATTCGAGGAGTTGCGACGCAGACTGCGAGAGGCGAGAGGGCAACTCAACATGGGAGTCAATCCCGAGGAGCTTGCCATAGGCGTTGAAATGAGCTATTATGTTATCAAGCATGGAGCCCGCAAGTTTGCTGAGTATGCCAAGCAGATGATAGAGGCATTAGGTGACTGGGTGCGTCCATACTTGAAGTCATTCTACAATGGGGCGCGAGATCTGCCAGAAATGTCCGACATTGAGCAAGACTTGACTTCCTACGACAAGGTTAGAGCCTTTGACGTGACCAATTTCGACAAAGATGGTGCGAAAGACCTTATCGCCATGGCCGAGAACGTAGTGAAAGAGAACGAGGCAGAAAGGAATGCGGAGGAGGCAACGAACAAGTTAAAGAAGCAGCGTACCGCAAAGCGTAAGAAACAGACGCAGTACGAAGGGCCAGATTTGTTCAGTGGGATAGAAGACAACAATAAGGCTGATGGGCAGAATGTTGAACCAAAAACAATAGACCATGAGAACACTAACGTACAATCTCGCACCAGCGAGGAAGGGCGAGAAGGACACGAACCTCAGCAGAATGGAGCGATGGGAGAAAGCACAGGGGATGAAACTTTGCGACCTGACAGAAGAAGAGTGGGTAGAGGTGATAAAGCACATCCTGGTATTGACGGAAGCAGAGGCAAGGGAGTATCTGGAACACCTACGGACGAGCAGAGGATAGAAAAGCCCGGTGTTCCGTCGCAGCAGGTGGAACAGCCTAAGCGAAACCTGAACAACAACCATGCGGAGCGTGGTACCGACTATGCACCTAAAGATGTTGACAAGCGTATAGCCGCCAACATTGCCGCCATCGAGAAGATGCAGGAACTTATGGAGAGTGGCAAGCAAGCCACACCGGAGGACATGGAGGTGTTGCGTAAGTTCAGTGGTTGGGGTGGTCTTGGAAAGGCATTCCAAGAGAAGGGATATGGCTATGGGTACGACCCTACTGCCACCAGCAAACGGCTGAAAGAGTTGTTAGGTGACGAAGGTTACGAACAAGCAAATATGAGCCGTAACAGTGCCTATTACACCCCGGCGAAGATAATAGATACCCTGTGGGACATTGCCAAAGCAATGGGATTCAAAGGAGGCAAGGTGCTTGAAGGTAGTGCAGGTATAGGAAACATCATAGGACTGATGCCGCAGGAAATGAGTGAGCGGAGCGACATCCATGCCGTTGAGATAGACAGCACCACAGGCAATATCTTGAAACTTCTGTACCCTGATGCCAAAGTAGAGGTGCAGGGATTTGAGGCGACACAGGTAGAGAATGGAAGTATCGACTTAGCCATTACCAATGTGCCGTTTGTCACTGGACTGCGAGTGAACGACACAACAGGTGACAAAGACCTGAGCAAGAAATTCAAAGACATTCACGACTTCTGCATAGCCAAGAATGTGCGCAAACTGCGAGAAGGAGGTATCGGAATCTTCATCACCTCGAGTGGTACGCTCGACAATAGTGCGAAACTGCGAGAGTGGATTGTGCAGGAAGGTGCATCCGATGTTGTGGGAGCGTTCCGTATGAACAACGAGACCTTTGGAGGTACTGGGGCTACCAGCGACATCATAGTAGTTCGCAAGCGAGTAAATGGGAAGAAGTCAGTCCATGCCATCGACGTACTATCGACCACGGGTGAACGCAGCGTAGAGTATGACACAGGCGAGACCAAGAAAGTCAAGGGCGAGTATGTTCCCGTAGTCAAGCAGTTGTCTATGGACTACAACAAATACTTTGTTGAGCATCCCGAAATGATGGGAGGCGAGATGGCCTTTGCGTTTGAGCATGGCGACACCTATAGAGCCACCAGCAAGGGCTTATATCCGAAGAAAGGCATAGACCAGGGAGAGCGACTTGCAGCCTTTGTGAAGAGCATGGAGGGAAAGGTCGAAGACGTTGCAATAACATCGCAACAGACCGAACAGCAGGAAGTATATGCAGACTTGGGCGAAGGAGTAAAAGAGGGCAGTCTTGTAATCAATGATGGCAAGTTGTGTATAGCCCAGCGAGGCAAAGCCGTTCCGCTTGATGTCAACGCCAACAAAGTGAAAGGGCATACGAAAGAAGAGTGTTTCAACGCATATAGCGACATCAAAGAAGCGTTGGCAGCGGTTCTGGAGTACCAGACAGAGAATGAAGGCGACGAAGGACTACAACCTTTGCTTGAGGCTCTCAATGCAGCCTACGACAAGTTTGTCGCCACCTACGGACATCTTCACAAAAACACATCCATATCGTTCCTGAAGAATGATGTGGACTTTGCCAACATCATTGCTTTGGAGAAATTCAGTGAGAGAGGTGACGTGAAGACCGGCAAGCGGATACAAGAGTATGGGAAGACCGACATCTTCAGACAGCGAGTTGTCGAGAAAGAGAAGGCCCCTGAACCCACCAACGTGAAAGACGGTATCATTGCGAGTATCTATGTACATGGCCGAATAGATGTGCCATGGATAGTGGAGCAGCTTGACAAGGTTGGGGGAAAAGATACAGCGTTGGCAACGCAGCATACAGAACAATCGGTCAAAGAAGAGATAATCAAGTCTGGACTTGGCTTTGAGAATCCATCCACACGCCAGATGGAAGTCAGCTATGAATATTTGAGCGGAAACGTGCGTGAGAAGTTGGCACATGCCCAACAGAACAACGCAGACGGACGTTATGACACCAACATTAAGGCTTTGGAGAGTGTAATACCGATGAACATTCCAGCCCACCTAATTGATTTCAGCATTGGATCGTCATGGATAGACCCGAAACTATATGAGGACTATGTGAAGGAGCGTACCGATGTTGAAGTCACGCTTACGTTGGCAGGAGGAACATGGTATATGAGAAAGCCGGGATGGTTAGGAGAGCAGAAAAACCGCTCCTTTGGAATCGTGAGTCAAATGTTGGGGAAGACAATCATGGGTACTGACCTTATCGAGGCAGCGATGCAGAACAAGACCATTACAGTCAGTGAGACTCGCAGGAAATATGATGGCAGTACAGAGACTGTCACTGACAAGGATGCCACTACAGCATGTGCCGACAAGATAGACGAGATAAGACAGGACTTCAAAGACTGGGCGCGAGGGAGGATGCAGAGCGACGCAGCCATGAGCGAGCATATCGAGAAAGTCTATAACGAGATGTTCAACAACTATGTTCCGAAGAGCATACCCGACGACTTTGTGCCGGAGCATTTCGGAGGAGCCGCGACGATGGTTGACGGAAAGCCATTTGCATTGAGACCGCATCAAGGCAAGGCGGTAGTGCGAGGCACCACACAACCCTTGTTGCTGGCCCATGAGGTAGGAACCGGGAAGACCTATACGCTTATCACGACGGCCATGGAGATGCGTAGGCTTGGCACAGCGAGAAAGCCTATGATAGTAGTTCAGAACTCCACCGTTGGGCAGTTTGTGGAGAGTGCGAAGAAGCTCTACCCTAACGCCAAGGTGTTGACCATCGAGGACAAAGACCATACCGCCGAGGGTAGAAAGAACTTCTATGCGAAAATCAAGTACAATGACTGGGATATGATAGTCGTACCTCAGTCCGTCTTTGAGCGCATACCAGACAGCGAGGAGAGACAGATGGCATTTGTGCAGGACAAGATAGAAGAGAAAGAACTGGTATTGGAGCAGATGAAAGACGCAGACCCTGACGGGAACAGTCTCATTGTGCGCCAAGCCGAGAAAGAGATAGAGAAACTGAATGAAGAGATGGGAGTACTGACAGGCTTCATCAGTGACAAGAGAAAAGAGAAAGATGCCAAGAAAGCAGCCGTAGCGAAGCAGAATGCCGAGGTCAAGGCATTGGAGATGCTTGACCGACAGACGGACGATGTGGAGAATTTCGACGATATGGGCATTGATGCCATCCTCGTCGATGAGGCACACGAATACAAACATCTTGGATTCGCCACAGCCATGCAGAGAGGAGTGAAAGGAGTAGATCCGTCGTACAGCAAGAAAGCCCAAGGCGTATTCCTGAAGACGCAAGCCGTGTTGGAGAAAAACAACGGACGCAACGTGGTGTTTGCCACAGGAACCCCCATCAGCAACACCGCAGCCGAGATATGGACATTCATGCGTTATCTGATGCCGTCAGACACGTTGAAAGACTACGGAATCTACTATTTTGATGACTTTGTACGCAATTTCGGCAACCTGACGCAGATGCTGGAGTTCACCACCAGTGGCAAGTTCAAGGAGAATAACCGCTTTGCCGGTTATGTGAACTTGCCGGAGCTTGTCCGCATCTGGAGTAGCGTTGCCGACACCGTACTTCTTGACGAGATTGAAGAGGACAGGCGAAAGCAAGGCAAGGAAGATTTGCGTCCTCAATTGGAAAGCGGCAAGGCCATTGACATCTATCTTCCTCAGACGCGCGCCTTGCGCAGTGTGATGAAGTACGTCAAGGCCAAGCTGAAGGAGTACGACGAGATGAGCGGCAAAGAGAAGAAAGAGAACAGTCATATTCCTTTGACGATGTACGGCATAGCGAAAGCCGCCGCCGTTGATGCCCGCCTTGTTGTGAGCGATGCCGCCGACGAGCCTCAGAGCAAGACCAACGAGGCTGTGCGCCAGACGCTAAGGAGC
>JAEEGH010012657.1_pt1 | contig 18851 bp, 18 predicted proteins | sample 9134181 | NCBI WGS metagenome assembly JAEEGH01 (sample SAMN16246544, study PRJNA631951) | gut metagenome | biome: gut microbiome; feature: rumen; material: DP-attached | host: Bos | place: Iran: Karaj | collected 2018-10 | reverse complement strand
AAACTTCTTCGCCCACACTCTTCGCTGACAGGATATTACTGATATTACAGACCCCACCCCTAACCCCTCCCCTTGAAGGGAGGGGATGGCTGCGCATGAATAGGTCAACTGCTATATCATTGCCAAAACTTATTTCTTCAGCGCGATCACTGATGTCATTTTTATGCTTTGACCCATGCTGTCCTTGGTGTCCTCAGAAGTGATGGTGGCGGGCCAGTTGTTGTCCTGCAACTCGTAGGTGTTTTTCTCCGTGGCGTCGAACTTGAGCTGTCCCATCACCATGTCGATGTTCTCCTTGATCATCTGTGCCTGTTCGGGAGCCTCTTTCTCCACCTGCTTGATGATGAGCTCCTTGAGGTCGTCCTTGGTCATGTCGAGGGTGGCGTTGCTGATGATTTTCTTGCCGGCTATGAAGTACATGCGCTTCATCTTCATGCCGTCGCTGTTGGTATAGGTGTCCTGCCGGCCGTTGGCAATGGTCTTGCCGTTCAGGGCCAGCACGTCGAAGCCGTCGAGAAGCATCTCTTCGGAGACGGTTTCCGTGAGCTGCTCAATGAAGTTTTCCTTGGTCGTGGCCTGCGAGAGCTCGGGCATGGTTTCAAACATCTTGCCAACGTTGTCGTTGATGGTCTCTTCCACCTTTTTCTTCACCTCGTCGAAGTTGAGTATTTTCTGCGGCACCCCGTCAGCATCGACGGCCAGCTTCACCACGCTGCCTTTTGTCATCTGTGCGCTCATCAGCATCAAGGCGCTGACAGGATCCATGCCTTCCGTTGACGGGACGTCCATGCCCGTGTTGGTGACGGTGATGACGGCGCCGCTGGGCGTGACGTCGCTCACGGCATACTCGTTGTCGGTGATGATGCTCAGCTCCTTGCCCATCATGTTGATGGTGCTCTTCTCGGTGTACACGGCCTTGAAGCCGTTCTCCAGCTTCGGGGCAATCTTGGTCTGTGCCTGGGCCATCAGGGCCACAAGCAACACGACGCTTGTCAAAAACAGTTTTTTCATTTTTTTTCGTTATTTTTTCGTTATCACGTTATCTCGTTATAACGTTATTACGTTATTCCGTTTTGTCGTTATAACGTTATTACGTTATCACGTTATCACGAGGGCTCTGGCTAAACCAAATGTGCAATCAGCTCTTCCCGGTCTCCGGGCAGCATGTCGATGACGGGAATCTCAATCATCGTGTAGCATCCGGGCTGCAGGCGCATGGTGGCGCGTGCCACGTTGACCAGCACCTGGCCGGTGAGGGCGGGGTTGTTGATGCTCATGTTGAACTCGAAGCGCTGGTTCTGTGTCTGTCCGCTGACGCCCTTTCTCACGAGGTGAACGCCGTGGCCCATGTCGCGCACGTCGTCGACGCTCTCCACCTGGAACACGTGCGTCTCGTCGGAGGCGAAGTAGGGGTCGGCCTTGATAGCTGCCGTCACCTCGTCGAGCTTGGCGCCGTCCTCCAGCTCCACATAGACCATGCGGCGGTGGATGCCTTCACCCAAGGGGATGGTCATCGAGAGGGCGTTCTTCACGCCGGCTTTCGAGCGCACGCAGACGCTGTGGCCCATCGACATGCCCGGTCCGAAGTTGGTGTAGCTGAGGCCCTTCGGTGCCAGGCTCTGCATCAGGGTGCGCACGATGCTGTCGCTGCCCGGATCCCATCCGGCGGCAATGACGCTGACGGTGTTCGTCTGCTTGTTCAGCTCCATCAGCGTGCGGCGATAGTCGCGAATCATGGTGTGGATGTCGAAGGAGTCGACGGTGTTGATGCCCAAAGGCAGTATCTGCCGGGCGTATTCCTCGCACGAGCGGGTCGGCGTAGCCAGTATGGCTACGTCCACGTCTTTCAGTTCGCGGATGTCCTTCACCCCCTCGTAGGCGGCCAGCTCTGCGGGTTTGTTCTCTGCACCGTTGCGGCGCACGATGCCTGCAATCTCAAAGTCGGGAGCGCTCTCCAAAGCCTGCAGGGCGTAGCGTCCGATGTTGCCGTAACCAACGACGGCTGCTCTGATTTTTTTCATGCTAATTTATCGTTTTGTTGTTGAAGATACTGAAAAACGCTGCAAAATTACACAGTTTTTTCGAAAAACCGTAAGTTGTGGCAAAAAAAGTGCGAGTTTGAGAAATTATTGTGTGCTGGGCGGTTGAAAATGGATATTTTTTATGATTATCCGCAATTACCCGATAGTGTGCACGCCAATATAGAAGCAAACTGACTCCTCATAAGAATGTATCATGATAGATACAAGCAAGGCTTGCGGTAACTTAATTCTCCCCCTTGCGAAGGGGGAGTTAGAGGGGGATTCATCTGCGCAAAGTTTCATCCCCCCTGCCCCCCCCCTTCCAAGGGGGGGGATAAGTTACGATGCTTCATCAAACTGTTTTTAGGGCTGGTCTGAAACAGTGCCGGTGAAGCTGATGGGATCACGGTAGAGGGAGCTGACGCGGATGTCGGCTTCGCCGGTGTCGTACACATCTATTATATAATGGTAGTTGTCCTCCTGCGTCTTTACGTCCATTTCCATCTGGGACACGTGGGGCTTGAGATGGCGGTCGGCATAGCGCAGGAGGGGCGCCTTGAAGTTCAGACCTATCGGTGTGGTCAGCGTGGCCTGGTGCGCCTGCCCCAGATAGGGCAGGTAGCTGACCAGTGTGTCGCCCCGCAGCTCAAGGTAGAAGTCGGGCGTCACTGTTCTTGCTCCATAACGCAGCGTGAGCATGGACTGTACGTCAATGCGCCATTGCCTGGATGCGACAGCCTGCTCTACAGCCTGCCGCATCCTTGCCCGCTGCTCATTTCTCTCCTGCTGTGTAGCGCAGCCGCCCCACATCAGTAGCACTGTTGCTGCGGCTATCATCCCTAACCGTTTCATAGGCCACCACCTTACCAGTCATAGTCTTTCACGTACTCATCGAAGCTGACGTCTTCGTTCCAGCCCGCTTGACGGAACATCTGGCGTATCTCCTCTTGCATGTCGGGCGCGATGAGGCGTGTGCCGTTGCGGTACTCATAATAGTAAGTGCGACCGAACCGGCTGATGAGTTGGTTGCGTAAGCTCGTTTCCAGCCGCTTGGGCATGTTGTCGCTGAATATGTGAATCATGCCTTTTGCCATTTGCGCTTTCTCTGCACTTCGGAAGAGGGGGCACTGAGCCGTCGCCACATCCTTGAATCGCATATTGGCGCTCATGCAAAACATCACTGTGTCGGACATATGCTGACCGACAATCCATCGCAGACACTGTGCTTTCTTGGGGCAATGCTCGGCATTGCAAACACAATAGCCGCTTTCTGCTACTGATCTGAATAACTCTTGTTCTTTCATCATAGATTTTTTTGACAAAGGGAATAGATGTTTGTTTCTAAATGATGGCTGCAAAGGTATGAAATAAAATTGAATTTACAAAAAGATGATGCTGAAAAAAAAGTCCGAAGGCTTCGGACGCTTTGTCCGAAGGCTTCGGACTCTCCGTCCGAAGGCTTCGGACTGTCTGTCCGAAGGCTTCGGACAAACAGTCCGAAATGTAAAGAAAAATTACGGACAACTTTGCAGAAGTAAAAAATTGTGAGTTTTAGGTAAAAAAATGTCCTGTTTTTTTTGTTTTGGTGGGAAAAGTATATAATTTTGCAGCCGATTTAAGGTAAAAAGAAAAAGGAACAACATGTCAGAAAGACTTTACATTTTCGACACGACACTTCGTGACGGTGAGCAGGTGCCGGGATGTCAGCTGAACACTGTAGAGAAAATCCAGGTGGCGAAAGCCCTGGAGCAGTTGGGTGTGGATGTCATCGAAGCCGGGTTTCCCATCAGTTCTCCCGGCGACTTTCATTCCGTCATCGAGATTTCAAAGGCCGTGACGTGGCCTACCGTCTGTGCGCTGACACGTGCCGTGCAGAAGGACATCGACGTGGCTGTCGAGGCGTTGCAGTATGCCAAGCACAAGCGCATTCATACTGGAATCGGCACCTCGGACGAGCACATCAAGTACAAGTTCAATTCTACGCGCGAACGCATCTTGGAGCATGCTGTCGAGGCGACGAAGTATGCCAAGCGCTTCGTGGACGACGTGGAGTTCTACTGCGAGGATGCTGGCAGGACGGACAACGAGTACTTGGCGCAGGTGGTCGAGGCAGTCATTAAGGCTGGTGCTACGGTGATAAATATTCCTGACACGACGGGCTACTGTCTGCCGCAGGAGTACTACGACAAAATCAAATACCTGAAGGAGCACGTGGACGGCATTGACGCGTGTATCATCTCGACCCACTGCCATAACGATTTGGGTATGGCGACGGCCAATACGCTGAACGGTGTGCTGGCTGGTGCACGTCAGGTGGAGGTAACCATCAACGGCATCGGAGAGCGCGCTGGCAATACCAGTTTGGAGGAAATAGCAATGATTCTGAAATGTCACAAGTCAATCAATATTGAGACGAACATCAATACGACGAAGATATATCCGATGAGCCGTATGGTGTCGAGTCTGATGAACATGCCCGTTCAGCCGAACAAGGCCATCGTGGGTCGCAATGCGTTTGCGCATTCGTCAGGTATTCATCAGGACGGCGTATTGAAAAATGTACACACGTACGAGATTATAGACCCCAAGGATGTTGGTATCGATGTGGATAGCATCGTGCTGACGGCTCGCTCAGGTCGTGCGGCATTGAAGCATCGATTGATGTTAAACGGTGTGGACGTGAGCGACGAGCATAAGATAGACAAAATCTACGAGCAGTTCCTGGCGTTGGCCGATAAGAAGAAGGAAATCTCGGATGCCGACGTCATGATGCTGGCTGGTGCCGACGTGGCCGAGACTCACGCCGTCAGGCTTGACTTCCTGCAGGTAACGAGCGGCAAGGGCGTGCGCAGTGTGGCGTCGATAGGACTGGACATTAGCGGTCAGAAGTTCGAAGCTGCTGCCAGCGGCAACGGTCCTGTGGACGCAGCCATCAAGGCGCTGAAGAAGATTATCATGAAGCAGATGACGCTGAAGGAGTTTACCATTCAGGCTATCTCGAAGGGAAGCGACGACGTGGGCAAGGTGCACATGCAGGTGGAGTACGACGGTAGCCTGTACTACGGATTTGGAGCCAACACGGACATCGTGACAGCCTCTGTTGAAGCGTACATTGATTGTATCAATAAATTTAGAGCAGAATGAATACATTATTCGATAAAATATGGGATGCCCACGTGGTGCAGACGGTAGAAGACGGCCCCACTCAGCTGTACATCGACAGGCTGTATTGCCATGAGGTGACGTCGCCGCAGGCCTTCGAGGGTATGCGCGCAAGAGGGTTGCGTTGTTTCCGTCCTGAACAGATAGTCTGCATGCCCGACCACAATACACCGACGCACGACCAAGACAAGCCCATCGAAGACCCTGTTTCAAAGACGCAGGTAGATACGTTGGCGCAGAATGCGGCTGACTTCGGTTTGAAGCATTTCGGTATGTACTCGAAAGACAACGGCATCATTCACGTCGTGGGCCCTGAAAAGGGACTGTCGCTGCCTGGTATGACGATAGTCTGTGGCGATTCCCACACATCCACGCATGGTGCTATGGGCGCTGTGGCCTTTGGTATCGGCACGTCGGAAGTAGAGATGGTGATGGCCTCGCAATGTATTCTGCAACAGAAACCCAAGTCGATGCGCATCACGATTAACGGTACGTTGGGTAAAGGTGTGACGGCGAAGGACGTTGCGCTGTACCTGATGGCGCAACTGACGACGAGCGGCGCTACGGGCTACTTTGTTGAGTATGCAGGTGATGTCATCACCGCATTGTCGATGGAAGGTCGCCTGACGCTTTGCAACCTGTCGATAGAGATGGGTGCGCGCGGTGGTTTCATTGCCCCTGACGAAGTGACCTTTGATTACGTCAAAGGTAAGGAATATGCCCCTAAGGGCGAAGCGTGGGAGAGGGCCGTTGCCTATTGGAAGACGCTGAAGAGTGGCGACGACGCTGTGTTCGACAAGGAGCTGACGTTCGACGCTGCTGACATTGAGCCACGCATCACGTATGGCACCAATCCTGGTATGGGTATTGGCATTACGGAGGCTATTCCTGCCGAGGGTGACGCCAACTTCGAGAAAGCCCTGCAGTATATGGGTTTCAAGGCTGGCGAGAAGCTGTTAGGAAAGCCCATCGACTACGTCTTCTTAGGTGCTTGTACGAATGGTCGCATCGAGGACTTCCGTGCCTTTGCCTCTATTGTGAAAGGTCGCAAGAAGGCTGATAACGTGGTGGCTTGGCTGGTGCCAGGCTCGTGGGCTGTGCGTCAGCAGATAGAGGACGAAGGCTTAGATCGTGTGCTGGCAGATGCAGGCTTTGAGATTCGCCAGCCCGGCTGTTCGGCCTGCCTCGCAATGAACGACGACAAGGTGCCTGCTGGCAAGTATGCCGTATCGACGTCGAACCGCAACTTCGAAGGTCGTCAGGGACCAGGCTCGCGCACCATACTTGCATCGCCCTTAGTAGCTGCTGCTGCTGCCGTCACAGGAGTAATAACCGACCCAAGAACACTATTATGAAACAGAAATTCAACATTATAACAAGTACGTGCGTGCCCCTGCCGTTGGAGAATGTGGACACCGACCAGATTATCCCTGCACGCTTCCTCAAGGCAACCACCAAGGAAGAAAAGTTCTTTGGCGACAACCTGTTTCGTGACTGGCGCTATAGGGAAGACGGTAGCGTGGTTGAGGATTTTGTTCTCAACAACCCCAAGTATAAGGGCTGCATCCTCGTGGCTGGCAAGAACTTCGGCTCAGGCTCCAGTCGTGAGCACGCCGCATGGGCTATTGCGGGCTATGGCTTCCGCGTGGTCATCTCGTCGTTCTTTGCCGATATCCACAAGAACAACGAACTGAATAATTTCGTGTTGCCCGTTCAGGTGAGCGAGGGTTTTCTGCAGGAATTGTTTCAGACCATTCAAAACGACCCTGATGCTCAGGTCGAGGTTGACCTCCCCAATCAGACGGTTACCAACCTGACGACGGGCCATTCAGAGCACTTCGACATCAATGGCTACAAGAAGCATTGTCTGATGAACGGATTGGACGATATCGACTTCCTTGTGGCAAATAAAGATAAGATAGAAGCATGGGAGCAGAGAAGGTAAATACGTACAAGCGCATGGTGCCCTTCGTAGAGATTATGGACTCTACGTTGCGCGACGGCGAGCAGACCAATGGCGTGTCGTTCCTGCCGCATGAAAAGCTGGTGATGGCTCGTAAACTGCTCAGCGACGTCAACGTCGACCGCATTGAAGTGGCATCGGCACGTGTGTCGGAAGGTGAGCGTGAGGCTGTGACCAAGATATGCGCCTATGCCCAGAAGAACGGGCTGTTGGATCGTGTCGAGGTGTTGGGTTTCGTGGACGGCGGCAAGTCGATAGACTGGATTGCCGAGTGTGGCGGACGGGTGGTGAACCTGTTGGCAAAGGGTTCGCTGAAGCATTGCACCCACCAGTTGCAAAAGACGCCCGAGGAGCACATCAACGACATCAAGAAAGAGTTGGAATATGCTGCCAGCAAGGGTATCAGCGTGAATCTGTACCTTGAGGACTGGTCGAACGGCATGAAGGATTCTCTTGAGTACGTCTATCAGTTGATGGATGCATTAACATTGAACAACGTTCAACGTTTCATGCTGCCTGATACGCTGGGTGTGATGAATCCCTTACAGGTCATCGAATATTTCCGTAAGATGAAGAAGCGTTATCCAGACGTGCATTTCGACTTCCACGCCCATAACGACTACGACCTTGCGGTATCGAACTCGCTGGCCGCTGTGCTGAGTGGCGCTCGTGGTTTGCACGTCACCGTCAATGGGTTGGGGGAGCGTTGCGGCAATGCGCCGATGGCCTCCGTGCAGGCAATCTTGAAAGACCAGTTTCACGCCAAGACGAATATCGTGGAGAGTCAGTTGAACGACCTCTCGCGGATGGTGGAAAGCTTCAGTGGCATCAGCGTTGCACCCAATCAGCCGATTGTTGGTGAGAATGTGTTTACGCAAGTGGCTGGCGTACATGCCGATGGTGACACGAAAGACCAGCTGTACTACAACGAGTTGATGCCAGAGCGTTTTGGTCGTAAGCGTGAGTATGCGTTAGGCAAGAATAGCGGTAAGGCCAATATAGCCAAGAACCTTGAAGAACTCGGGCTGGAACTGACTCCTGAGCAGACGCGTCGAGTGACGGAGCGCATCACGGAGTTGGGTGACAAAAAGGAAATCGTGACGCAGGACGACCTGCCGTATATCGTCAGTGACGTCTTGAAGCATGATGGCTCGGAGGAGAAGGTTAAGCTGATAAGTTACGTGGTATCAACGGCTTACGGCTTGCGGCCAGGTGCGAATATCAAGGTGGAAATAAACGGTCAGCAGTTTGAAGGTAGTGCGGTGGGCGATGGTCAGTACGACGCTTTCGTAAAAGCCTTGCGCTACATTTATAAAAAGTATCTCGACCGCACCTTCCCCACGCTGGCTAACTATCAGGTCAGTATTCCCCCTGGTGGTCGTACGGACGCGTTGGTGCAGACGGTCATCTCGTGGCACTATAAAGGCGGCCTGCTTCGTACGCGCGGACTGGATGCCGACCAGACGGAAGCTGCCATCAAGGCGACGTTTAAGATGTTGAACATTATAGAAAGTGATAACAATAAGTGATAAATTATGAAACTGAAGATTGCGATATTGGCTGGTGATGGTATCGGCCCAGAGATTATGAAACAAGGTGTGGCTGTCATGAATGCTATAGCCAAGAAGTGTGGTCACGAGTTTGAGTATGAGGAAGCGCTGGTGGGTGCTTGTGCCATTGAGGCCTGTGGCGATGCCTATCCTGACGCAACGCACGAGGTGTGTATGAAGGCCGATGCAGTTCTCTTTGCTGCTGTAGGCGACCTGAAATACGACAACGACCCTACGCTGAAGATGCGTCCTGAGACGGGCTTGCTGGCTATGCGCAAGAAGCTGGGACTCTTTGCTAACATCCGTCCAGTAGCCACGTTCGACTGCCTGTTGCACAAGTCACCGCTGAAGGAAGAACTGTTGCGTGGTGCCGACTTTGTGGTCATCCGCGAACTGACGGGTGGCATGTATTTTGGTGAGAAGCATCAGGACAACGATATGGCTTTCGACACCAATATCTATACCCGTCGTGAGATTGAGCGCATTCTGAAGGTCGCCTTCGAGATGGCCATGACGCGTCGGAAGCACCTGACCGTTGTCGACAAGGCTAACGTGTTGGCGTCGAGCCGCCTGTGGCGTCAGGTGGCACAGGAAATGGAGCCCCAGTATCCAGAGGTCACTACCGACTATATGTTCATCGACAATGCCTCGATGCGTGTACTGACTGAGCCTCGTTTCTTTGATGTCATTGTGACGGAGAACACCTTTGGTGACATCCTGACTGACGAAACGTCTTGTATTACGGGGTCTATGGGCTTGCAACCCTCGTCGTCGCTGGGTGAGCACACACCGCTCTTCGAACCCGTTCACGGCTCGTGGCCGCAGGCTGCTGGTCAGAACCTTGCCAATCCGTTGGCACAGATACTTTCTGCCGCTATGCTGCTGGAGCACTTCGGACTGGAGCGTGAGGGTGCTTTGGTTCGTGAGGCTGTCAATGCTTCATTGGATGCTCATGTCCGCACACCAGAAATTCAAGTCAAGGATGGCAAGAAGTATGGAACAAAAGAAGTAGGACAATGGATTGTAGAGTATATCGAAAAGGCCTGATGGTTCTGTTTGTTGCCATAGCATGGCAACAAACAATTCAGGCTCAGGAAAACTGGCGTGACTCGCTCACGGCTATTAACAAGCAGATTGCCCAGTCGACATGGTCGACGGACTTGCATTTGCGCAAGGCTAATGCCAACCTGCAACTGAAGCAATGGCAGTATGCCGTCGACGAGTATGCCCTTGTGTTGCAACACGAAGAGCGCAACCCTGCTGCCTTGTTCTATCGTGCTTATGCCTACACCCATCTGCGTCGTTTCGACTTGGCGCGCAACGATCTCAACGACCTGCTCATCGTCCTTCCTCATCACTTTGAGGCACGTCTGTCATTGGCTGTCGTGCAGCAACAATTAGGTCGTAAACAGGAAGCGTTAGACAACTTGAATCTGGCCATCCAACAATGTCCTGACTCCGCTGTAGCCTATGCTGCACGTGCAAACTTGGAGCGTGACATGAAACAGGACGACGCTGCCCTCTACGACTGGCAGAAGGCTGAGGAACTGGCACCGCGTGACCCAACGTATGTTGTATCGCATGTCGACCTGTTGTTAGTGTTGGAGCGCCGTAAGGAAGCACGTCGCGTGCTTGATGCTGCTGTCAGTCGTGGCATTCCTCGTGGCATGTTAGTCGAATGGTATGCAAAATGTAAACGCTAAAAAAGTTCAACGTTCAATGTTCAATATTCAACGTTTTTTAAAACAACCTACGAAGCGACAGTTCGTGGCAGGTTTCTTTGCTGTTGTCGCCATCATAGGCGGCATCAGGTATTATTTGCAGAGAACTCACAGTTCTGAGGATGTGCCCATTGTCGAGAAGACTCAGAAGCATCATCGTATTCGTGGCGTCACCAGCTACAGAACGGAATTCCCTGACAGCCAGAGCGTACAGATTGTGGCTGCTCAGAAGTGGGGCGTACGGCCAGTGAAGAATCGCGAGGATGCCGAGAGTCGCAAGAAGGAACTGGTGTATGTGGGTGAGAGCCCTTACTGGCATGTTGACCGCCTATCGAGCAGCATTCCTTATCTCGTACCACGTGCCGCTTTGATGTTGCAGGATATTGGCGAGGCGTTCTACGACAGCCTCTATGCCAAAGGCCTGCCTTTCCACCAGCTCATCGTCACCAGCGTGCTGCGCTCAATGGAGGATGTTGCCAAACTTCAGCGTCATAACCCCAATGCCACTGAGCAGAGTTGTCACCTTTATGGTACTACGGTAGACATCTGCTACAACCGCTACCAGCCCCTGAAGCGCGAGGTGCGTAACGATACTCTGAAATGGGTGCTGTCCGAAGTGTTGCGCGACAAGCGTAATGAAGGCCGTTGCTACATCAAGTACGAGGTGAAACAAGGCTGTTTCCACATGACGGTCAGATAGCATAATCTATACAGCTATTTATCAGTTATTCAAGTTTTTGGCTTTTTCTTTGGTTTTTCGCCCAAATTGCAGTAATTTTGCAGCCGCAAATGAAGAAAGATATGAATTTTAAGGCTGCGCTGTTCGATTTGGACGGTGTGGTTTTCGATACGGAACCGCAGTATTCTGTGTTTTGGGGCGCTCAATGTCGGGAGTTCCATCCTGAGCATCCTGGACTTGAGAATGAAATCAAGGGACAGACGCTCACACAAATCTACGATGCATGGTTCTCAGGTTCTTTGGAACCCAAGCAGGCATTGATTACTGAACGTCTCAATGCTTACGAGGCTCAGATGAAGTATATCTATCTGGACGGACTGGAGGACTACCTCCGTCTGTTGCGCCAGCAGGGCGTGAAGACTGCTGTTGTGACGAGCAGCAACCTGCCGAAGATGCAGGCCGTCTATGCCAGTCATCCTGAATTCCACGAACTGTTCGACGCCATCCTGACGTCCGAGGATTTCGAGCGTTCGAAGCCCGATCCTGACTGCTATTTGAAGGCTGCTGGGCGCTTTGGCGTGGAACCACAAGACTGCGTGGTGTTCGAAGATTCGTTCAATGGTCTGAAGTCGGGTAGGGAAGCAGGCATGTATGTCGTGGGTCTGGCAACGACGAATGCTGCCGATGCTATTGCTCCGCTGTGCGACGAGGTGATTAAAGATTACACACAATTATAAAAAATTATATAAGTAATTATTGTTATGGCAGGATATTTAGTATCAGACAACCGTAAGGTTACGACCCACCGTTTCATGGAGATGAAGCAGAAGGGCGAGAAGATTTCAATGCTCACAAGTTATGATTTTACAATGGCTGGCATCGTTGACAAGGCTGGCGTGGATGCTATCTTGATTGGCGACTCTGCATCGAACGTCATGGCTGGTAATCAGACAACGCTACCTATTACCGTCGACCAGATGATATATCACGCCAAGAGTGTGGTACGTGCCGTCAATCGTGCGCTGGTTATATGCGATATGCCGTTCGGTTCCTATCAGGTGAACGCTGCTGATGGTGTGACCAACGCCATCCGCATCATGAAGGAGAGCGGTTGCGACGCCCTGAAACTTGATGGTGGTGTGGAGATTATAGATACCGTGAAGCGCATTCTGGATGCTGGCATTCCTGTGATAGGACATCTGGGACTGACGCCTCAGTCCATTAATAAATTTGGCACCTACGCTGTTCGTGCCAAGGAAGAGGCCGAAGCCGAGAAACTGGTTTCGGACGCCAAGCTGCTGGCTGAGACAGGGTGCTTTGGTGTTGTGTTGGAGAAAGTACCTGCTGCTTTGGCAACACGTGTGACCAACGAAATCAGCGTGCCGACAATCGGTATTGGTGCTGGCAACGGCTGTGACGGTCAGGTGTTGGTGGTGGCCGATATGCTTGGCATGACTCAGGGATTCTCGCCTCGCTTCCTGCGTCGCTATGCCAATCTGAACGAGATTATCACAGATGCTGTCGGCAATTATGTCAACGACGTGAAGAGCGGTGACTTCCCCAATGAATCTGAATCCTATTAATGAACAATCAGACGACTCCTGTACACATCCGACTCTGGCATCATGAGTTCTGGCTGTTGGTCATTGCCGACCTGCTGCTCACGATGTCCGTGTATATGCTGATACCTACCTTCCCGCAGTGGTTGATGGGCGAACAACAGCTGACGGCACAGGAGACAGGACTGTCGATGGCAGCTTTTGCCCTTGGACTATACGCGTTTGGGCCGTCGTGCTCGTGGCTGGTTCAGAATTATCGACGTAACGTGGTCTGTCTGTGGGCTATCGCGGCACTAGCCGTGAACGTCATCGCACTGGGCTATTTCAGCACGTTGACGTCATTCCCAAGGGCTTTGATACACCGTGTGACATTAGGTGCCGCCTTCGGACTGGCTCAGATGGTGCTGACGTCCACGTTAATCATCGATACCTGTGAGTCCCACCAGCGTACCGAGGCTAACTTCGGTGCTGCCTGGTTCTCGCGTTTTGCCCTGTCATTAGGGCCGTTAGCAGGATTGGCGCTTGCACATCTTCCGTTGAACACCTATCTCGAACCATTAGGATGCCCGTTCTCGCAGATGACCCCCATCTTGTTTTGTTCAGGCATCTTGGCGTTTGTCAGTTTGGTGTTGATATACCGTGTAAAGTTCCCGTTCCGCACACCGGAGGAATGCGTCAGCATGGTTTCGCTCGACCGGTTCTTCCTGCCCAGCGGTTGCGTGCTGTTCGTCAATCTGCTGCTCATCAGCATCGTGGTAGGCATGGTGTTGACACAGACTTTTTCGCTCGTGTTCTTTGCCCTGATGATGAGCGGTTTCCTGATGGCTCTGCTTGCCCAGCGCTTTGTGTTCAGGAATGCTGAACTGGAAAGTGAAGTGCTGAGCGGACTCATCCTTCTTATATCAGCGCTATTGGTACTGATGATCTATCCGCAAAGTCCTGTGGCACCGTTGCTGATGGGTTTGGCTGTTGGTATCGTCAGTTCACGATTCCTGCTGTTCTTTGTCAAACTGAGTCGCCACTGCCAGCGAGGCACGTCGCAGAGCACCTATTTCCTTGGTTGGGAGAGTGGCCTGGCATTAGGCTTGGGGCTTGGCTATGGTCTGTTCTACGACCATCGCAACCTGCTGTTTGGTACCTGTCTGACCATAACGGTCGTGGCTCTTGTGATGTATCACTTTCTGACCCATCAGTGGTTTATGAAGCATAAAAATCGCTAATACAGAAGGCTATGAGCATTTTTTTCTTGCAAAATGCCGCTCATTTAAAATATAATTAGTAACTTTGCAAACTGAATAAGATTACATCTCTTTGATACATAGACATGAATACGGATAATATCAAGCAAATAGAAGAAGCTGAGGAGTCATCTATCGACTTCGTAAAAATATTCAAGGACCTGCTGAGACATAAGCGCCTGTATTTCATCGTGCTGCCCGTAGCATTTGTGTTGGCTGCCGTTTATGCGCTGAGCCTGCCCAATTTCTATTCTTGTACGGTGACGCTGGCTCCTGAACTTGGCGGTTCGTCGCGTTCCGGTGGTAGCTTGGCCAGCCTGGCCAGCAGTTTTGGCGTGAACCTGGGTAGTTCGTCGTCGGGTGGTGATGCCATCAATCCTACCCTCTATCCCGACCTCATGAATTCTGTCGACTTCAAGACCTCGCTGTTTCCCGTGAAGGTGACGCGCGAGAAAGACAATAAGACTTTTACCTATTACGACTATCTGATGTACGAGCAGAAAGCTCCTTGGTGGTCTGAGGCCAAGTCGGCTCTCTTCAGTATGTTTGGCAAAAAGAAAGAGGTGAAGGATAGTAAAGTCGATCCCTTCCGTCTGACAAGAGAACAGACAGGTATTGTAAAGGCCATCAATCAGAATGTGGTGTGCGATGTCGATAAGAAGACCTTCGTCATCACCATCAATGTCACTGACCAGGACCCTGTCATCTGTGCTAATCTGGCCGACACGGTGAAGACCCGCCTGCAGAAGTTCATCACGGACTATCGTACCAGCAAGGTTCGTGTTGACTTGGCTTACAACCAGAAGCTGTTTGCAGAGACGAAGGCCCGCTACGACAAGGCTCGCCGTCGCTATGCGGAGTTTGCTGATGCCAACCAAGACGTTATTCTTGAAACAGTACGCCAGCGTCAGACTGAATTGGAGAACGACATGCAGCTGCAGTACAACGCCTACCAGCAAGTTGCCGCACAGCTGTTGGCTGCCGAGGCAAAGGTTCAGCAGGAAACCCCCGCATTCACCACACTGCAGAGCGCCACGGTCCCTGTTGTCAAGGCTGGTCCCAAGCGTGCGCAGATGTGCCTCATCTTCGTGTTCCTTGCTTTCTTAGGAACCACCGTCTGGATATTGTATAAGGAAGACGACCTGAAGCCACTACTCGGCTTGTCGTAAAAGAAATTTCCTAATAACGTTATAATAAAAAAGGGAAGAAAACTGATTCTCTTCCCTTTTATTATTGCTTGATAGTTCGGATTACATATCTTCGAGACCGAATTCAGCCAGTACGGATTTCTCGAACTCCTTGTCTTCGCTAACAGTCTTACCGTTAGGATAGCTCTTTGAAATGCTGTCGAACTGCTCGATAGCTGACTGGAGGGGCTTGAACTTATCCTCAAGATCCTTGAGCTTGCCCATCACTTCTGATACCTTAGCAGTGTCAACTTCCTCACCTTCCTTTGGAATAACGCTCTTGGTAAGGTCCTGAACTTCCTTCATCATAGGAGCAACAGCAGTCATAGCGGTCTTGAAGGCATCCTTCCATTCATCAACACTCCACTTAGCACCATCGGCCTTAGCTTTCTCTACAAGTTCGGTCAAGGTCTGAGCGGGATCAGCAGCAGCGGCTTCTGCAGCTTCGGCTGCCTTAGGAGCTTGTTTACACGATGTGATAGCTAAACCTAACACAAAGGCCATCATAACAACTAACGTTTTCTTCATAACTGTTTTAATTAATTAAGGGTTTATAAATAGGTTATATCGGCGGCAAAGTTACGAAAGTTTTTCTAAACTTCCAAATTTTTCGTAGTTTTTCTATAATAATCGCTGAATATAGGGGCGTTCCCAATCAGCCAGATGATACCGCTCGCCATCATATTGCATGAGGTCGAGGTCAATGGTAATGTGCTCTTTGGTACGTCGTGTCTCCTGTTCTATCAACTTCAGTTGCTGAGTAAGTTGGGTAGGGGACAGGGCTGTCCTGGCACGTAGCAAACGGTTCATATACCACATGCCTCGTCCATGAATATCTGGTGTCCACAGAACAGGACTCAGGACGACATCGGTCAGCAGTGTGCCGAGTCGTTGAGAGGCCCACTGAATATGGGCACTCTGCTGATAGTTGGAACCTAAGGCGATGATGACGTTAGACATTAGCGATTTGGGTTCTTCACTTCCTTCTCTTTCAGAATACCATGACGATAGGCGTAGAGCAGCTCACGCAGGTCGGAAATCTGTGCACGCAATTCCGCTCCTTTGTCCGTATCAGCCACTAACATACGATGAGCCGAAAGCTCAACAAGTTGGGTCGTTGACTTGATGTCAATACCGCGCTTGATAGCGTCTTCCGTGCTCATAAATGGCTCATGCTGAACTAATTGGAAGCCTCGGCTATGGTAAACCAGCGTGTATCCTGCAATACCCGTCTCTGAGTGATATGCCTCAGAGAAACCACCGTCGATGACCATCAGTTTGCCACCAGCCTTGATAGGATTCTCGCCTTTGGCAACATGCACAGGTACGTGTCCGTTAATGATATGGCGATTAGGTCCAGTGACTTCAAAAGCATCGAGAATACGGTCGCAGACAGCCTCATTGTCGCGTAGCTGGAAGTAGTTGCCCTTTTCTTCTTTGAACGTCGATTTGTCAGTCAGGAAGTAACGCTCGAAGGTTGCCATCTTTGATTTGTCAAATAGCGGGGAGTCCTTTCCACACCAAAGATACAGGAAGTAGTCGCGGGCATAGAGGCGTAACTCCTGCTCTGTGTCGTTTTGGAATGCTGCACGAACCAACATACCGATGTTGTGCATGAGTTCCTTACCAGAATATGACTTGTCGTAGAGTTTCACTTCCTTCAGCGACCCGTCGGCATTCAGAGGAATCGAAGCGTGGAACAGCAGGTTCTGGTTGCAGATTGTGTACATGCAACCGTGCGAGAGCAGCATCTTAATGTGTTTCTGCAGTTTCTCGCTGACGCGGAAGGAATGGTGTAGACGCTCCATTAACTGATGCTCCTCAGGTGTCAGCTCGTTGGGATGCTCTGGGTCGATAGTGGGGAAGTGGCACGAGCGCATCTCGTACTCCTTTCCGTCAATCGTACAGACACCGCGTTTGTAGTCGATGTGCTCCAGCAGACAGCGGTCTTCCATCTGCCACTCAGGACGACGATGGAATATCTGAGCTTCTTTCTTAAACTGAATGACAGAGATGGCTTTGTGCATCTGCGCTGTCAGACGCTGATATTTGTCTTCCATCGTGTTGCCTTTCAGCAGTTTTGGCATGAATTCCTCGCAGGGGTCGTCGCCATAGACTTCCATTGCAAAGGTTGCCAGCGGTACGAGATTGATACCGTATGCCTCCTCGATGGTCGTCAGATTGGCATAGCGCAGCGACAGTCGCAACACGTTACAGATACAGGCATTATTACCTGCACAGGCACCCATCCACAACATGTCGTGATTGCCCCACTGAATATCCCAAGAGTGGTATTGACGCATCGTATCGAGGATGATATGTGCCCCTTGTCCGCGATCGTAGATGTCGCCTAATATGTGCAGTTGGTCAATAGCCAGTCGCTGTATGACGTTACAAATGGCAATGATGAAATCGTCAGCACGTCCTGTGGAAATGATGGTGTCGACAATACCACTGACATACGCAGCCTTATCGATGTCGTCCGTGCGTTCCAGCATCAGTTCCTCGATGATGTAGCTGAACTCAACAGGAAGCGACTTGCGGACTTTCGAACGCGTGTATTTCGACGATACGTCACGACAGACTGCTACCAGACGGTGAATGGTGATATGATACCAATCGTCAATGTCTGGCTCTGACTCTTTGATGAGCTGTATCTTTTCCTCAGGATAATATATCAGCGTACAAAGTTCGCGACGTTCCGATTCACGGATGTCGCCCTTGAACAGTTCACTCACCTTACGTCGGATGTTACCTGAGGCGTTTTTCAGTACGTGCTTGAAGGCTGCACTCTCTCCGTGAAGGTCAGCCAGGAAATGTTCCGTTCCCTTAGGCAGATTGAGGATAGCTTCCAGATTGATGATTTCTGTAGAAGCAGCAGCCACGTTGGGAAACGAGGTCGAGAGCAACTGCAAGTAATGCATATCGCGAGTCATCTGTTGTGTATCCATATAGTTTAGAGTTAGTGTATTGATAAGTGATTTTCTATTTTTTCATACCATTTTTGGGTAATCCTGTCGTTGAGAGGTGGAATGGGCATGAATCCCTCTGTGAGACCAGTGAAGTCGTTCATCAGTTGCATCATACGTGCTGCCAACTTGATGAGCCCACGCTCCTGCAGTTGTTCGGCAAGCCGTGCCTCATCACACGAATGCTCACGCAACTCGATATCCAGTTCTATCAGATGCTTGATGCTCAACTGATGATTGGCCATCAGTTTCTTGATGACCTTAAAGGTGGCTATCAAACGTTCGTTCTCGGAAACAAACTGATTGCCGATGGTCTGTTGTATGCTTTGTGCCTCTGCATAGTGGTCAGGCAGGAAGTAGGGTATTTGGCTGGCATCAATATCTGGCAATATCAGATTGAGCGTACGGACAGCTCGTAAAACGGTTGGCATAATCTGTTCCTGATGGGCATAACAGAGTATCTGGCGCCAGTCGCCCAACATAGGGGCTTCTTCGTCCTTCAGCCATCGTACGTCGCCAGTAATGCCTATCGTCATCAGGTATTTGACAAAACGTCGCGTATTGTCGTTCATCAGTTGCACGGGGTTGCTGTCGATGACACGCTGATACAAATTGAAAGTCTGACGAGCCATCTCGCGAGGTGTAATACTGTTGGTTATCAGCGCATTGCGAATGATGACGCAACGTTGGTTCCATCCCAGCTTCTTCATGCACTCCAACTCCATGTTGCCTTGTACGATGACAGCATAGGCTCGTTCAATGACAGACTGCTGATAGGCTATGCGCTTGGGCAGCTTTTCTT
>JAEEGH010012656.1_pt1 | contig 18851 bp, 10 predicted proteins | sample 9134181 | NCBI WGS metagenome assembly JAEEGH01 (sample SAMN16246544, study PRJNA631951) | gut metagenome | biome: gut microbiome; feature: rumen; material: DP-attached | host: Bos | place: Iran: Karaj | collected 2018-10 | reverse complement strand
CTAGGGACCCGAAGGGATTCGAACCCTCGGTCGCGGCGGGTGGGGGACCCGCCTCGGTCGGCCGCAAGAAGGCGCCACCGGCGCCTGCGGCCCTCTGCGTTGCATCGAATGCTTCGGAGCAAGGGCTCGAGACTGCAGTTAGATAACAGAAAAGACCGGGCTAAAGCCCGATCTTTTCTGTTATGGAACCGAAGGGATTCGAACCCTCGACCTCTGCGTTGCGAACGCAGCGCTCTCCCAACTGAGCTACGATCCCGAAATCACAACTCGTATCATACCATGATTATCTTAAAAGCGCAAGATGAAAAAAAAGTATAAAAAAGGTACATTTCCCAGCTGAATCGTCGTATAATATCGTATAAAAAGTGAATTGCATTTGCCTGGGTTTTGGCAAAAAGTAACAAAGAAAGGAGAGGCAGATATGGCGATCGTAGAATTCACACTGGGGAGGGGGAGCGCTTTCAGGGATTATATCCCCCAGGAACTTTATAGAGATGACGGGAATAATGCGGGGGAGCTGGCGTTTGGACTTGTGTTTCGCGGAGAGGAAGCGGGGGCCTGTATTCTGACAGTATTCGCGAGGACTGCGAAACTTAGGTATATAAGGATCAGGGATGATCTGTGGGATATGGGTATCGGTACGGATTTTCTTCTGGATGTGCTGCTGGAGCTCAGGGTGAGGGGATATGCCAGGTTTTCGCTGGCGGTGCTGCCTTCGGACGGGCCGTTATTGATCCATATGGCGAAGCGGTTCTCCATGGAGAGAAGGGAAACGGGGAAGGCGTTTTTCACGTTTAAGCTGAGCGACGCGGTGAAGCTTGCGTCCCGACATGGGGACAGGAAGGGGATCCGCGCGGTTTCGCAGCTCACGCAGAGAGAGAAGGAGGCGCTTTGGAAACGGCTGGAGAGCGAATTCGGCGGCGGGGAGAACCCGATGACGTCTCTGGACAGGGATGCGGACCTGTGCCTTTGCAAGTTTGACAATGAGGATAATATGGCGGGGCTCTTTGTGGACGCGGTGGATCAGAAGCTGTATCTGTCCTGGGTGTTTAACGATACGGGTGGACTGACGACTACGGAGGGGCTGTTTTCGGAAGCCTTTGACCGGGCGTCGGAGAAGTACCCGCTGCAGACGACGGTTTCTGTGGTTTCGCTGAATGAGCAGGCGGCGACCCTTTTGTCGAAGATCAATGCGGTGCAGAAGGAAGAGCTCGAGGAGTATTCGATGGACTTGACTCTGTTCGATACGGTTTTGGAAGGGGAGGACGAATAATATGGATAACAACGAACTCTTATTAAATGAAGATCACGCCACTCGGGTGTATCAGATAAAGGATCAGGAAGAAGCGAGGAAATACCGCGGGAATATTGACAAACAGAAGGAACATCTTCGGAATTATCTGGAATATGATAATACGGCGGCAGCTCTGGCAGGGATCGCACGGATGAAGAACGGGAATGACGTTCTGAAGGCGAAAGGTCTCTCGTTGGTGTCCATGAAGAACGCGACGGAGCGGATCTATCATAAGGACAAGAACGACTATGTCACGATGCGTGATCAGAAGATGCAGAGATTTAAGAGCCTGTATCGGAATGAGACGCAGAGTGAGCTGAGAGATAAAAAGGCTGAGGTGGCTTTTGAATATAATGAGCTGATCGCAAATTGCAGGGTGTTTGATAATGATGTGCGGGAAGCCGTGGATGACGTCCTCGAACGTTTCCCGACACTGCTGGCAGACCTCGGGAGCCTGGAGCAAAGGACAGAGGCGCTTGCGCGTCTGGTGACGGCGTTCCTGCCGGAGAGAGAGTTTCATTTCAACCCGCCTTCGGGGGATCAGAAGTCGCTGGTGAATACCTATCTGAAGGATTTTAAGAAGAATCCCGTGAATGCGATCCTGAAGATGCAGGAGAGCCTTAAGGGAGAGCGGCTCCATAAGGATTTCATGGATGCGGGAAAGGGGATGTCGAATCTTCGCATGCTCTATGCCGACATGAGAAAACGAGAAACGCTTGCCGTTGTTTTTCCGCATATTTCATCGAATGCCGCCCGATGCCATGAAGTAGCAAAGATGGGCGAGAGCGTTGAGGCCCGGAAGATCATGATCAAGGATCTTTTATGGATGAACGGCATGTTCTTTGACTGGGGAAGGGATCTTGAATTCAATGCGGACTGGGTCAATACGAAAACTGCGACGAATCTGAATAAAGCGCAGAAAAAAGCCCTTTTTGAGAGGCAGAAACAGTCCGGCTATCGTCTGGAAACAGATGAACTGAAAACGGACTTTGACGAAAAAAGCCGCGGAAAGGTTCTTGAGGAGTATATCGAAAATTATAATGCGGTTCGGAAAAACGAAAAGGAGATCAACAAATACTATAAGGATCAGATCTCTTCCGGGATCGCGGCAGAAGGAACGCTTTATGACCCGAAGGTGCTCCATAAGAATTACCGCAGTGTCGACCGGTTTGTGTTTGAAAGATCTGAAAGCAGACTGTTTACGACGAGCAAAGAGAGCTGCTCTGTGAAGCTTACGGAGCAGATGGCCGGAGGGGAACAGGAAAAGGTCAATGTATATAAACGGGAATATTTTGAGTACAGATACATGGTGGAATCCCTGAAACTGGCCATTCAGGACGCGAATTATACCCGGTACCGCAGAGACTGCCTGAAAAAGATGAAAGCGGGAGCCACATTGCCTCCTTCGGTATTGGAGAAAAACCGCAATAAGGAGGAAGTGCGTCTCCGCCTTCTGGAAAACAGGATCGAAGATCTCCAGAAACTCATCCGGCTCAGGATGGAGACAGGGTTTGACCCGGAGCGGATCGAAAACGACCGGCTGAAATATTTATACAGGAACGAGATCATTCCCGAAGCCGAAGCCGGACAGCAGGATGAGGCCATGAAGGAATATGAGAAAATAGCGAAGGACGAGATCACCGATGCACAGGCGAAGTTCAGGAGGCTCAGGGACAGTCTCATGGATACGGACTTATCACAGCAGGAAGGACCCGTACTGTCACTGCCGAAAGCTGTGATGGATGAGTTTAATAAGATGCTGGAGAGGACCCGCCGATACAGACTCTTTATCGCACGAAAAGAAAAATTCACGAATGGATTATTGAGCAAAAAGCAGGAGTGGAAGGAAGAAGATAAGAGAAACCTGGCAAAAAAACTGGGGAAAAGTCTTCTGAACCTTGAGGATCTTGAGATCCGGGATACAGACAGAAGGCATGAGCTTCAGATGGAGATCTTGTCTCCGACGAATGAGCAGAAAGCGAAGATGCTCAGGAACAATGAATCTACTCCCGAGATGCTGGTGCATAGAGATGAGGATGTGCTCAAAGATGAGCTTTTCAGTACCCGTTTGAATGTATGGCGAGGCTTGTCAGATCAGGAAAAAGAAGAGTATTACTATAAAAAACTCCTCGGGAGGAAAAAGAAACCGGCTCCGGTGGAAGGCATGGAATTCAACTATACGGATGAAGACGTTGTCGAACTGGAAAAGGCGGATCAGGATACTCTTCTGCAATATTTTTACAGTGACGAGTATTGGGAGTATCATCAGAATTTTGATGACCAGGGGAATCTGATCGAAGCGCAGAACATAAAGAAGATTTCGGAGAGGGATAAGAATAAACCTGAGGAACGTAATGTATTCAGGATTATAATGAAAATTCAGAAAGAGCTGAGTTTTCTTGACGGCCGATCTTATCCGAGCGAGATCAGGGAATATTTCATGGAGATGCACAGGAGGAGAGAAGGCGGCTGGGATGACCGCGGCCTTCTTCACGGACGGGTCAAATTCAATGTAGATCGCCTGATCAAGCCGATCCGGCATAAACTGAATATCGAAAAGCAGACAATCGAGGAAAATAACCGGATCTATGAAGAAACAAGAAAAAGGGCTGACCGCTATGCAAAAGAACTGGGCGAAAACAGCGAAGAGATCGAAAACTTTATAAATCCGCTGCAGCAGACCGTCGACAAGAAAGGGAAAACGGAAAAGGAAAAGAAAGAGGAGGAGAAGCAGCAGAAAAAGGAAGAGCAGAAAAAAGGAAAGAAAAAAATACTCATACTGGAAGAGGACGAGCAGAAGGAAAAACAGCCGGAGGATAAGCTGATCACCGTAGATGATCTTTTGACGGCTGAAAAGCTTAAGAACAAACAGCAGACATATCTCAGCGAGAATGTGAAGTATATGTTGGATTCTGCCAAGCTCAAGTCCAAAGAAAATCTTCTTAAAATGGGCGCTTTTGAGGATAAACTGTGGAAGGCCTTTAACAACCAGTATACGGAAGTGATCCGGCAGACACAGGATGATATCAAGGCGTTGGAAGCGCTGATGAAGAAATCCTCTCCTGCGGAAGCGTACAATCTGGTGAAAAAGCTGGAAGAACGTCTGACAGCCGTCAGTTTCGGAGAAGCGAGGATAACGCAAAAGACGGATGTAAAGAAAGAGAAGAAGATCCAGGAACTCAAAGTGACTCTTGCGAAACATCGTGTAGAGATCAGCCAGGAGATCTTAAATCAACGAAATGAAAAATTAAAGGAGATCAGAAGCCTTTCCCAGATGCTGAAATCAGTGCCGCCAAAGGCCCTGGAAGAGGAAGAGGAGCAGATGGGGATCACAAAGGAAGTCCGCACACTTCGCAGGGTTTCTCTTCTTGCGATCAAGTGCGCCCAGTATCTGGAGTGGGACACCGATAAAACCGAGAGGGATAAAACATATGACCATAAGTTTTTCAGCCGGAAAGAGGATCTGCTGGAGGTTAAAACACTCTTAAGGGATCTGAAGGAAAGGTATCTCGCCCCGCTGCGGGATAAATGCCTTGGAGACGGGTATCGTGCGCTCAGCTCAAAGAGCGCGAAGCTCGGAGATGAGTTTGCCAAAATGAAGTTCGAAGGAAAAGAGATCGTTCCTGCGCTCATTGATCCGGAGTTCCGCTATTATGTGAAATTCTGCCGCGCATACACTGTACTCAGCAAAGTGGATATCTCGAAGAAGTCACAAAAAGAACAGCTGCCTATAGAGCAGGAGGAAATGCGTAAGCATGAGAATTCGCTCAGAGTCCGGATCTTAAACTATGGGTTCCCGTCTTATACCGGTCTTGAAAGCGAGGAGGAGGAAGAAAGCCTTCTTGTCTACCAGAGGGCTAAATACAGGAGGTTTAAAGAGGAAGAGGAGAAGAAAAAACGCGCGTTGCGGGTGAAGGAAAATGATAAGCTCGCAAAGGAACTGACGGATTCCGGCGCTTTCCGGGAGGCGATGAAAAAGTATTATGTGCTGAAGGAAAAAAGAGAAAAAACCTGGAACGGGATACAGCAGAATGATCTGGAAAAAGATCTTCTCGGGATCAGCAAAGAGATCCTGAGACAGGAGGCGGAAGAAAAAGCGGTTGCTGAAAAGCTTCTCTCGGCGCACAAGGCTTATCAGCTGATAAAGAACAATCCGTCCGATCCCAGAACCAGGCAGCTCCTTCAGGCGATCGTTACATTAAGAGACCGGATCGTGAAATCCCGGAACAGGAGAGAAGAGCTGAAAAAAGAGGCGGCCGGGCTGATGGGAGACACGACCGGTGAGAAAGAAGACGTTCTCCTTATAGAGGAACAGATGCAAAAACAGCTCGGGGACATTTCGGATATGAAACCCGAGTGGTTTGACGCGGAAACGGAAAATCCTTTTGAAACAGAGGATGAGGACATTCTCGAAATGCGCCGGGAAATGCTATTGATGAAGGAAGGCGGCCGGACCGCTGAAGTAAAGGAACGCTCCGTTAAAGATGAAACGGCCTATGTGATCTTTCTGGTGGAGTCACGTAAGAATGATCTCATGAGGATAGCCGACAGCGTGTCCACGGAAGTGACGAACGGAAACTATGCGGCGCCGGATAAATTTGTCAAAGCATATCTGGCATTTATGACGGAAGTGGATAAATATCCGGGATATCAGAAATCTCCGGTGGCAGAGAACAGGGTGGAGGAGCTGAGGACGGAGCTCATCAAAAAGGAAACGGAGATCCGTGCCCGGGCCCTGAACAGAATGAAGGAGGAATCCGACCGCGCGGTTGCCGAATATACCGACAGAATGCTTAATTCCGGAACAAAGGGCGTCGAGATGCTCACACAGATCTACTCTATTGTAAAAGAACGGCAGAAAAATGTGGAGATGATGAAAAAAATGCTCCGTGCCGGTCTGGAACCCGATGCAGAAGAACTGGGGGCTCTGCAGATATTCATCAACAGAAACAATGATTCGGAAGCGATGAAGAAGCTTGAGGAAACATGCATGCCCTTCCTGCTGACTTATGCGAGTGATGAGAGTCTGAAGGTGAAAGAAGCCGTTGACGGATATAATAATGCTTCGAAAAAGGAGAAGGCGAACGAAAAAGAGAAGCTTGTAAAATTGGCACGGGATCTGAAATACAGTGTGGATTGCCTGAAAGTGATCGGAAATTCGATGACGGTGGCGGAGCCTCTTGATCTTTTCCGGGAGACGCTGGATTCGGTCTATAGGATCACGGAGCCTAAAAAAGCGGTGCTTGACAAGTCGGTTACTTTCGAATTGATGCAGAAGGTGTTTGGCAAAATAGAGGCGGCCTGCGACAAACTGGATGAGAAGACGACCTATTCGGAACTGGATCAGATCATGATCGCCGCGATCCGCAGGGAATACGACACGCTTCTCGGCAATAAAACGAAGGAGCCCGAGGATGAGAGAGAAAAGTGGATATTCTCTCTGGACGAAGAAGAGGTCGAAAGCTTCCGCAGAAAATTTAAGGATGCCGAGGAGAAGGAGGTAAAGGAATATTATCAAAACTTTAAAGAGAGGCTGGAAAAGCTTTCGGAAAAGGTCGAGAATGAACCGCTGTCCAGAAAGATGCAAAAAGACTATGCAGATCTTTCCGCGGATATCATGGAGGCGGTGAACACGAAAACGACACTGACCGGAGAGGAGATCAAGGCGATCGGGGATCTGAAGAATGATCTGAATACCTTCCGTAAAGAGAAGAACTATCTTAAGCTTCTGAACGCAGAGTATCCGGCCGCGCTCGAGATCCAAAATGCTCTGGAGGAAGATGAGAAGAGACTGGAGCAGCGGCTGGCTCTTCATGAACTGGATGTGGAACAGTCGAAAAAGATCGGAGAGATGGAAACGGAAAGGGGAAAAGCGCTTTCGACTCTTTCAATGGAAGAAAAGGATCTGAAGGTTCTGGAGAAGGAGATGAGCCGTTACCTGAAACTGCAGGATTCCAAAGAATATGTTGACCTCAAGGCGCATGCGGTCGGAAACGTTCCCATCATTGTTGACGCGGCGGTGCTGGATCTGAAGGCGAAGATCTGGAGGATCAAGATGCAGGTGCTGGATACGAAGTTTGCCAGGGTCTTTAAGGATGCGGTAACGGTGGATGCGGATCTGGCAGAAGTCCTTCAGGAAGGATATACACCGGGATCAAAGTCTTTGGGGAACGAAAGAAAACTCAACGCCGCAGCCCATAAAAAACTCATGGAGATCCGGGATCAGGTGGATGCGATCCGGGAGGAAAAATACTACCATGATCTTCACGACGATATGGAAGCCATGGATCTTCTCCTTAATCTGGAAGGATACATGCGTGTTCTGGAAAACGGGATCGAGGTGCGTCTCGGACAGGACCGGCAGATCGGAGAGAGCCTCATGATGGCGTTTGATATGGTCACAACGAATTACGACATGCTGAACGGGATGAGTGATTATGATGACGACGCGCTGGCGAAGCTGGATATGCTGAAATCGACGTATCAGATGCTGATGGGCAGCCCGCATATCGAGGAAGCGATGAAGCTTGCCGCACCGGAGATCGTCGAAACCGCAAAGGCGATGGACGAAAAGATCCGTTCGCTTGATTTCAAAGTCAAAAACCGTCAGACGTGGAAGACGGTGGAAAAAGCCTATAATGACCTTGGCAATGAGATCCATGCGATCCTGGAAAAGGACGGGCTTCTTACCGCGGCAGAACTGAAGCGGCTGGATCAGCTGGTAAGCAGGGAGATCAAGACGTTTGAGGCGCGGCAGGACTATAAGAGCATTGCTGATAAGATCCCGCAGGCAGCCAACATGACGCAGGTGCTCAGAATCATGGCGACGGCGCTTAAGGACAGGAAGAGCCTCAACGATAAGGAAGCGAAGACCGACAAGGAACTGAATACGCTTATAAAGAATGTGGATAAGGTGCTGAACAAGAAGATTAACGCGGATGAGGAAACGGAAAAGACCGTAAGAGCGTATGAAGAGCAGATCAAAAAGAACCAGCTGCAGAAGCTGATGGATTTTATCGGCCGCAGCGATATGCAAAGTTATGTAAGAGAAGGCCATTCGTTCCTTGTCAGAAAGGTGCAGGATGAGATCAAAAAATGTGAAGGATCGATCCTTACCCGCAAGATCTATGTGCTGAACAACCGCATCAAACCGGTTAAGGAAAGCATGGACGCGGTGCTTAAGAAAACAGGGGAACTGAGCCGGGAAGAGATCGAGACGCTGGTCAGTGCTTTAGGCACCGTCAACGGACTGAAGATGCATGAATTTATGACAGAACTCCAGACAGCCGATCCCGAAGAGGCGCAGCAGATGCTGGTGGTCCTGGATGCTTATGCGGAGAGGGCCAATGCACGGATCGCGAGAAAGTGATCATAGAAATGAGGTGAATAAATGGAACTGGAACCTGCAAAGAAACTCGGTTTCGGCCTGATGAGGCTGCCGCTCCTGGACAAATCGGATGATGCCGCCGTGGACATTGAAAAAGTGAAGCTCATGGTGGACCGTTTTCTCGAAAAGGGCTTTACCTATTTTGACACTGCCTGGATGTATCATGGCTTCGAAAGTGAAAATGTGGCGAGGAAGGCGCTCGTGGAGCGCCATCCCCGCGAGTCCTTTACGTTAGCTACAAAGCTGCATTCGACCTTTTTCCATTCCCCGGAGGAACGGGATACGGTCTTTAATAAACAGTTGGAGAAAACGGGAGCCGGCTATTTTGACTATTATCTCGTGCATGGGATCGACAAAACAAACCTTCAGAAATATGAAGACATGGATTGCTTCCGTTTTGTTCTGGACAAAAGAGAAAAGGGGATGGTGCGCTATGCGGGCTTTTCCTTCCATGAGTCGGCGGAGATTTTGGATGACCTCCTGACCAGGCACCCGGGCATGGATTTCATTCAGCTCCAGCTGAATTACCTTGACTGGGAAAGCGAGTGGATCCAGTCCCGGAAATGCTGCGAGGTGGCAGAGAAACACCATATGCCGGTCGTCGTTATGGAACCGGTCAAGGGTGGGACGCTCGCGAACATACCGGACGAGGCAAAAAAGATCTTTGAGGAGGTTTCCCCGGGGAAATCGCCGTCCAGCTTTGCGCTGCGTTTTGCGGCGGGGCTGCCGGGCGTGATCGCCGTGCTCTCCGGGATGAATAACCTGGAACAGATCGAAGAGAACACGGACACCTTCATGGATTTTGAGCCGTTGAACGAAAAGGAGAAAGCAGCCTGCACAGAGGTGGCGAAGATCATTAACAGCAAGATCACCGTTCCCTGCACCGGCTGCTCCTATTGCACCGATGGCTGCCCCAAAAACATCCCGATCCCGAAATACTTTTCCCTTTATAATGAAGACATGCGGGAAAACATGGAGGAAAAGGGCTGGGGCGCTAATTATTCAAGCTATGAGTTCCTCGCGAAGGAAAAGGGGATGGCAGGCGACTGCGTCGGATGCGGCCAGTGCGAGGGGGTCTGCCCGCAGCATCTTCCCATAATCCGTTACTTAAAAGATGTGGCGAAACATTTTGAGATATTTTAGATGAATCTCATATATGGCGGACCTTCCGCTTCGCTCCGGTCCGGGTTTACTATTCCACCCCTGCGATCCGCTGCAAAACCTCTCGGTCGACCGCAAACGGCGCTGCGGAGAGCTTGGACGGATTGACCGCGACGGTCTCGACAGCTTTGAGGAGCACGGACTTTTCGATGCTTCCGGGCTTGCAGACGGCGCGGTAAAACCCATCCAGCTCTTCGGCATCGAAAAAGCCTGCCGTGCGAAGCAGCATCAGGCCGTCTTCGCCGGCTTCCTTAACAAAACGTGACAGAAAATACCCTGCGGCTTTGCCGTGGGGTATTTCCGCTTCCACGGTCAGCGTATAGGAAAGGGCGTGCGGAAGGCAGGTGCCGGTGATCGCGATCGACATGCCGGCCAGAGTGCTGGCAGTCATCAGGTCGCGCATATCTTCTTCTGTGGCTTCTCTCCGCTGGGAGACCACGTCCTTCACTCTGCGCCAGACGGAAAGACCCTGCAGCGCGCAGGCTCTTGAATATTCGGTCGCGCGGCTGTTTAAGCAGCTCTCCAGGAGGTGGGATAGGGAATCCACGGCAGTATTTCCGATCAGCTCCTTCGGAGCGGTCTCCAGATATTTTTCGTCGACCAGGGCAAGCTCCGGATAGATCGAAAACGGGATCGAGCCCTTGGAACGGCGCTCCTTTCGCGTTAAAACGGAAACGCCCGTGGCTTCCGAGCCGGTCCCGCAGGTGGTGGGGACCGCGATCACCGGCAGAGCAGTGGTTTCATGGTCCTTTTCATATAAGAAATCTTTTTCTTCATCATGGTTTTTGATCATCAGGGCAATGGCCTTGGCCGCGTCCAGAGGCGAACCGCCGCCCACGCCGATCACGAACGAAACCTGCGCGTTCAGGCCGGCTTCCCGTGCCTTCATGATCGTATCGGTCGAGGGGTTTTCCTCCACTTCATCAAAGATCTCGAAGGCGATCCCTTCAGAGGTAAGCGCTTTTTCGATATCTGCCAGCGCGCCGTTCTGCTTTGTGGAGTTCTTTCCGGTCACGATCAGGGCTTTTTTTCCGTAATCCTGAAAACGGTGGGCGTACGTCGTAATCGTATCCCGCCCCTGCAGGATCACAAGGCCCGTATTCTTTTCTTCCAGAGGATTCGCAAGAAGCTTTCCCTCCGCGCTGTAACGCAGGGAGAAGCTGAAGAATTCGGAGCTCCCCATCAGAAGCGGAAGAAAGATCCTGTCTCCCTCCCACAGGTTCAGATCCAGAACCTCCGACATCTTGACCCAGGAAAGCTCTCCCTCCCGGCATTCGCCGAGCTCGCCGGAAAAATGGTCCGATGTGTAGATGAACATTTCCTCCGCGTCGTGGGGGCTGGAAAAATGGATCACCCCGCGAAACGTAAGGGAATGCAGCGTCAGGCCCGCTTCCTCCAGGACTTCCCGGCGGACGCATTCCTCCGGCGTCTCGTCCGGTTCGAGATGGCCCCCCACGCCGATCCATTTATCCTTGTTGATGTCATGCTCCTTCTTTGTACGGTGGAGCATCAGATACGAGTTTTCCCTCTCAATATAGCAAAGCGTAGTCAGTTCCGGTTTCATGTTTCTCCCCTCCATAAATAACCTTACCTATACTGTACGACCTCACGGCGGTTTATTCAAGTCAAGTTTGTTGCGACTTGTGAAAAATTGTGCTATAGTGGTTCGGAGACAAACGAAAATCCATATAAAAGGAGGAATTATGGCGGATAAATTACGTTGCAGGGCAGAGGATCTTAAGGGGACCAAGACGGAACAGAACCTTCAGGCGGCGTTTGCGGGGGAATCCCAGGCCAGAAATAAGTATACTTACTTTGCCTCCAAAGCAAAAAAGGACGGTTTTGTTCAGATCTCAAAGATCTTTGAGGAAACCGCGAACAATGAAAAAGAGCATGCCAAGATGTGGTACAAGATCCTTACCGGGATCGGCAGCACGGCCGAGAACCTGAAGGCAGCCGCGGACGGCGAGTCCTATGAATGGACCGAAATGTATCCTCAGTTCGCGAAGGAAGCGAAGGAGGAGGGCTTTGATGAGATCGCAGAGCTTTTTGAAGCGGTGGCGGCCATCGAAAAGGAGCATGAGGAGCGGTATAAGAAGCTTCTGGAGAAGGTGAACGGAAATCTTGTCTTTTCTGCGGACAATGACACGATCTGGATCTGCAGCAACTGCGGCCATGTTTGCGTCGGACCGAATCCACCGGAGAAATGCCCGGTCTGCGATCATCCGCAGGCGTACTTTGAGAGAAAAGCTGAGAATTACTAATTAAGGAAATCAGGGCCGCTAGGGAACTTCGACGCGGGAGGCCCGTAAGGACGAACAATAGAAAGGAGAAAAAGAATGGTTAAGGTTTTAAAATGCAATAAATGCGGAAATATTGTAACGTATCTCGTGGAAAAGGTCTGTGTTCCGACCTGCTGCGGGGATCAGATGACGGTGCTGGAGCCGAACACCTCTGACGGAGCCGGTGAAAAGCATGTGCCGGTGATCAAACAGGACGGCAACAAGGTGACCGTGGAGATCGGTTCCGTTGCGCATCCGATGCTGGAGGAACACCACATCATGTTCATCATCCTGGAGACCAAGAAGGGCGTGCAGAAGGTTGACCTTGCTGCAGGCGCTGAGCCGAAGGCGGAATTTGCCCTGACAGAGGGTGATGAAGTGGTGGCAGCGTACGAGTATTGCAATCTGCACGGACTTTGGAAAGCATAAGATAACATGACTTCGATCCAGATTTTTACTTTAGTAGCAGGACTGCTGGGCGGTCTGGCGCTCTTCCTCTACGGAATGAGCATTATGAGCCAGGGCCTTACCAAGGTGAGCGGAGGGAAGCTGGAGTCCCTCCTCGCCACCGTTACGAAAAACCGCGTGCGGGGCTATTTATTCGGCGTCGGCGTTACCGCGGTCGTGCAGTCCTCTTCAGCCAGCACCGTTATGGTGGTTGGCCTAGTCAACTCCGGAATTATGGTGCTGAATCAGGCTGTGAATGTGATCCTGGGCGCAAACCTCGGGACTACCTTTACGGCCTGGCTTTTGTCTTTAAATGCGATCAGCAGCGACAATTTCTTTATCAATCTCTTCAAACCCATGTCCTTTACACCGTTTCTCGCCATCATCGGGATCGCCTTCCTGATGTTTTCGAAGAGCGACCGAAAGAAAGATCTGGGGACGATCCTGCTTGGGTTCTCCTTCCTGATCTTCGGTATGGACATGATGAGCGCGGCGGTGTCTCCGCTGAAGGCCTCTCCGAGTTTCCAGTCGTTTTTGACCACGTTCACCAATCCGCTCGTCGGATTTTTAGTGGGTGTTCTCTTCACGATGGTGATCCAGAGCTCGGCAGGTACCATCGGCGTGCTGCAGGCGCTGGCGCTCTCCATTACAATCACGAACGGAATGGCGATACCGGTGGTCGTGGGCGCGGAGGTCGGTACCTGTATCACAGCGATCCTGTCGTCTCTCGGAGCCAATAAGAACGGCAAGCGCGCCGCCCTCATGCACCTTTACTTCAATATCATAAAGGCGGGCTGTTTCATGGCCATATTCTACGGGCTGAACGCGTTTTTGCATTTTGAGTTCCTCAACAATCAGGCGACCATGGTCGGCATCGCATCCGTCCATACACTCATAAACCTCGTGGCGACGCCGCTGATGCTGCCCTTCTCCGGGCTCCTTGTGAAAATGGCGACCAAAACGATCCCGATCGACGAAAAAGAACAGGCGGAGCTGCAGGAACGACAGAACCTTGCGCGGCTGGACGAACGGTTCCTCTCGAACCCGTCCTTTGCGCTGCGGCAGGCCAAGACCGCGGCGATCGATATGGCGAATTATTCGAAGGACTGTTTTGACCGCGCTGTGGACCTGATCGGGCATTACGACCAGGAAACTGCGGATGAAGTGGCGATGCTCGAAGGCCGGATCGACCGTTATGAAGACCAGCTCGGTACCTACCTCGTCAAGATGGGAGGGATCGACTTAAGCCTCGCGGACAGCCACCGCCTTTCGATCATCCTGCACTGTATGTCGGATTTTGAACGGATCAGTGATCACGCCTATAACATCATGCTCCTGACGAAGGAGATGAATGAGAAAAAGATGGAATTCTCTCCGAAGGCTCTTGAAGAGCTGCGGGTGTTTTCCGACGCGACAAAGGATATTGTCAGCACCAGCGCCACGGTTTTTGCCCGTGAGGACTTAAATCTCGCGGCGAAGGTGGAGCCGCTCGAAGAGGTGATCGACGGGATCCATATGGAAGTCAAACGGCGCCATGTACGCAGGCTCAGGAAAGGGAAATGCACGATCGACCTCGGCTTTGTTCTCTCCGACCTCGGAAACGACTTCGAGAGGGTCGCGGATCACTGCAGCAACGTTGCGGTCTGCCTTCTGCAGGTGAACCAGGACGGCTATGATACGCATGAGTATCTGGAAATGGTCCGCGCCGAGCGGAATGAGAGCTTCCGGCAGTCCGTGGTCTATTATGAAGACAAGTACAAGCTTCCCATGAAAAAGACCGAACAGGAAGAAGAGGAAGACGAACTTAAATTGAAGGAGAAGGCGGAAGAGGCTCCCCGGAAGAAAGCAAAAGAGGGGAAGGAAGAAGCGGCTCCCAAGAAAAAAGATAAAGAAAAGAAGGATGAAAAAAAGCCTCGCATCGTCGTGAAGAAAGACCCGAAAAAAGAAGACAAGCGCGCCGATAAGAAGGATAAGAAAGGCAGGGATTGATCTAATATGAAGCTGATATGTCTTGATCTGGAGGGAGTGCTCGTTCCCGAGATCTGGATCGCGTTCGCGGAAGCGACGAACATCCCGGAGCTGAAGCGCACGACGCGTGATGAGCCGGACTACAACAAACTGATGGCATTTCGCCTCAGCATCTTAAAGGAACACGGGCTGGGGCTGAAGGAGATCCAAAACGTCATCGCGGGGATCGATCCGCTCCCCGGCGCAAAGGAGTTTCTGGATGCGCTGCGCGAAAAGACGCAGGTGCTGATCTTAAGCGATACCTTTGAGCAGTTCGCGATGCCCCTCATGAAAAAGCTGGGCTGGCCCACGCTCTTCTGCAATTCTCTGGAGGTTGCGGAAAACGGCGAGATCACGGGCGTGCACATGCGCTGCGAAAAATCCAAGCTCAGCACGGTCAAGGCCCTGCAGAGCGTCGGCTTCACGACCATCGCCGCCGGCGACTCCTATAATGACCTGGCTATGATCGAAGCCGGCGAGAAGGGATTTTTGTTCCGCTCCACCGAACAGATCCGAAAGGACCATCCCGAGCTCCCCGCTTTTGAAGAATATGATGACCTTCTGAATGCTATATTATCGGCTCTGTAAACTGAAAATACGCTTGATACGACCCCGGAAGCGGCGAACTTCCGGGGTTTTTTATATTTTGAAGAAAAATCAATATCTTGTGTTTTTGTGCTTGACTTCATACAACATGAACACTATAATGGATTTTGGAAGCGCGAATTCTGGGAAAAAGGTACTACAGACTAAAGTACTAAAAAGCGAGGAAATTCAAGGGATGGAGAAGACGATCCGGATCGCAGGCAGGATAAAGCATTCTTCGGTCAATGGCCCGGGCGTTCGATATGTTCTGTTCTTTCAGGGCTGTCCCCATCACTGCATCGAATGCCAGAACCCGGAAACGTGGGACCCTAAAGGGGGAGAAGAGCTTCCGGTCGAGGAGATCATCAGGGAGATCCAAGATACCCGGTATCTGGACGGGCTTACTCTTTCGGGAGGAGAGCCGTTTATGCAGGCAGAAGAAGCGGCAAGGATCGCATCGGCCTGTAAGGAAACAGGAAAAAGCGTCTGGTGCTACACGGGTTATACCTTTGAAGAGCTGATACAAGAGAAAGTCCCGAAAGCGGAAGAACTGCTCAAGACCATCGATGTGCTGGTGGACGGAGAGTTCAAAAAGGAAGAGGCGGATGACAGCCTTTTATATAGAGGGAGCAGAAATCAGCGGCTTATCGATGTAAGTTTAAGTCTTATCAATAAATGTCCACAATTTTTTCAAGAGGAGTAGGAAAATGGCAGCATTAACAAAGGTGAAGAAACGGAACGGTTCAACTGCGCCCTTTAACGCAGGGAAGATTGAAAATGCGGTAGCGCAGGCGTTCATGGCGACCGAGGAGATCGGGGCCAGGGATCTTTCTACGATGGCGAGAGCGATCGAACTCATGGTGGAGACCCAGATCAAGGAGAACGGCGGTACAGAGAGCCCGACCGTGGAAGAGATCCAGGATCAGGTGGAAGCCACACTGATGAAATGCGGTTATGCGAAGACGGCGAAGGCGTATATCCTGTATCGGAATCAGCATTCCCGTGTCAGAGAAACAAGAAATACTCTATTGGATTACAAAAAACTTGTGGATGGTTATATCGGAACAGAGAAGGACTGGCGCGTCAAGGAAAATTCCACGGTGACCCTTTCCGTAGGCGGCCTGATCCTGTCGAACTCGGGCGCGATCTCCGCGAACTACTGGCTGTCGGAAGTGTATGACGAGGAAGTGGCGAAGGCGCACAGAGACTGCTTCATGCATATCCATGACTTATCCATGCTCACCGGCTACTGTGCCGGCTGGAGTCTGAAACAACTGATCAAGGAAGGCCTCGGCGGCGTCAGCGGAAGGATCACTTCCGGCCCCGCAAAGCACCTTTCCACACTCTGCACCCAGATGGTGAATTTCCTCGGGATCATGCAGAATGAATGGGCGGGCGCACAGGCGTTTTCTTCCTTTGATACCTATCTTGCCCCCTTTGTAAAAAATGATCATCTGTCCTATGCAGAAGTGAAACAGTGCATCCAGAGCTTTATCTACGGCGTGAATACTCCGTCCCGCTGGGGCACGCAGGCTCCGTTCACGAACGTGACGCTGGACTGGACCGTGCCGGAGGATATGGCAAACCTGAACGCGCTGGTGGGCGGGGAAGAAATGCCCTTCACCTATGCGGACTGCAAGGAAGAAATGGATATGGTCAACAAGGCGTTTATCGAGATCATGATCGAAGGCGACGCCAACGGGCGCGGGTTCCAGTATCCGATCCCGACCTATTCCATCACTGATGAATTTGACTGGAGCGATACGGAGAATAACCGCCTTCTCTTTGAAATGACGGCGAAGTACGGTACTCCTTATTTCTCAAACTATATCAATTCCGACATGAAGCCCTCGGATGTGCGTTCCATGTGCTGCCGGCTGCGGCTTGACTTAAGGGAACTCCGCAAAAAGGGCGGCGGCTTCTTCGGAAGCGGGGAAAGCACGGGTTCGATCGGCGTGGTGACCTTAAACCTCCCGAGGATCGCGTATCTTTCCGCCAATGAGCATGAGTTCTATGAGATGCTGGATCATTACATGGATATCGCGGCGAGATCGCTCCATGTAAAACGGCAGGTTATCACAAGGCTGATGGAAGAGGGCCTGTATCCTTATACAAAACGGTATCTCGGCGCGTTCGGAAACCACTTCTCCACGATCGGGATCGTCGGCATGAACGAAGCGATCCTGAACGCAGACTGGCTTTCCACGGACATTACGACCGAGGACGGACGGAAGTTTGCGAAGGAAGTATTAAACCACATGAGAAACCGCCTGTCCGATTATCAGGAGCAGTACGGTGACCTTTACAATCTCGAGGCTACGCCGGCGGAATCCACGACCTATCGTTTCGCGAAGCATGACACCGAGGAATATCCGGACATCGTGACTGCGGGAATGGAAGGCCAGGCTCCTTACTATACGAACAGCACGCATCTTCCCGTGGGTTACACCGAGGATATTTTCGAGGCGCTTGAGAAAGAGGACGAGCTGCAGACCTTATACACCTCCGGCACCGTTTTCCATGCCTTCCTCGGCGAGAGGTTAAAAGACTGGAAGAGCGCGGCAAACCTGGTGAAGAAGATCGCGCAGAACTTTAAGCTGCCGTATTACACCTTAAGCCCGACCTACTCCGTCTGCCATGAGCACGGATACTTAAACGGAGAGCATAAGAAATGCCCGTTCTGCGGGAAGGAAACAGAAGTTTATTCCCGGATCACAGGGTATTACCGCCCGGTAAAGAACTGGAATGACGGCAAGGCTGCGGAGTATAAAAACCGCAGGACCTATGAGGTCGAAAGCGAGAAGAAAGAAGGTTCGGAACGGACCTGTCGGGATACCGTGGGTGAGGCGCTGAAGGAAAATGTGAGCCGGAATTTTGTGAGAGTGAAACCGGTCGTGATCCGTCCGGAGGACCTGCGGGAACCGGAGATCGCCCTGAAAAAGGAAAGCCACAGCGACCGCATGATCCTTCTTTCGACAAAGACCTGCCCGAACTGCAACACGGCAAAACGGATGCTCGAAGGAGCGGGAATGCAGTTTGACGTGATGTACGCGGAGGATCCGGAGGGTGCGGCGCTCGCGAAGGAGCTTCATGTCAGCCAGGCGCCGACGCTTTTGATCCCACATGGGAAGAGCTATGAGACAATCCCCAATGTCAGCAATATCAAGGGGTTTGTGGACAGATTTTAGGTAAGTTGATAGTATTTGGGGCTGTCGCGGCTGCGGCAGCCCTTTACGACTTTCGGAGGGGTTGCGATGAACTGGTTGGTCACGGGGAAAAAAGCGGAGTGGCACATTAAACAGTGGGCGATCTTTTTTGCCTGCTTTTTGACGGTTACGGTTCTCGGCGTCTGGGCACTTCAGGATTTTGACCGGCTGATCCTGTATTTCGGGGATTCGGATTTCGGCCTGAATTTTCATGCGCTGCCCTTTCTGATCTTTGCCGGCCTTTTCGGAGAGGTGCCTGTGTTCACCAGCACGATGCTGGTCTTTCTGATCGGGGTTTTTACACATCCCGATTATGCTTATCTTACCTCGATCTATGTTCTCGCCGGTATTCTCTTTTCCAGAGCCGGAAGAAAGCAGGTGTTCCGGAAAAAGAGCAGATGCTTCGGGCTTTTTTTGCGTTCCATCATCCTGATCGGTGTTTTGAACACCGTTCTTTTAATGCTCATGGAATACGATTTTAA